>MDTC01012599.1_pt1 | contig 15082 bp, 14 predicted proteins | sample 811181 | NCBI WGS metagenome assembly MDTC01 (sample SAMN05326644, study PRJNA326480) | marine metagenome | isolation source: seawater | place: Pacific Ocean: North | collected 2011 | reverse complement strand
TGTTTTTATTGTTGCCTTAGTGTTGTTACAGCATGGAAAAGGTGCCGATGTTGGTGCTGCTTTTGGAAGTGGTGGATCTAATACGATGTTTGGTACTGAGGGCTCTGTGCCATTTTTGGTGAAAGTAACAGCAGTGCTCGCAGTCGTTTTTTATCTGACTAGCATAGGGTTAGGCCATTTGACTGCCGTGCAGTCCAAGAAGCAACAATCGACGTCAAGGACTGATGTAACATTGCCAAACCTACCGAATACCCAGAACTAAATGTTGATAAAGTTGTGGTGGAAGTTATGGCGAGTAAAGTGAAGCCGAAGTGGTGAAATTGGTAGACACGCAGCCTTGAGGGGGCTGTGATCTTACGGTCGTGTCGGTTCGAGTCCGACCTTCGGCACCATAATAAAAAGAGTTGATAGTACTGATGAGTATGCAGCTAGAGGGACCTAGCTATGATGGGGAAAGTAACATGTTAGTGGCATATCTGAGTATATTTATTTTTATGGCGTTTTCGGTGGCTTTAGGGGTGGTAGCATTAACCTCCGGTAAAGTGCTTGGTAAACGGTTACCCTACGCGGCCAAAGACGGTGCGTACGAATGTGGTTTTGATCCAATCGAACAAGCCAGGCTTCCTTTTGATGTTCGTTATTATTTGGTAGCTATACTATTTATTCTTTTCGATCTCGAGACAGCCTTTTTATTTCCATGGGCTAAAGTTATCCGTCAATTATCTGGCCCTGGCTTTTGGGCGGCACTTTTTTTTCTCGCCATATTGTTAGTTGGTTTTGTTTATGAGTGGAAGCAAGGTGCGTTGGAGTGGCAGTAAGCTAGTTATTTTATAAGAGTTTTAGAGAATAATTTTATGAAATTACAACAAGAGAATCACCAAGGTTTTGTTCTAGCTTCTGCTGAGTCTTTGATTAACTGGGCTCGAGCTGGTTCGTTATGGCCAATGACTTTTGGTTTGGCTTGCTGTGCTGTTGAAATGATGCACGCTTGGATGTCTAGGTATGATATGGATCGTTTTGGTGTGATACCAAGGCCAAGTCCGCGTCAATCAGATGTCATGATTGTTTCTGGGACATTAGTGAACAAAATGGCGCCCGCCTTAAGGCGCGTTTATGATCAAATGGCTGAGCCACGATGGGTGATATCTATGGGTTCGTGTGCCAATGGAGGTGGTTATTACCATTATGCCTATTCTGTTACTCGAGGTTGTGATCGCATTGTGCCGGTCGATATTTATGTCCCGGGTTGTCCCCCAACGGCAGAGGCCTTAGTGTATGGAGTGATTCAGTTGCAAAATAAAATCACCCGCAAAAAACAGTTTGATCGTGATTAATTGCGCAAGGTGATATTGAGATGGCAGAATATTTCGAACAATTAGTTGAATCCATCAAGCAGAAATGCGATGGGTGGGTTGATGATCTACAGGAGCTAGATTGTGTCACTCTTGAGGTTTCTCCAAATAATCTTTTAGCGGTTTGTGAGGTTCTAAAAGGTGACATAGCCTTCCAGTTTCATACTTTGTTAGATGTTTGTGGGGTAGATTATTCAGATTACGGGCAAACTGAGTGGTGCACGCGTGAGGCTACGAGTTCTGGCTACACCCGTGGTGTCACTGAAGGAAAAAAACGACAGGTAATCCCATGGAATAAGCCACGTTTTTGTGTGGTTTATCATTTCCTTTCAAGGATATTAAACCAACGGTTACGGTTAAAGGTGTTCTTGGATTCTGAACCCAAAGTCCCATCGGTGAATGCTATTTGGCCATCTGCTAACTGGTATGAGCGGGAGGCTTATGATTTATTTGGTATTATTTTTGAAGGGCATCCTGATCTACGACGCATATTGACTGATTACGGTTTCAGAGGGCACCCCTTCAGAAAAGATTTCCCTTTAATCGGTGAGGTCGAAATGCGCTATGATGCTGCTACCGAGCAGTGTATTTATGAGCCAGTGAGTATTCAAGAGCGCGTCTTGGTGCCAAAAGTGATTCGCGACGATCACCGATACATGACTGCCGAGTCTAGCGAAGGAGAGATCAATGGCTGAGATACAATCTTATAAATTTAACTTTGGGCCTCAGCATCCCGCAGCTCATGGTGTACTGCGTTTGGTTATTGAGGCTGATGGTGAGCTGATTAAAGATATGGATGCCCATATTGGTTTACTTCATCGTGCGACTGAAAAACTAGCTGAATCGAAGCCGTTCAATCAGAGTATCGGTTACATGGATCGCTTAGATTACGTTTCTATGATGTGTAATGAGCATGGCTATGTTCTTGCGATTGAGAAGTTGCTAGGGATTAAACCACCAGTACGTGCGCAGTATATTCGCGTTATGTTTGCTGAGATTACACGTATAATGAACCACTTGATGTGGTTGGGAGCAGCAGCTCTTGATGTTGGAGCGATGACTCCGATTTTATATTGTTTTCGTGAGCGCGAAGATTTACTAGACTGTTACGAAGCCGTATCCGGTGCGCGAATGCATGCGACCTATTTTAGACCTGGTGGTGTGTACCGTGATCTTCCGGATGAAATGCCAAAGTATCAGCCCTCCCGCTGGCACAATGAAAAGCAAACTGCGGCGCGGAATGCCAATCGAGGTGGCTCCTTGTTGGACTTTATACAAAATTTTACGGATCGCTTTCCTGCCTTGGTCGACGAGTACGAATCATTATTGACTGACAATAGAATTTTCAAGCAGCGATTAGTGGATATTGCCGTGGTATCACCAGAACGTGCCATTGAGCTCGGCTTTACCGGCCCAATGTTACGTGCATCTGGGGTTGATTGGGATTTGCGAAAAATGCAGCCTTATGAAGTTTATGAGCAATTAGACTTTGATGTGCCACTCGGTACACGAGGTGATTGTTACGATCGATACCTTGTTCGAGTTGAGGAGATGCGTCAGTCAAATCGAATTATTCGTCAGTGCGTGCAATGGTTGAAGAATCATCCAGGGCCGGTCATGTTGGATGACTACAAGGTGACAGTGCCTTCGAGAGAGCTCATGAAAACCAGTATGGAGGCTCAAATTCATCATTTTAAGCATTTTACTGAGGGTTATTCTGTTCCTCCAGGCGAGGTCTATACCGCTACTGAGCATCCTAAAGGAGAGTTTGGTGTTTACCTCATTTCAGACGGTGCGAATAAACCCTACCGTTTGAAAATTCGAGCAGCTAGCTTTCCACATTTGGCGGCCATTAATGAGATGTGTCGTGGGCATATGTTGGCAGACCTAGTGGCAGTAATTTCTACCATTGATGTTGTTTTTGGAGAGATTGATCGTTAAACGTGTGATCAGGTGAGATTGTGTTATGGAACATCTAATAGAATTGTCCAATGAATTAAAACAGCATATCGATCATTGGTGTCAGAAATTCCCTAGTGATCAGCGTAGATCAGCCGTTCCTGCCGCACTTTTACAGGCTCAGGAAGATAATGGTGGTTGGCTGTCTGGGCAATTGATTAATTCCATAGCCGATTATCTTGGGTTACAGCCAATTGAAGTTTATGAAGTAGCAACATTTTACGATATGTTTGAGTTTAAGCCCGTGGGTCACAAAATCGGAGTTTGTACTAACGTTTCTTGCATGCTGAGAGGATCAGATCAACTGGTTAACATGCTTGAGGAAAAATTTGGCATTAAAATGGGTGAAACAACGTCTGATGGGCAATTCACGTTACGTGATGTTGAATGTTTAGCGGCTTGTCATCTTGCTCCTGTATGCCAAGTGGATGATAAAACTATTCACGAGAATGTTTCCTGTGAAAAAATGCAAGAGATTATTACTCAACTGGAGTCTAGAGAAATATGAAACTAGATCAAGTGTGTTTGCGCACACGTCATTTACCTAACCCGGCCTCCCTTGCCACTTACGAGAGTATTGGTGGTTATGTTCAGCTCAAAAAAATTCTATCGGGTGAAGTTAAACCAGACTTTGTGATTGACGCACTCAAGTCTTCTGGTCTCAGAGGTAGGGGTGGTGCAGGCTTTCCAACAGGACTTAAGTGGAGTTTTGTTTCTCGCGACTTGCCAGGTCAAAAATACATGATTTGTAATGCAGACGAGAGCGAGCCTGGTACAGCTAAAGATAGAGAAATTATTCGTTTAAACCCTCATCAAATGATCGAGGGTGTTGCGATTGCATGCGCTGTTTTAAATGCCAGTGTTGGTTATATTTATTTTAGAGGCGAGTTTCATGACTTTTTCCATGTGGCAGAGACAGCTCTACAAGAAGCATATGATGCGGGTTACTTGGGTAAAAATCCCTTAAATAGTGGGATTAACATTGACATTTACAACGCACGTAGCGGAGGCGCTTATATTTGTGGTGAGGAAACAGCTTTAATGAATGCCTTAGAGGGTAAGCGAGGTAATCCTCGTTTTAAGCCGCCATTTCCAGCTAGCTTTGGTCTATACGGCAAGCCCACAACTATCAACAACGTTGAGACTTTTGCCTCAGTGCCGATGATTTTAGAGAAAGATCCATCTTGGTTTTCAAGTTTGGGGGTCGAAAAAAGTGGTGGCACTAAGATTTTTACTGTGAGCGGTCACGTTAATAAGCCTGGCAGCTACGAGGTACCACTCGGGTTACCGTTTCCCGAATTATTAGAATTGGCCGGAGGGATGCTGAATGGAGCACAACTGAAAGCCGTCATTCCGGGCGGTAGCTCAGCACCAGTATTGCCTGCTCACATCATCATGAAAACCAATATGGATTATGAGTCTATCTCACAGGCAGGCTCTATGTTGGGTTCGGGTGGTTTGATGGTTATGGATGAGTCAACCTCAATGGTAAAAGTATTACAGCGTATTTCGCGTTTTTACATGCATGAATCATGCGGTCAGTGCACTCCATGTCGAGAGGGGACTGGCTGGGTGTATCGATTGATTTCTAAAATTGCTGAAGGCAAAGCAAAACTTGCAGATTTAGAACAGTTAGGTAGGGTGGCTAAGAATATTGAGGGGCGGACGATTTGTGCATTTGGTGAGGCTGCTGCGTGGCCGGTTGCTGGATTCTTGAAGCATTTCTATCAAGAGTTTGTTGATCATGTTAAACGTCATCATGCGTGAGGCAATCAACCCATGAAAAAAATATTACAGGTTGTATTATGTTAGAGTTAACAATAGATGATAAGCCAGTCAGTGTTAATGATGGTGCGACAATTATCGAGGCGGCTGACTTGGCCGGGATCTATATACCGCGCTTTTGCTACCACAAAAAACTGTCTATTGCGGCTAATTGCCGGATGTGTTTAATCGAGGTTGAAGGATCAAGAAAGCCATTACCCGCCTGTGCGACGCCTGCTACCAATAATATGGTTGTTTATACGGCCTCAAAAATGGCGCTCGAGGCGCAGCGCATTGTGATGGAGTTCTTATTAGTAAACCACCCCCTAGACTGTCCGGTGTGTGATCAAGGTGGTGTCTGTGAATTACAAGATTTGTCCGTTGGTTTTGGACGCTCTCATTCTGATTTTGAAGAAACTAAAGTGGCTGTTCACAGTCCTGATTTAGGTCCTTTGATAGACACGCATATGACACGGTGTATTAAATGTACACGCTGCGTGCGTTTTGGTGAGGAAATTGCCGGCATTAGTGAGCTTGGTGTATTGAATAGAGGTGAGCACTCCACTATTTCAAATTACATGTCTCGGTTAGTTCATTCAGAGTTGTCTGGTAATGTGATTGACATTTGTCCTGTTGGTGCCTTGACAGCCAAGCCTTCTAAATATGCATATCGAGGATGGGAAGTTCACGAGCACGAGTTTGTCGCAGGTCATGACTGTGTAGGGTCCAATATTTTTGTACACTGTCGTCGTCACGATAACTACGAAGAACGTGAAATTATGAACGTTGTCCCTCGACAAAATGAATCTATCAATGAAGCATGGATTAGTGATCGCGATCGTTTCAGTTATCAAGCTCTCTCTCATGAGTCTCGAATTTTAGAGCCATCCATTAAGCAACAAGGGCAATGGAAGTCAGTGGGTTGGCAAAGAGCCTTAGTGGAGATTGCTGATAAACTGAGGGGTTTAGTTGAGAAATATCAGGGTGATGCACTATCTGCGATCGCCTCGCCTAATTCAACAACAGAAGAGTGTTACTTACTACAAAAGTTAGTTCGCTCACTAGGCTCCAATCACGTTGATTTTCGTATTCGCGAGCAGGATTTTACGGACCAAGAGCATGGCCTATCATTTACCCAATTAGGTGTGCCGATTAAAGACCTGGTAAATATGGAAACAATCATGGTGGTTGGTTCCGATGTTCGCCATGAACAGCCTATTTTGTCACACCGTATCAACCAAGCGTCACAATCAGGTGCCGTGGTGATGTCAATTAATCCGATTGAGTACGACACTGTATTTCCAGTTCAACACTCTTTAGTTGATGGTAATATGATTTCTCCTTTGGCTCAGATTGTGAGTGTTTTGTTGGGTGAGAAAGCTAGGCAATTTCCTGGATTGGAAACGGTTAGTATCAGTGACGCTGCCAGAGCTATGGCAGCTCAGTTACAGCAATCATCGTCTGGCATTCTATTACTTGGTGAGTATGCACTTGGACATCAGCAAGCTAGCCTGATTCGTGCTTTAGCAGCCTGTATCAATGAGCATACTTCGGTTACCGTTGGGTTTTTAACCCCTGGTGCGAATGCGGCTGGTGCCTATTTAGCTGGAGCAGTGCCTCACCGTGATCCATCCAACCCTAATCATCAGTTGGATGGCAGACATGCTATGCAGTTGTTAACGGATCAGCCTAGTAAAGCTTACATTGTGTTGGGCGCAGAGCTAGAGCATGATTGCGCGTATTCAGAAGCGGCTCTAAAAGTGCTATCAGAAGCGAGTCTTGTAGTGTGTCTGTCGTCATATACCACCCCCGAAATGTTGAAGTACGCTGATTTTATTCTTCCTGTTGCCCCATTTGTTGAGAATACTGGCTCATATGTAAATGTTGAAGGAGTTTGGCAGTCATTTTCAGCGGCTACAGTGCCACAAGGTCAATCAAAGCCAGCATGGAAAGTTATTAGAGCATTAGCAGGCTTCATGATGCTGGATAACTTCGATTATAAAACCACGGATCAGGTCATAGGCGAGTTAAAAACACACCTGGATACACAGAGCACTTGTGTAGAGCGTACAAACCTTGAGCTCGCTATTTCGGACGAAACGTCGGATCACTTATTACGATTAGCACCGTGGCCCATGTATCGATCAGATGCGTTTGTTCGAAAAGCCGAAGCGTTACAAACGATGCATAATAGCACCGAATGTTGCATCACTATCAACAACGCCACAGCTAAGCGTTTAGGTTTAGTCGTCGGTGATGTGACTCTGGCTAAGCAAGGGAGTAGCCAAATTCAATTACCCCTGAGAGCTGATGATGCTGTTGGTGATAACGTGGTTGTGATTCCGTCTGGTAATGAAGAAACTAAAGGGTTTGGGCAGGCGTCAGCTAATATTAACCTGAGTCAGGAGGTGCTGTGATTGATCAACTGTGGACTTTACTAGTCATTGTACTAAAGATTTTAGTTATCATTATTCCTTTAATGTTGACAGTGGCCTATGTCACGATGCTTGAGCGTAAGGTGATTGGTTTTATGCAGGTTCGAGTAGGTCCAAATCGAGTCGGATGGAAGGGTGTATTGCAGCCGATTGCCGATGTTGTCAAGCTGCTGACGAAAGAGGTGATTACGCCCTCTGCTTCCGATAAGTGGCTCTTTCTTATCTCGCCGATTTTAGCTTTGGCGCCAGCATTAGTGGTTTGGTCAGTTATTCCATTCGATCATCATTGGGTGTTAGCAAATATCAATGCTGGATTGTTGTTTGTTTTTGCTATGTCTTCATTAGGAATCTATGGTGTCTTAATCGGCGGCTGGTCATCAAATTCCATCTACGCGACTTTTGGTGCATTGCGCGCAGCAGCACAAATTATTTCCTATGAGTTAGCGATGGGGTTCTCGTTTGTCGGCGTTTTGTGTCTAACAGGCACAATGAACTTGAGTGAAATTATATTGCAACAATCGGGTGGTATTTGGAATTGGTACTTCATTCCATTATTCCCTTTGTTTGTTGTGTATTGGATTTCAGGTGTTGCAGAGACGAATCGCTCTCCATTTGATATCGCTGAGGGTGAGGCTGAAATCGTTGCAGGTTTCCATGTCGAATATTCAGGTATGGGGTTTGCATTATTCTTTCTAGCCGAATACGCCAATATGCTGCTTATTTCAGGTATAGCTGCTTTAGTATTTTTTGGTGGGTGGTTGTCGCCCTTTGAAGGGATACCATTTATAGGACAGTGGCTGGCGTGGGTCCCAGGTATTGTTTGGTTTTTGTTGAAAACGGGCTGTTTTATCTATTTATATTTTTGGTTACGAGCTACTATGCCTCGTTACCGATATGATCAACTGATGCAGTTAGGTTGGAAAGTCTTAATTCCAGTTTCAATTTTTTGGTTATTGGTAATGGCAGTATATGTACATTTGGTGAATTAATTGCAGTATCACAATAAAAAAGAGATAAAAAAATGAAGCATTGGCTGATAACTCAGATTAAAAAGTTCACACTGTGGGAGTTATTGTGTGGCTTGTCAGTGACGCAGCGTAATTTCTCAAAGCGGAAAGAAACTATACAATATCCTGAAGAGGAAATGCCATTGTCTCCACGTTTTCGTGGTGTTCTAGCTTTGAGACGGTACCCTAACGGTGAAGAACGTTGTATTGCTTGTAAATTATGCGAGGCAACATGTCCTGCAGCGGCAATTACCATTGAGGCAGGTCCTCGTTTAGAGGATGGCTCCAGACGCACGACACGTTATGATGTCGATGTGTTTAAATGTATCAATTGTGGTTTTTGTGAAGAAGCATGCCCGGTTGACTCTATTGTTTCTTCACCAGAGATGCATTATCACTTTGAAAATCGGGGTGAGAATATCCTGACAAAGGAGAAGCTTTTAATGATAGGTGATTTATATGAGGATCAGATTGCAAAAGATCGTCAGAAACAAGAAAAGTATAGGTAGCTTCATATGACAACTATCCCCGTATTACAAATCGTATTCTATTTTTTCTCTGCGATATTAATTATTTCATCCTCTCTAGTTGTTTTATTGAGAGATTTAGTTAAGTCGGTTCTGTTTCTTGTCTTAAGTTTTTTTGCAGCAGCGGTTTTATGGATGATATTGCAGGCTGAATTTCTTTCTTTAGTTTTAATCTTTGTCTATGTAGGAGCCGTGATGACGTTATTCTTGTTTGTTGTCATGATGTTGGCTGTCGATCAAGTGAAGCAGAAAAGGGCATCTTACTATCGTTTTTTGCCGATTGCTTTATTCATTTTGATTTTTGTCTTCGGTATCATGGTCTATGCATTGAACCCTCATCACTTTCTATCGGGTAAAGCTCTATTGCCCATGCAGCCAGAGGGTTACGATAATGTGGGTATGATAGGCTTGTTGCTCTATAGCGATTATATTTACCCAGTCGAAATTGTTGCTGCTATCTTACTGGTAGCAATGGTGTCTGCCATCGTTTTAGGTTTCTTTGGGACCAAAAAAGATGCTCGTTATCAAGATATGGCACAACAACAGCAAGCGACAAAAGCGAATCGACTTCGTATGATCAGTGATAAGGACCGCTCATGATCCCTTTAAGTAACTATTTAATTCTAGCAGCGATTATCTTTTCCATCTCTTTGGCAGGTATTGTGATTAATCGTAAAAGTTTAATCACGTTATTAATGTGTGTTGAGTTGATGTTGTTAGCAGTGAATATGAATTTCGTAGCATTATCGCAGTATTTAAATCAATTATCTGGGCAGGTCTTTGTTTTTTTTATTTTGGCAGTTGCTGCTGCGGAATCTGCAATTGGCTTGGCTATTCTAGTAATAATTTATCGTCAACGTGGGAATATCCGTGTAGACAAACTAAATGATCTCAGAGGTTAAGGTAGATACATGCTATACAACTATACCCTTATTCTAGCTCTATCACCGTTGATAGGAAGTCTTATTGCTGGCCTAGGCGCAAAACGTATAGGGCGAAAAGGCGCACATAGTATTACTATTTTTTTTATGATGATTGCTTTTCTATGTGCTTTAAAAATTTTCATAGAAGTCGTTGTCAATGATCAGTCATTGAATGCTCTTGTTTATCATTGGGCAATTAGTGGTAGCTTTCAATTTGATGTTGGTTTTTATTTGGATCAACTCACAGCGGTTATGCTCATGGTTGTCACGTTTGTTTCAACATTGGTCCACATCTATAGTATCGGCTATATGGCAGATGAAGAAGGCTATCAACGTTTTTTTTGCTACATGTCTCTGTTTACGTTTTGTATGTTAATGCTGGTTACTGCAAATAACTTTATGCAATTGTTTTTTGGTTGGGAGGGTGTTGGTCTTGTGTCATATTTGCTTATTGGGTTTTATTACTCCAAGCCCTCTGCAGCGGACGGTAGTCTAAAAGCATTCATTGTGAATCGTTTTGGTGATTTCGGATTGATTCTTGGCTTGGGTGCGATTATTGCAACCTTTGGTTCTCTTGATTACACGACGATATTTTCATCAGCATCAACCCATGCAAATGATACTATTCACATTCTTGGTGGAATGCATTGGTCGACTATGTCGGTGATATGCATTCTATTATTTATTGGCGCGATGGGTAAGTCTGCTCAGATTCCACTCCATATTTGGTTACCTGAATCCATGGAAGGTCCTACACCAATCTCAGCACTCATTCACGCCGCCACTATGGTGACAGCGGGTGTTTTTATGGTCGCTCGTATTTCCCCCTTACTAGAATACTCTGTGGTAGCGATGAGTCTAGTTCTTGTGATTGGCGCCACTGGCGCTTTATTCCTTGGAATTTTAGCGTTTATCGAAAATGATATTAAGCGGGTGATTGCCTATTCGACCATGTCTCAACTTGGTTACATGATGGCTGCAAATGGTGCATCAGCTTTCAGTGCGGGTATCTTTCATTTATCAACACACGGATGTTTTAAGGCGCTTCTATTTCTTTGTGCTGGTTCTGTCATTATCGCTATGCATCACGAACAAGATCTGAGAAAAATGGGCGGATTGCGTAAATATTTACCCGTAACGTATGTGTGTTTTTTTATCGGTGCAGCTGCATTAGCTGCAATACCTCCTTTTTCAGGGTTTTATTCAAAAGATGTCATTATTGAGGCTGTACACTTATCAACAATACCCGGGGCGACCTATGCATATTGGTGTGTTCTTCTTGGTGCATTTGTTACAGGGTTTTATATCTTCCGGGCATTTTTTATGGCATTTCATGGCGAGGAGCGTTTTGATAGTACCCTTCGTTCCAGGCTAAAAGAGCACTGGTCTATGCAGTTAGCTATGATAACTCTGGCTATCCCGTCTGTTTTCTTGGGGTTATTTTTTGTTAAATCCATGGTGTTTAGTCATCCAGGCTTACTAGGTAATAGTGTTACTGTTTTTCCAAAGTACAACGTACTGAAGCTACTAGGAGAGCACTTTCATGGTGTGGGCTATTTAACCTGGCATGCAATTTTTACTGCACCATTTTGGCTAAGTTTGGCTGGTATCTTCTTTGCGTGGTTGACAACATTGAGTCATGAGAAATGGTGGTTTCTGTTACTTGAACGTTGTCGAGGCATGAGGAAAATCTTGTTACAACAGTATGGATTCGATGCATTTAATGATATTGTCATTGTGCGCCCTGCAATGAAGGTTAGCCAGTTTTTTTACTCGGTCACTGATTTAATGGTGATTGATAACTTTTTTGTTAATGGCTCTGGCCGACGTATGCTCAAGATTTCTAACAAGCTGCGTCGCCTTCAGACCGGTTTTCTGTACCACTATGTCTTCGTCATGATTATTTGTATCTTAACGTTTTTGGTTTGGATGGTTTTTTTCTAAATAGAGTTTAATTATGTTATTTCATTTACCGTTATTGAGTTGTTTAATTTGGGTTTCTGCACTCGGGGCTATTCCGGTGCTAGCTTATTCTGGAGCTGACCAAGCCAATAAAGCGCGTTGGATCGCATTATTTATCTCGCTTTTAACCGTCGTTTTATCAGCCATGATGATCTTGCAGTTTAATTCAGATTCATCAGAGATGCAGTTTGTTGAACAAGCTTCATGGATTCCGAGTTTAAAAATTGACTACCATTTGGGTGTTGATGGGCTGTCCGTGCCTCTTATTGCGTTGACCTGTTTTACCACAGTGGTCGTTGTTCTTGCGTCATGGACGATGGTCACAGAGCGTGTTGCCCAGTACCTTGCAGCTTTTCTTGTCATGCAAGGGATGGTCATCGGTGTATTTGCATCGATTGACGCGATCTTGTTCTATTTTTTCTGGGAGGGTATGTTGATCCCAATGTACTTAAGTATTGGTATATGGGGTAGTAAAAACCGCTCTTACGCCGCTATTAAATTCTTTTTGTATACCTTTTTGGGGTCTGCATTGTTATTGATTATTTTCTTATATTTGAGGATGGCAGGTGGTGATTTTAATATTTTGCATTTTCAGTCCATGATGATAACTCGTCATATTCAAGATATTATCTTCTTTGGTTTTTTAATCGGATTTGCAGTTAAAGTGCCCATGTGGCCGTTCCATACTTGGTTGCCAGATGCACACACAGAGGCGCCGACAGGTGGTTCAGTTGTTCTAGCAGCACTGATGCTTAAAATTGGTGCTTACGGCTTCTTACGCTTTAGCTTGCCAATTGTTCCCGATGCTTGCCATCACTATGTTTGGCTCATGCTTATCTTATCGTTAATATCAGTGATCTATGTCGGAATGGTCGCTTTAGTGCAAACGGATATGAAAAAATTAATTGCGTATTCATCGATTTCACACATGGGTTTTGTGACGCTAGGGTGTTTTATTCCTTTGCTCATGTTAAGGACAGTGGCGAATATGGAAGACGCCTACATGTCTCTTGAGGGTGCTATGGTTCAGATGATAGCGCATGCTTTTGGATCCGGTGCTATGTTTTTAGGGTTTGGTATTTTATATCAACAGCTGCAGTCAAGAAATATTGAAGATATGGGCGGTATCACAAAAACCATGCCTTATTTTACTGCTTTTTTCATGGTGTTTTGTATGTCAAACGTAGGCCTGCCTGGTACCTCAGGGTTTGTTGGTGAGTTTATGATTATTATCAGTGCATTTAAGGCTAATGTCTGGATCGCTTTATTTGCAGCATCTACCTTATTCATCGGTGCCTCCTATACTCTACTGATGTTCAAACGTGTATTTTATGGGCCAGTTGCAAATGACAAAGTAGCTGCTTTAAAAGATATTGGAAGTCTAGACAAGTTTAACTTTGTCTTATTGACTGCTGCGATATTGTACTTGGGTCTGTATCCTAATGGCCTGTTGAATCTCTTGCATGCTTCAGTTGATCACTTGTTACAGCTGAGTATGTCGACAAAAATTGTTTAAGGTGGGTTGATCATGGCTTTTTTCTCGTATGTTTTTCCAGCATCGGTTGAACTATTTATTCTGATAGCGAGTTGTGTCATCTTGATGGTGGGTGTTTTTTTTCCAAAACGCGAATCTTTATGTTACTACCTAGCTCAAAGCACGGTAGTCATCGCAATGGGTTTGACTCTTTGGATGTATACTCAAACAATTGGTGTAAATGGTGTGCCGTTATATGCTTATGCAAATGGCTTTGTGTTAGATAAGCTAGCGGTTTTCCTCAAATTGCTCACCTTGTTGTGTGCTTTATTTACTTTCATCTATGCGCGCGCATACAATAAAATTTTTCACCTACCTGACTCTGAGTTTTATGTTTTGGCATTGTTGTCGATACTGGGAATGCTGGTGTTGATTTCAGGTAATCATTTTATAGTTTTGTATTTAGGTTTAGAGTTATTATCATTGCCGTTATACGCCATGATTGCATTTCAACGTACCCAGGCCAGAAGTATTGAAGCCAGCTTGAAGTATTTTTTAATTGGTGCGGTTGCCTCAGGTTTTTTACTTTACGGCTTGTCCATTCTATTCGGACTGACGCAAAGCATGGAGATTCCTGTTGTTGCTCACTCAGTCGCTACACAATTATCTCAGCAGTGGCATGTTTTGTTATTTGCTATGGTGTTTGTTCTAGCTGGTATTGCATTTAAACTAGGCTTAGCGCCGTTTCACATGTGGGTGCCGGATGTTTATGACGGTGCACCTAATTCAGTCACATTATTTGTGAGTGCTGCTCCTAAAGTTGCAGCGTTCGGATTGTTAATGCGATTACTGGTTGAGGCCATGCCTGCCGCTAGTGCACAATGGCAATTGCTACTGATTGTGATTGCAATACTCTCTATGGCGGTTGGTAATATTGCCGCTATTGTTCAAACGAATATCAAGCGTATGCTCGCTTACTCCTCGATTGCTCACAGCGGGTATATGTTGCTAGGTATTTTGTGTGCAACTTCTAGAGGTTATGCCGCAGCTCTATTCTATTTGCTCAGTTATATGGTGATGACTGTCGGTGCCTTCGGTGTATTAACCTTGTTGAGTTGTAGTGGTAAAGAGATATGTGATGTTGATGACATGCATGGTTTGAACACCAGAAACCCTTGGTTAGCTTTCGTGTATTTACTTATATTATTTTCGATGGCAGGTATTCCGCCAATGGTTGGCTTTATGGCTAAAGTTGGTGTGTTGGAAGCGTTAATTCAAGTCCACCTGACCTGGCTTGCTATTGTTGCGATCTTATTCTCAGTGATTGGTGCATTTTATTACATTCGTGTTATCAAGGTGATGTATTTTGAAACACCTGTAGAAGTAACGCCAGTTGTCTTGCCTCGTGATGGTCAAGCTGCTGCATCAATTAACGGGGTAGCTGTCATATTATTGGGGATTCTGCCCGGATCCTTGTATGCACTCTGTCATTTAGTATTCTAAAATACACGATGATATAAAGCAGTCGCCTATAGGCATAAATAGTGCTTGTTTTTTTGAATCGATGCCATTAGACTACATTCCTCGTTGCGGGGTGGAGCAGTCTGGCAGCTCGTCGGGCTCATAACCCGAAGGTCGCAGGTTCAAATCCTGCCCCCGCTACCAAATTTTTATCATAG
>MDTC01223756.1_pt1 | contig 15088 bp, 9 predicted proteins | sample 811181 | NCBI WGS metagenome assembly MDTC01 (sample SAMN05326644, study PRJNA326480) | marine metagenome | isolation source: seawater | place: Pacific Ocean: North | collected 2011 | reverse complement strand
GGTAGTACATTTGCTTCGCCACATACTTTAATAATGTCAGGTGCATGACCACCTCCGGCACCTTCGGTATGGAAGGTATGAATCGCTCGTCCTTTAAAGGCCCCTACCGAGTCCTCAACAAATCCTGCTTCATTGAGGGTATCTGTATGGATGGCGACCTGAACATCCAATTCATCGGCGACGCTTAAGCAAGTATCGATGGTAGCCGGAGTCGTTCCCCAGTCCTCATGTAGTTTTAATCCGATAACACCCGCTCTTACTTGCTCCCTGAGAGCTTCAGGGTTGGATGAATTTCCCTTCCCCAAAAAACCGAAATTCATGGGGAATTCATCTGCCGCCTGAAGCATCTTTCCAATATTCCATGCCCCGGGGGTACAGGTAGTGGCATTCGTTCCAGTAGCTGGTCCCGTTCCCCCACCGGTCATTGTGGTTAGGCCACTTGCCAGGGCTTCCTCAATTTGCTGGGGGCAGATGAAATGGATGTGGGAATCATAACCACCTGCAGTGAGAATCATTCCTTCCCCGGCAATCACTTCAGTTCCGGCACCCACTATCATGTTTGGATTTATCCCATCCTGAATCAATGGATTTCCCCCGTGTCCAATCCCAGTAATTCTACCTTCCTTTACTCCAACATCTGCTTTAACAATTCCCAAAAATGGATCAATGATGGTAGCATTGGTGATAATTAAATCCAGGCATTCCTTATCGAGTGCGAGGGGCGATTGCCCCATTCCGTCGCGTATGACTTTCCCTCCTCCGAATTTGATTTCATTTCCATACCCTCCATTATCTGCAATCAGGTCCTTTTCGACTTCAATGAAAAGTTCAGTATCCCCAAGCCTTACCTGGTCACCCGTAGTAGGGCCGTACATTTCCGCGTACTGTCTTCTGCTAAGTTGTAGGCTCATAATTACAATGCTCCGTTGGTTAGGTTGTTCAGGCCATACACCTCACGCAAACCAGCTAGGGCGACCAGTTTCACCTCCTTGGAATCGCCGGGTTCAAAACGTGCTGCTGTTCCGGCGGGAACATTTAATCGAAAGCCCCGGGCTCTTGCCCGATCAAATTCAAGGGCCCGGTTTACTTCAAAAAAATGCATATGACTACCTACTTGAATGGGCCGGTCCCCAATGTTACTTACCTTGATTATCAGGGTTTCAAGGTTTTGGTTTGCAAGGATATTTGACGCATCCTTGGGTGTAATTATTTCTCCAGGCTTCATCTTATTGGGTGGTGAACAGTTACCAGTTTTGTGCCGTCGGGGAAGGTAGCTTCGACCTGTACCTCATCAATCATTTCTGAAATTCCTTCCATTACTTCGCTCTTTTTCAAAATGGTGGATCCAAAGCTCATTAAGTCTGCCACGCTTCTCCCATCTCTTGCTCCCTCCATCACTTCGTAGGTAATGAGGGCGACTGATTCCGGGTAGTTCAACAGCACGCCACGATCTTTCCTCCGTCTGGCAAGATCCGCAGCAACCACGATCATTAACTTGTCTTTCTCTCTTGGGGTTAGGTGCATATTAAATCAAATGCTAAGGTGTTTATTAATAACTTGGGCGTCCAACTGTTTAACCTTGCCCTGGGTAACCAAGCGTCCACGGTTCATCACTAAAAATTCGTCTGCATACTTTTTGACGAAGTCGACATATTGTTCGACCAGTAGAATGGTCATATCATTTTGTTCAACCAGGTTTTGGATGACCTCGCCAATCATGGTAATAATATTTGGCTGAATTCCTTCGGTGGGTTCATCAAGAATAAGAATTTTCGGTCGTGTGGCCAGGGCTCTGCCAATGGCTAATTGTTGTTGCTGTCCCCCAGATAAGTCTCCGCCACGGCGCCTGCGCATATCATAAAGTACCGGAAAGGTATCATACACGGATTTGGGAATGCTTTGCTGGTCGAGACCAGCCGCAGAGAGTGCCACCGATAAATTTTCCTCCACAGTTAACAGGGGAAAAATCTGTCTGCCCTGAGGCACATAACCGAAACCAGATGATGCCCGAAAAAATCCTTCTGTCTGAGTGATGTCTTTTCCCTGATAAAGAATTGTGCCAGCAGATGGTTTTTCCAAACCTACAAGATTTCTCATAAGGGTGGTTTTACCTACACCATTTCGCCCCATTACACATGTGATTGATCTTTCCTGAATCTCAATATTCAGACCGTGTAAAACCTTTACCTCACCGTAAGAAAATTCCAAACCTCTGATGTCGAGAAAAGGCATAGTTTTAGATTCAGTATTCATCGGCCCAAATATGCATCCATAACTTCTTCGTTTTTCTCCATTTCCTCCAAGTTTCCTTCAGCTAATACCTTTCCTTCGTTAAGCACTGTCACTGTACTGTTCAAACGCCTGACGAAATCCATATCATGTTCAATAACGACAAGGGTATGCTCCTCGGCTAATTCGAGAAGCAGATCCGCAGTTTGTTCGGTTTCTTTATCGGTCAATCCAGCTGCGGGTTCATCCACTAACAATAACTTAGGTTTGGAGATAATCAGAGCACTGATGGCAAGCCACTGACGCTGCCCATGACTGAGGGATTTTGAGAGCTCGTTCCTTTGTTCAAAAAGGCCAACCTTTTCAAGTATGGTTAAAATTTGTTCTTTTTCTTCTTTGCTTTCTTTTTCAAAAAGATTCTTTTTCCATTCCTGATTTCCAGGCATGGCGAGGAGCAAATTTTCATAGGTTGTCAGGCTGTCAAAAACTGTGGGCGTTTGAAATTTTCGACCAATTCCAAGAAGTGCGATTTCCGATTCGTCCAAAGAGGAGATCTCACGGCTATCAAAAAAAACTTTTCCTGTAGATGGCCTGGTTTTTCCGCTTACTAAATCACAAAATGTACTTTTACCTGCACCGTTTGGTCCAATAATTACGCGGAGTTCTCCATGTTTTACCCCGTAGTAGGGGATATCGACTGCTTTGAATCCGTCAAAGGAGACAGATAGATTCTCAACAAATAAAACATACCGAGAAGACCAAAAATCCAGTTGTACCTGGCTGGGCCTCGCGTCTTTGTACGCCATTAGTGGACCGGGGATTTCAATCTGATCGGAAGTCATAGTCATGGTTTCTCCGATTGTGTGGTTGTATTCGTTTTATTGTTGAACAGCCTGTCTACTACTTCAATTAGTCCATTGGGTAAAAAGAGCACCACCAGTACAAACATGATACCCAAAAAAATGGGCCAGTAATCCGGGCTCCAAGTAAAGAACCCATAATCGTGCTCAGAGGTTAAAAAGTTATAAATTAAATTTACCGAGAGAGCACCCAAGATCGCTCCACCTAAGCTACCTCTTCCACCCACTGCTACCCAAACTACAACCAGTACCGATCTAACCGCCTCCATGTTCGACGGGGTTACAATCTTCATTTGTGGGACATAAAGTAGACCAGCCAAACCGGCCAGTACTGCGGCTACACAAAAAGCAAAAATCTTATAAGTGTAGGGTTTGTATCCAAAGAAGTTCAGGGTTGGTTCGTCATCCCTTATTGCAACAAGTATTCGGCCTAACCGGGAATTTACGATCCAACGGCACAGTAAATATGATCCGAATAAACAGAGCAGGGTAATCATATACAATGAAAGCTGGACCTCTGGTGAAGAGAGTGAATACCCCACATCTGCAATCGCATAGTCGAGTTGGTCGACTGATCCATCTTTGTTTAAATCCAAATTCTGAATATCTTGACTGGATTGGATCCAGTCCTTTGTTGCATCAGTTGGGTTGAGGGTGAAAATCGATCCGTGCGGAGCGATAATATCAAACCTTGTCAGCCCATTGGTTCCGCACAATTTGACATCATTTCTGCAAAAAACCAACCATGCAGCCACCGCGATTGCTTGGGTCAGAATAGCAAAATAAACACCTCGTACTCTGCTCCGGAAAACGAAGTACCCCAAGAAAAATGAGGCTACTACGGGTATTACCAATCCAAGGATTATTGTTAAGGGGAGGTTCCAAAATGGCTTCCAGAAACCTGGTACCAATGCATCTCCGGATGATTCACCTACCTCATAGGGATACACTACAAATAGGCAGGCGGGTATTTTCCAGCCTTCAGTATCAATGATGCCTTCCGGTCCACCATGGTGTGCCAGGTGGATACCCATCGCATAAGCCCCAAGACAGAAAAAAGTGAACTGACAGAGGCTGAGGATTCCCACATATCCCCAGAGCAGGTCCAATCCAAGTGCAACAATTGCAAAGGTCATAAAACGGCCAAGCATATTGATTTCTCCGATGGATAAAATGCCCGCGAAATACAGGGCTGGAACGATAACAAACCCAAGAATGCAGAGAGTGAAAAATATTCTTTTGGATTTTATGAGCTGTGTTTCCTCGACCATTATTTTTTGTCGGCTAGGCGGCCTTTGGGGGCGAATAGCCCTGATGGACGGTATTGAATAAAAGCAACAATTAGTGCGAGAAGGATGACTTTCCCCCAGACGGGCCCGATGGTGAAATCCCCCATTTGCAAGGGTTCGATTAGCTTGGTTAACATTCCGATCCCTAAGCCTGAATAGATAACCCCGATCAATTCACCAACCCCGCCTGTTACCACAACTAGAAATGACTCCACAATAAAATTGGTCTGTCCCATATCAGGAGTGACACCGCCGATGATGGTCCAGCCATAACCGGCAACTCCGGCGATACCTGAACCAAGGGCAAAAGTTAATCGGTCTATTTTTCTCGTTTGAACACCAAGGCTATTGGCCATGTCTCGGTTTTGCATGGTAGCTCGTATAAGCATGCCGAATTTGGTTTTTCGGATGACAAAGTAAACAAAGCATACACAAAGAATGGATAGTCCGAGTAAGTATAACCTGGCATAGGGCAGGACAATGTCCTGGGAAATTTCAAACCCTCCTCTTGCCCATGTGGGTGAATTTACCCCAATGTTATCCCCGTAGATGATCCGTATTACCTGTATTAAAAACAAACCGACTCCCCAGGTTGCGAGCAATGATTCAAGCGGTCGGTTATATAAGTGCCTTACCACGAGTCCTTCGATGATGAGACCTACAATCGCGGCTGCGCAAAATGCCATAGGTAAAGCAAACAAGTAGTAATGATCGACCGGGTTACCAGGGCTATGTCCAAACATTAACTGGACTTCATAAGTGGTGTAGGCGCCAATCATCATGAGTTCGCCATGAGCCATGTTGATTACACCCATTAGTCCAAAAGTAATTGCTAATCCAAGTGCCATCAGGATGAGAACGCTGCCATAGGATAATCCCCGGAAAAGATTTCCTGACCACTCCACTTTATTTTTGTGACCCTCGATTTTCTTGCGAACAGAAGAAATTGATTTTTTAAATTCTTTCAACTTGGCCGTGGAGGAACCAGATGTTTCGAGTACATTGGTTACCTCAGTTTCGAAAGAATCAATTCTGGCTAGGGCTCTTAGGCTTTTAAGTTCTCCAAGTTTTGTGAGTGCGGACAATCGGTCTTGTGTGGATGTTTTGTTTTCTATGGCACCACCTAAAATCATCAATTCAATGCTCTCTTGTGCAGTAAATCGAATTTTCTTGTTTTGATTAGGGTCTACAGCAAAACCTTCCAATGTTGAGAATGCATCTGGTAAGAAGGGCGGGTCCCCACATTTCTTAACCCCTGATAATCGGGTCTCAAAATCTGGGGAAAATAACCTTAAAAGAAACTTTGATGAATTAACTAGTGACCGGAGCTTTCTTCCAGGACTAATATCCTCTAGGTCAATCAGATCTGGTTTTGCTTGTTTGCCATTAATTAAGAAGGGTTCCTGAGAAAGCGGATGAAGGAGGGGTGCAAACTCGTTGAAGTCATCATCCATGATAGTTTCTAGATTGAGGACTATACGAACCTCACCATTTTCAGTTGGCCAATTGTAAATACTGCCTTGGCGATAAAATTCAAAAAAGGATTCGAGCTTGGACTCTCCAGACATTGCTAAATCCTGAATAGCCTTTTGTATAATCTTATCATCGCCATTGGCCAAATTTTTCATGGCGTGATCAATCTTTTGTGCTGTGGTTGATGCGAGAACCTCGCTGCCATCTAACCTAGAAGATAAAAGGCCAATCAGAAAATATATGAGCAAAAAGAATGGCTGTACTGAAAATTTCTTATTCAAAATTATCGAATCTATACCCAAAAAAGCGGACTCGGCCCGTGCCTATCGCTCCGAGTCCGCCTGATTATTGAATATTTAGGCTATTCTTATTTAGAGAGAACCATCGCCGTTTGGACCACCAGTTGGTTTAGGGTAGTCTCCGTCTGGCCAAAGGTAGGAACTGTAGGAGTCTGGTGAGACCAATCCATCACTGGAATAAACAATTTTGAATTGTCCACTTTTGAGAATTTCTCCGATGTATACAGGTTTGAGAGTGTGCTGGTTGGTTGGATGCATCTTTTTCTTTCCACCTGGAGCATCAAACTCGAGTCCATAGACAGCTTTTCTCACTTTATCCACATCAAAGGAACCACACTTCTCAACCGCTGCTTTCCAGACATAAACTCCAAAGTATGCAGCTTCGATGGGGTCGCAGGTAACGCGTTTTGCACCCCCGGGTAATCCAGTTTCAACACAGAATTTTTTGAAGCTTTTGACAAAGGCTGCATTACCGGGAGTTTTAACGCTTTGAAAATAATTCCATGCTGCTAGGTGACCAACCAGTGGAGGGACATCCATTGCCCGTAGTTCATCTTCCGAAACTGAGAATGCCATGATTGGGCAGTCATCAGAGGTTAAGCCTTGGTTCGCGAATTCTTTATAGAATGGAACATTACTATCGCCATTGATGGTAGACAATATACAGGCATCACCAGATGCGGCGAATTCTTTAACTTTGGAAACAATTGTCTGGTAGTCTTGGTGATGAAAGGGAGTGTACTCTTCCATTACATTCTCATCCGGTACACCTTTACTTTTCAAAAAAGCTTTGAGTACTTTGTTCGCCGTACGTGGGAAAACATAGTCGGTGCCAAGAAGGTAGAATTTTTTGCATCCCATCTCCTCCATCATGTACTCAGCGGCAGGAACCAATTGTTGGTTAGGAGAAGCTGCTGTATAAAAAACATTCAGTGACTGCTCTTCTCCTTCGTATTGTACAGGATAAAACAAGAGTGCATTGTTCTCTTCGAATACAGGCAGGCAGGATTTTCGACTTACTGATGTCCAGCAACCAAAAGTTACCGCAACTTCATCTTCGGTTATTAACTGTTTTGCTTTTTCTGCAAAGAGCGGCCAGTCAGATGCTGGGTCCACCACTACGGCTTCTACTTGTTCTCCAAGAACGCCACCAGACTCGTTGATTTCTTTAACTGCCATCATCACTACATCTTTGAGTGAAGTCTCCGATATTGCCATGGTTCCACTTAGGGAGTGAAGTACACCAATTTTGACAGCATGAATTTGGGGAACTGTGATTGCGACGCTTAGTAACGCAAAAATTCCGGCTTTTAATTTATTTAATTTCATTAGTTTTATGTGTGATTTTATGTGTATTAAAAAATACCCGAGAAAAGAGGAATCTTGGGGATATTTTTATCATCCATTTTTTGTGCCAAAAATTAACTTTAATAGAAAAAGTAAAATATATTTAAAATGTTAAATATTAATAAAAAATATGAAATATATTTATAAATAAATATAGGCATAAAAAAGGGTGGGTGACCACTGTCACCCACCCAAACAAACAAACAGACTAGACTGAAAGATTAAAAGGTGAAGATCAACTCAACCGCGAAAAGGTCATTGTAATCGACGGCAGTTGCACCCTCAGAGTCATAAGAACTGTACTCCAGTAATCCTGAGAACTGTTCAGTAAAAACATAACTTGGGGAAATGGTGATCTTTTCATAAGAATTAGTTCCAACATCTTCTTCGGAATACCTGAGGGTAAGGGCCAATGAATCTGTAAAAGAATAATTTCCCATTACTAACCAGCCATCTATATCGTCGGTAGCAGGATTGGTATTATCCTTCTCGGCAATTTCAAACGCTGCCAAAAGATTACCTAATTGATAACTACCCCAAAATGTTGTGGTTTCATATGCGTCCCAGTCAGCCATGATCGCTTTCAGGGTAAGATTCTCAACTCCAGTAAATGCTAGAGCATATTCATAACCACCATCAGTTTCTGCACTAGCAAAGAGTCCAAGACTGAATATGTCGTTTGAGTAGTCAAGTGAGATACCATCGTCATAGGCGTCATATATATCTTGAGGACCTCCAGCAGCATCATATGCGTAAGAATATTGGTACATGTTGATTGGGTCGTATGCCTCAAATCCTAAGTAGGATAGCATTTTACCCGCAGTCATACTGAATCCATTTCCGAAGTCATAGGTGATGATAGCCTCCTCAAGGTCTGCTCCATCTGCTCCTCCTTCAGTGCTGTAGATGTCGTAATCTATGGAGACAGATACTGGCCCATCCTCAAAATCTAAATTGATTTCAATCTGACCAACATCAAAGGTATCAGCATCATTGCCGGCTGGAGTATCTTGTGACTGATAATACATGTCCACAAAACCACCGAGTTCAATACCACTACCTGTGGGTCCAATTTCGATCGCGTGAGTATTTAATACTGCAAGTAAACTTGCTAGCGAGAGTAACTTTTTTTTCATAATATATATTTTGTTTCAGTTTATGCTTTTATTAAGCAAATCTGATTATGCTTATATTATGCCAAATTTAAAAAGTTATAATAAATTGATATAAAAATTACGTTTATAAATTTTTATATTTATATAAAAAATAAACAACATGAAAAATATTAATAAAAAGTTATTTTTTGTAAATTATTGAATGTTTTTTGACCTAGCTGAACAAATTATGATCCCTGTGCATAAGTCCAAGTTCGGTGAAGTCTTATGTAATCAGCTTCAATCATCACAATAAGAAATCTAAAATCCAAATAATCGAGAGCTCACTTCAGGGGTGAGGTAATTAAGTAGGGATATCTAGGTAGATGAATCTAAGGTGAGTGAGTCAGTCTACTGGAAAGGTCTTTGTTTACAGTCCATCTGCAACCCAAGTTCTCAACGCATTCAATAAACTTTTTTTCAGATGACCGAATTTCTTTTCCCTGGTTGAAAGAAACACCCCATGTTCGAATAAGCCGTTTTGGTCCAAAGGGTAGGGTGATTAATTTACCGGCACGAATTTCATCCTGTACCGTCCAGTCTGACATTATGCCTATCCCTAGTTTCCTGATTATGAGTTCTTTAATCGTTTCAGAACTATTTAATTCAATGAATGAATTTATTTTAAAATGTTCTTCTTTAAGAAACTTTTCAACTTTCCTGAAAGTGTACCCTCGCCGGTTTGGAAAGATAAACTTTTCCTGATCTGCTTCTTCCCACAAAACTTTACGACTACTTGCCCATAAATGTTCTGGGTATACAACAACCACAATTTCATCTGAAAAGCAGGGCACAAAGGAATATTCATTTCTTTGGATTGGTTCAACGGTTAGAGCCAAGTCGATTTCCCCTTCACTAAGGAGATTTAGGCAGTCTAAAGTGTCCAAACCCCGAACCTCAAATTTTGTGGATGGTTTGTTTTCGGCAAATTCACTTAAAATATCAGGTAATAGAAAACGGCATATTTGGTCACTAGCACCAATTCTTAGCCGCTCCACTTGATCTATTTTACCCTCCGAAATTTCTTCCTTTACTTTCACCATACCTTCCAGCATTGGTCGTGCAAATTCCAATAGCCTTTCTCCCGCTTGAGTAAGAATGATTTTCCTTCCCTTTTTCAAAACCAATTTGGAACCAATATCCTCTTCTAATCCTCTGATGGAATGACTGATTGCAGACTGGGTTACATGGAGATGTTTAGCAGTCTGGGTAAAACTGTTTGTACAGCAGAGCTTTTCGAATGCTTGTAGCTGTTTAATATCTAGCGGACGATCTTTATTCATTTATAGAAAATCACACCTGCAAGAAATGAACCAATTTCAACCGGATTGCTAAGATGTCCTATCTTTATGCAACATTCCTAAGTTATGGAAGAGAAGCCAGTTTTTATTACTACCTCTCCATTTTCACTAAGCGATCAGTGTGGAAAAATTCTGATAATCAAAATTTATGTCCTTGCATAAAACAACAAGCAATTTTGTATAAAAAAATTGCCCGCATAGATTTTACATTAAGTATGCTTAATGAATTTACCAGATTTTCCTCGAGTTGCTACTTCTGGATCGTTTTTCGAATTTCGCAAATTTTTGGAATAATTCTAGGTTTAACACTATCCTTAATCCCTATCTGTGCTGATGTTGGAATTAATGAAGCAAACTTCCAAACTTTACGGATCGAACTGCCAGTACTTGATGGAAATGTTTATAATGCAGAAAGATACTCGGGTGTTGATATGGGGGCAGAAAAGTTTTCCTGGGTTGGTAAACTAATTGGAAACAGAAGTGGATTTGTTTCTTTTGGTAGGGTTGCAGATTCGATCAGTCTAAAAATTTCTTTTCCTGATGCGTCTTATTTTTATCGGGGGCTCATAGATGATTTTGTTTGGCAAAGAAAGACAAATATTGGGAAAAATTGTGGAGGATGTGTTACTGATCCAAACCTTCAGAGGGATCCGAGGCATAGGAGATCCCAACCCAAGACAACATGGCAGAATGGAGACGGTAATCTAATTGATTTAGTAATTGTATACCCAGAAGCAGTTCGTACATCCGCCGGTTCCACGGCAACATTGGAAGCAGACATTCTGTCTGCTGTGGCAGACGCTAATCTTTGTTTTAGAAATTCACAAGTGAACATCATCGCACGTCTTGTGCACATGGAAGAGGTTTCATACACACCGACTGGTGTTTTAAGCACCGACCTTGATAGATTGATTGATAAAAATGATACTTATTTGGATAGTGTTCACTCGATTCGTGATCAGTACGGAGGAGATATCGTCATCTTGCTTACTACGGAAAGTGACGGTGGTGGACTTGCCAGTACGCTGAGTTATCCACACCACGACTTTGAAAGCTCAGCGTTTAATGTTACCGTTTGGGACCAAATGGGAGCCCCTGATTACACGCTTATCCATGAGATTGGCCACAATATGGGATGTTTACACAACGTTGAAGACACGTCCAATATATCTGAGTATTTCGTATTTTCCGGCTTCAGTTACGGCAAAAGATGGACAAGTGCTGGACAGGGTTATCGAACAGTTATGTCATACGATACAGATCCGGAAACCTACCCTCAATTGATTCCTTATTTTTCAAACCCAGAAGTTAGTTACGGTGGGGTCGCCACAGGAGATTCTGATACCGTTGATAATGCTAGGGTTTTAGAATCTACCGCTCCATATGTTGCCAATTTTAGATCTTCAATAGTCCAAGGAATTGTTTCAAGTAATTATGATGTTAGAATATATGAAGGAAACTATTATACAACATTTGGAGTTCGGTTGGCGGTTGACCCCAATGCCTCCAAGATAGTAACTATTTCAAACTCCGGTGACTCTGATTTATTCCTAGGTAGTTCTCCCACCTTAACATTTGACTCTTCGAATTGGAATTTGGAACAGACTGTACAGGTACTTGCCCGGTCTGACTCTGATTCGACTGCCGGTACTGCGACATTAGTTTTGAGTGCAGATGGGATTTCTTCAACTAGTGTACCTTTAACCGAGTTTGATTCGGGAACAACTACTCAGACCGAATTGTATCTTGCTGGTGTGGTCACTAATTCTTTAGGTGTGGGAATTGAGGGTGTTGAGATTTCGTTTTCAAATACTGGTGGTTCGGTAACTACTGATTCCAAGGGAGCCTTTGTTCACAGATTATCGTCAGGCTGGGCAGGTGACATCACACCAAGCAAAGACAGTTTCTCGTTCACCCCTTCCAGTATGCAGGTTTCATCATTGTCCCTTGATCAACTTGGGATTGAATTTACCGGAAGTCAGTCGACCGTACTGTATGTGAATGCATCTGCAACAGGGAGCGGAGATGGATCCAGTTGGGCTAATGCATATACGGATTTGGGCGATGCCTTGAATGCTAAAGTTCCATACGATGAGGTTTGGGTGGCCCAAGGCATATATAAGCCAGGTATCGTACGTTCAGCAAAATTTATTATTCCTCCAAATAAACAAATATATGGGGGGTTTGCCGGAACTGAGTTGATTCGATCAGAGCGCGATACGACTATCAATCAGACCATACTTTCAGGGGATCTTGGTACTGAAAATGACTACTCAGATAATGCTTACCATGTGGTGGTTCCATTGCAAAATTCTATCTTGGATGGATTTATCATTAGGGATGGAAATGCCAGCGAAAATTTTGGGGATGGGGACGATCGTGGAAAAGGGGGAGGTTTGTACGCTCATAGCACGAGCTTTTCCATTGTTAATTGTACTTTTTCTAACAACATTGCAAAGCAAGGTGGTGCAGCAATCTACTTCATAGATTCAAATGCCACAATTTCTGCATGCACCTTTGCAGATAACTCTGCAAATAGTATTGGTTATGGGGGAGCTTTACTTATTGAGGACTCGAATATTTCAATCGCGGGTTCTACGTTTCAAAATAATTTGTCTGCATACCAAGGTGGTGCGATTCGATGGACAAATTCTGTGGGTGATGTAACCGATTCAAACTTTACACAAAACCAAAATACTTTGGCCAACGGCGGAGGTGCGGTGCATCTTGATACTTCTCCCATAACTTTTGAGAATTGTATCTTTTCTGAGAATTCAACCCTTGCAAATAATTATGGGGGAGCAGTTAAACTTTCTGCATCTTCTGCAAGTTTTGCAAATTCCTTATTCACCCGAAACACCAGTTCTCAAAATTCGGCTGGTGCAATTTATATCGACTCCTCATCCAATCCCACTTTTTCAAATAATGACTTTCATTACAATTCAAGTGGTGAATTTGGAGGAGCGATTGTTACGGAGAGCTCATTTACATTTTCAGGGGGTTCCTTCCTTGGTAATTCTGCAAATTATGGTGGTGGAATTTCAAGCTCAGCATCGGTCGATCTTAGTTTTGAGGGTGTGCTAATTTTGGGCAATGAGTCCAATGCCAGTAATTCTTCAAGCGGTGGATTTGCATATTTTGGATTTCGTGAAACAACTTCGCTCTTTGTAAATTGTTTGATTTCTGGAAACAAATCAACCTATCGAAATGGTGTATTCAGGCCTGCTGGTTCAAACCGTTTTGTGCATTGTTCTATTGTTGGGAACGAGTCGGCAGATGATGGTGGTATAACTTTGTTATTTTCAGGAGATTCTGTGGAATTGGATAATTCGATCGTTTGGAGCAACACTTCTGGATCATCTGGAAATGATTTTTTTGTAAATGGTCAATCGGTATCGGCTAACTATTCCATCTTTAACCCTGGCCAATCGAGTGGAACAATAAGCGGATCAAATAATCAAAATGTAGATCCTGAATTTATCGATGCGGATGGAGCCGATAATTTGTATGGAACGATCGATGACAATCTATCCCTTACTTCTAGCAGTCCGGCAATCAATTCTGGTTCTACTGGGGTGAGCAATTATCCGAGCTCTGATATGTATGGCAATGCAAGGGTAGGGCTTCCTGATCTTGGTCCGTATGAATTGCTTGATAATACCCTTCCCGTATTTGTCACAGATAGTAATCAGACCATTTACGAGAATACCACTCTGGTACAAGTCAGTGCAACGGATGCTAATGGTAATACATTGGTGTATTCGATAAGTGGAGGTGCGGACCAGTCGAAATTTTCCATTCAATCAGACACAGGAGAACTAAGTTTTGTAACCGCCCCGGACTATGAAACCCCCACGGATGTGGGCAGTGATAATGTATATGATGTACAGGTATCGGTATCGGATGGGGTCGGCTCAGCTGTTTTGTTGGATTTGGAAATTGCAGTGACGAAAGACCCATCGACCGTATTCACGGTATCCGGTGGGGATTTTTCATCGCCGTATTATAATTTTACAGATGGGAACGGAGAGACTCCTGATTTTTCTGTCCAGTCCTTATACTTGGGTGAGACCTATATCTTTACTGGATCAAGCATTTCCGGAAGTCATCCGTTTATGATCGGAGAGAGTTATGGTGACATGGATTCCAGCTTGGTAAGCGGTGGGCCATTAACGGGAACGGGTGGAAGTATAAGTGTCTCAATACCTACAGACTTTACTGGTTCTCTAAATTATTTTTGCACCAATCATAGTGGTATGAACCAATCGTTCACTGTTCAACCACCTCCGCATATTGTTGAACTGAATTCCACGCTAAATCTGGAAATGTTATGGGTTGAACCTGGGAGTTTTACCATGGGTACTCCTATAAGTGAAGGGGGTAGGGAAACAGATGAGACCGAAACACAGGTGACTTTTAGTAGAGGGTTTTATTTGGGTAAATATGAAGTTACTCAGGCTGAGTATGAATTTGTGATGACTGGAAACTCGGATGGTATTGATGCGACTCCGAGTAATTTTCCGGGTCATTCTGAGCGTCCTGTGGAGCGGGTAAAATATGGTGATGTCCAAGTATTTATCGAACGGTTAAATGACCAGATGGCCGGCACGATACCCGCTGGGTGGGCTTATGTATTACCCACGGAAGCCCAGTGGGAATATGCCTGCCGGGCAGGCACAAGCACGGCGTATTCGTGGGGTAGTTCGATTACTTCTAGTGATGCAAATTACAATTGGGACGGAGATTATAACACCGGAATTGACTATCAACAAACCCGGGATGTTGGACAGTATAGTTCGAACGCTTGGGGTTTTTATGACATGCACGGTAATGTACGTGAGTGGGTAGCAGACTGGTACGGAGACTATGCGGTTGGTCCTCTTACCGATCCAACAGGAGTTTCCAGTGGTAGTAATCGAGTAATACGTGGTGGTGCATGGTGGGATACTGGAATTTACCTTAGGTCGGGTGATCGATTTAATGAAAACCTCGAATATATAAATGGAGGAGTTGGTTTTAGAATTGCTTTTCAGGACCTAAATAATGCTCCAATCAATCTTGGACCAATTGCTGTTCTTAGTGTTGAAGAAAACCAACCTGTTGGGACAGTAGTTGGCGAATTTAACTCTAGTGATC
>MDTC01183120.1_pt1 | contig 15091 bp, 11 predicted proteins | sample 811181 | NCBI WGS metagenome assembly MDTC01 (sample SAMN05326644, study PRJNA326480) | marine metagenome | isolation source: seawater | place: Pacific Ocean: North | collected 2011 | reverse complement strand
TTACTACTCAGATCGTTTAATGGAATTACCTTTGGGTGTGATTGCGATCGCTGTTTCCACTGTGATTCTTCCGAAGTTGTCACGTGAGTTCGCGCAAGGTGATGGCGCAGCATCGCGTCAAACCCAGAGTTGGGCGATTTGGGTGGTCTTAGTATTGGGGCTTCCGTGCGCTGCAGTCTTGGCTGTTTTTGGTGAATTGATTTTGGCGACGTTATTTCAATACGGAGCAATGAGTGTTCAAGATATCGAGGCATCCGCATTGTCATTGATGGCCTACGCCATAGGATTACCGGCATTCATGTTGATCAAGGTACTTGCTCCACATTTTTTTGCGCATCAAGACACCAAGACCCCTGTTAAAATTGGTGTGGTGGCGATGACATCGAATATAGCCTTTAACTTGATCCTGGTTTGGCCGTTAGATCATGTTGGATTAGCTCTTGCGACCTCCTTATCTGCATGGCTTAATGCGTTATTACTGCTCAGAGGTTTACATCGACGCGGTTGGTATGAAGTCCATCAACCGCCATGGCGTCAAGGGGTACAAATTACTTTAGCTATCGTAGTGATGATCCAAGTTGGCTGGTGGGCGCCGTCTTCAGTATCGCTAGAAAATGTCTCTCTCATCGAACGTGTTAGTTGGACCGCTGTTTTGTTGTTTGCCTCGGGGTTTTTGTATCTGATCACATTGAGATTATTAGGGATCCGCTATACTTCGATGCTTATGCCGCCATCAGTACGTTAATGCAATGCGATTTGTTTTTGGTCGAAACGTTGAATTTCAATCACCACATGTTTTAACCATTGGTAACTTTGATGGTGTGCACGTGGGGCATCAACGCGTCATCGAACAAGCACGACTAGTTGCTACAAGGCTTGAGCTTCCTCTGACGGTTCTGTTGTTCGAACCCCAGCCGAGGGAGTTCTTTGCGAGACAAAAAGGTCAGTCAGCTCCGGCCAGATTAATGAGCCTGAACACAAAAGTGGCTACACTCAAATCATTGGGCGTTGATTCGATTTGGTGCTTGAAGTTTTCAGACATCAGACACTTCACAGCCCGGACGTTTGTCGATCAGTTGGTCTCCGGTAAACGCGTTGCTCGGGTAGTTGTTGGTGATGATTTCCGTTTCGGTTGCGATAGGCAGGGTGATTTTGATTTCCTAGTCGATGCAGGAACTCAATGCGGGTTTACGGCCGAACAGTCAGAGACGCATCTGCTAGGTGGATTACGGGTCTCATCATCTCACATTCGCGAGCTACTAAAGGTAAACGATTTTGATGGAGCAGCACGAATGCTCGGTCGCTCCTATGTGCTTTGTGGACGAGTATCCTATGGGCAACAATTGGGGCGGCAAATCGGCTTCCCGACTGCTAACATAGCGTTACCCAACTCGTCTCCTATACATGGGGTATTTGGCTGTTCAGTTGAAATCCCTAGTGGACGGGTCTCAAGTGGTGTCGCGAATATCGGATCGCGTCCCACTGTTTCTGGCCAGAAGGTTAGGCTCGAGGTGCATTTGCATGAGTTCTTTGGTGAGCTATATGGTCTTCGTTTGACCGTGACTCCACGAATATTTATTCGCGCCGAGCAGAAATTCGAGAACCTTGAGGTACTTACCGAACAAATTAGGATTGACAACGATAAGGCTCGGGAGTCGCTGAATTTTTTAAATGGATCTGAAATTGAATGACTGATTACAAACAAACACTAAATCTTCCTGAGACTGACTTCCCTATGCGTGGGAATCTAGCAAGACGTGAGCCCGATATGTTGGCCTCATGGGAGGCTGCCGGATGGTACCAGCAAGTACAAGATGCGCAATCTAACAGAGAAAAGACATTTATCTTGCACGACGGTCCTCCTTACGCAAACGGCGATATTCATATCGGTCATGCCGTTAATAAAGTTCTTAAAGACATTGTTGTCAAATCTCGTGGTCTCGCTGGCTACAATGCTCCCTATATCCCTGGCTGGGACTGTCACGGTCTGCCAATTGAGCACAAGGTGGAGACCACGATCGGGAAGATTGGTGGAAAGTTCCAATCGACCAGTGAGTTCCGAGACGCGTGTCGAGAGTACGCTGCTTCGCAAATTGAACGACAGAAGGTCGATTTTAAACGTTTGGGGATTCTTGGTGATTGGGATAACCCATATCTGACTATGGACTACAAGGTGGAAGCGGATATCGTCCGATCACTGGGTCAGATCATCAATAATGGTCATCTTCATCAGGGTGCGAAACCCGTTTATTGGTGCACCGAATGTGAAAGTGCTCTCGCGGAGGCTGAGGTCGAATATCAAGACCGAGAGACGTGGACTTTAGATGTAGCCTTTCCAATCCAGAATACGGCCCAAATCGGGAGCGTATTCGGTGTTTCTTCTGAAATTGCTTCTAAGGCCGCGATGGCGATCTGGACGACCACTCCTTGGACGCTTCCAGCCAACCAATTTGTGGCCGTTCATGCGGCGCTCCCGTATGTGTTAGCTGAGTTTGAGAAGGACGGGCAACGCTGGACCCTGGTTTTGGCTGAGGGTCGTCTTGAGGCGTTGGCTGCGAGGTATATGCTTGAATCATTTGACATTCGCGGTGAGGCAGATGGTCGCGCCTTAGCCGGTATTCAATGCGAAGCACCTTGGGACGGACGCATTGTCCCCGTCATCACGGGTGACCATGTGACGCTGGAAGCCGGAACTGGTGCTGTACACTCAGCTCCAGCATATGGCCTCGAGGACTTTCATGCCGCCACGTCTTTGGATCTTGAACTTCTGACACCGGTACGTGATGATGGCACATTTGCTGAGTCTGTAACGGTAGTCGCTGGCCTTCATGTTGAAAAAGCGGCCCCGACTATTGCTGACTATCTAGCAGAGAAAGGCAGGTTAGTTCACAGAGAGCGACTAGAACACTCTTATCCTCATTGTTGGCGGCATAAAACGCCTGTGATCTATCGGGCCACTCCGCAATGGTTTATTCGTATGCAAGGCGAGGGACTCTTAGAGAAAGCACGTCAAGCGGTTGACTCGCTCATTCAATTCACCCCTCGTTGGGGCAAGAATAGACTGGCCGCCATGCTTGCGGATCGTCCAGATTGGTGCATCTCGCGACAGAGAAATTGGGGTGTACCGATCACGGTCTTTGTGCATAAAGAGACTAGACAATTGCATCCAGATACAGAGATCTTGTTCGAAGAAATAGCCCACAAAATCGAAAAAGGTGGGATCAATGCGTGGTTTGATCTTGAGCCAAGTGAATTCTTGGGTGACGACGCGTCTAATTACCGCAAGGTCACCGATATATTAGATGTTTGGTTTGATTCAGGAACGACGCACGCCTCGGTCTTGGGTCGTCGAGACGATCTACACTTTCCTGCGGATTTGTATCTCGAGGGCTCAGACCAGCATCGTGGTTGGTTCCAGTCATCGCTTCTGACCTCAGTCGCTATACACGGCGAAGCGCCGTATGAGGGCCTCCTTACACATGGGTTTACCGTGGACCAAGACGGCCGAAAGATGTCGAAATCAGTCGGGAATGTGATACCACCACAAGATATTATGAACACCCTTGGTGCCGACATCTTACGCCTGTGGATTGCGTCTACAGATTTCACGAAGGAAATGACGGTCAGTCATGAGATTCTAAATCGAACCTCGGACACGTATCGACGTGTCCGGAATACCGCCAGATTTTTATTGGCAAACATGACCGGGTTTAATCCCGAGACCGATCAGGTCTCGATGGATGATCTGGTGTCCCTCGACGCAGAAATGATCCGACGAACTAACGAACTGTCGACCAAACTCATGGGTCATTATGATCGTTATGAATTCTCTGAGGTTACCCAGACTTTGCATCACTTTTGCGTTGATGATTTGGGCGGGTTTTATCTGGATATCATCAAAGACCGCCAGTACACGTTGAAGGCGGAAAGCCATGCCAGAAAAAGTTGCCAGACGGCACTGTACTGGATTACTGATGCATTGGTGCGTTGGATGGCGCCCATTTTGTCATTCACGGCTCAGGAAATTTGGGAGGTGATGCCGGGTAAGCGCCCGCATCGGTTCGTATTCGCTGTGACTGAAGCTGCACTGCCACAAGCGGGTGGTCGTGCAGTAGTAAATTGGGCTCTCATCCAGTCTGCTAAGGGAGTGGTCAATCAAGCCATAGAAGTTGCGCGTACCGAGGGGCTTGTGAAGGGCTCCTTGTCGGCTGAGGTTGAATTATTCGCTACCGGACCAATTTTTGAAGCGCTAGCTGCGTTGGGGGAGGAACTTCGGTTTGTTACTATTACATCGGAAGCTACTCTGAGCCCGCTAAAAGAGGCTCCTGACCGGGCGATATCGTACTCTACATGTCCTGATCTATCTGTTATTGTGAAAACAGCAGAGACTGAGAAATGTGAGCGTTGTTGGCATCATCGTCTTGATGTGGGTTCGATAAGTGCTCATCCAACTCTTTGCAGACGTTGCGTTGATAATATCGAGGGTTTGGGTGAAGGACGGACCTTTGTATGAGGCTTGACCTGGCTCTAGTGATTGGGTTTATCTTGTTGGTCGACCAGTTCACCAAATTCATGGCGTCCGCTCACCTGAACTATGCAGAGCCAGTCGGCGTATTGCCATTTTTATCTTTCACATTGTTACATAACACCGGAGCGGCATTTAGTTTTCTGGCGGAAGCCAGTGGGTGGCAACAATGGCTGTTTTTAAGTGTAGCGGTGGGTGCTTCAGGATATTCGATGTGGTCTTTACGAGATCCTGGGCTTTGTCGTTGGATGCAAACTGGATTTGTGTTTTTAATTCCAGGGGCCATTGGTAATGGGGTCGATCGTATAGCTTTTGGTTATGTTGTCGATTTTTTGCACTTCCATTGGGGAAGTTGGTCGTTTCCGGCTTTTAATATTGCAGATACAAGCATTACTTTAGCTGCTGGTTTTTTGTTGATTGGATGGTACCTAGATGTTCGACATCGGCCCAAATTGCAAGGTTGAACTACACTTCGCGCTTAGGCTCTCTGACACGGGCGAGCTGGTTGATTCAACCTTTGGGAAAAAACCTGCTTCCCTAGTCATCGGTGATGGGAACCTGCCTGAAGCTTTCGAAATTTTAATTCATGGGATGAAGTCAGGTGAACGTAAAAGCGGAATCATTAAGCCTAAGGACGGATTTGGGCAGCATAATCCTTCAAATATACAGCGGATCCCGAAAGATCAATTCGATCCCGCAGTTGAACTCGCCGAGGGTTTAGTACTGAGTTTTCAGGACAAAGCTAAATCTGAATTACCAGGTGTTGTTTCGTTAATTGAAGACAGAATGGTGACAGTTGATTTCAATCACCCGTTGGCAGGGCGAGATCTTGAATTTGAGGTTGAAATTCTTTCTGTAGCTCCAGCGGAGACACATTGATGCAAGCGACCCTTGCCAACCCTCGTGGCTTTTGTGCTGGCGTCGATCGTGCGATTTATATTGTAAATCGCGCGCTTGAGATCTTTGGGGAACCGGTTTACGTGAGGCATGAGGTGGTCCATAACAAAACAGTGGTCGACGACCTAAAGGCTCGGGGAGCAGTGTTCGTGGATGAGCTTGATGAGGTCCCTGATGACACGACAGTCATTTTTTCGGCTCATGGTGTATCACGGGCGGTTCGAGACGAGGCTGCGCGCCGAAAACTGAAGGTATTTGATGCCACCTGCCCACTGGTAACTAAAGTCCACTTGGAGGTCGTTAAGTTTTCAGAGGAGGGCCGTGAATGTATTTTGATAGGCCATGCCGGCCACCCTGAGGTCGAGGGAACCATGGGACAGTTCGATAAATCTCATGGCGGTATCATGAAGCTCGTTCAAAACGAAAATGATGCGCGGATGGTCGTAATTGATGATCCGAAGAGCGTATCATTCGTGACACAAACTACCTTATCGATGGACGATACAGCGCGAATTATCGATGTCCTTCGTGAGCGTTTTCCCGACATCCAAGGCCCTCGAAAGGATGATATTTGCTATGCAACACAGAACAGGCAAGATGCAGTCAAACGGCTTGCCTTGGAGCATGATCTTGTTTTAGTCGTCGGCTCTCCAAACTCATCTAATTCCAATCGTCTCAGAGAACTCGCTGAACGATTGGGCTCAAAGTCATATCTGATAGATGGTCCAGAGCAGATTGATTCACTATGGGTTAAAGAGGCGACCGCTATCGCTGTTACTGCCGGCGCGTCAGCGCCTGAAAATGTTGTTCAGGCTGTCTGTGATCGTTTGAGAGAGTTAGGGATCGATACGGTTGTCCAAGAAGATGGCATCACAGAATCGATTCAGTTCTCGTTACCAAAAGAATTAAAATTGCGTGTCGTTGATTAGCACGAAAGGTCAAACAGAAAATACGTTAATAATTCATTTGCAAAGTTGGTGTGAGGTCGACTCTGACGAACGAACGTCTGCATGCGGTAATTAGAGTATGGTGGGATCTCAATTTTATTCGGCCGATGTAATAGTCATTGGCGCTGGTGTAATAGGAATGATGTCTGCTTTGGGGTTAGCTGAGGCAGGCCATACAGTTTTAGTGTTTGATAAAGGCCAGGCGGGGCTTGAAGCTTCTTGGGCGGGCGGTGGAATTATTTCGCCACTATACCCCTGGCGGTATGAGCCTCCGGTTACAGCACTTGCCACATGGTCGCAGCAGGCTTTCCCGGATCTGATAGCCTCACTGAGTGTATCAACCGGGATCGATTCCGAGTTATCTACTAAAGGAATGTTGGTGACTGCAACTGACGAGCGTGACAAGGCACTCGCTTGGGGCATTGGTCTATCGCCAGAAGTTATTGAAATCAGCGAAGAGGAAGCTCATGCGCTCGAGCCGCATGTGCAATTGGACGAAACGCCACTTTGGATGCCGCGCATCTCGAGCGTCAGGAATTCGAGGATGGGCCGGGCACTGAGACAGGCTTGTTTGCATCACCCAAAGATTCGATTGCTTGAATATCACGAGGTTTTTTTGTCGGGACATCTTGATTCGCCTAAGATCTCGAGTCGAGGCAAATGCTACACTGGTGATCGATTCGTATTAGCAGCAGGGGCCTGGACAGGTTGCTTATTGGCGGGTGTTAAGCTCCGTTGCCCGATAAAGCCAATGAAAGGTCAGATTCTTTTGTTCAGTCCATGTCATTTCGTAAATCGAGTTGTCTTGGCGAATGGACGCTACGCAATCCCACGAGCCGACGGTCGGATTGTGTTTGGTTCAACATTGGAGGACGTTGGTTTTGAAAAGGTACCTGACCGTCACGCATTCGAGTCGCTGTACGCATCCGCTCTATCCATGATTCCGGCACTTGAGAAGACTCCATTAGAGGCACAATGGGCCGGCCTTCGACCCGGATCACCTGGGGGATTACCCTGGATTGGAGCAGTTTCGGACAAACTATGGGTGAACTCGGGCCATTTTCGAAATGGAGTTGTCTTGAGTCCTGCGTCCAGCCGACTATTATGCGACCTAATGATGGATCGAACACCGATTATTGATCCCACTCCCTACCAACCTTGGAAAGCCTCATGACGCAATGCTCTATCCGATTGTTTCAAATGGATGCCGTAGTTGGCGATTTTAGTGGTAATTTACAGAAGCTTGCACGAGCGGCAGAGAAGGCTCAGGCTGATGGTATTGCCATCTTGATTGCTCCCGAGCTAGCTGTGACCGGATATCCTCCCGAGGATTTACTGTTGCGTCCAGCGCTGATCGAAAAGTTGGAAGTTGCCGAGACGAAATTGTGTGAAATAAGCGAAGGATTGACACTTTGTGTTGGGCTGCCGACAGTCGCATCAGAAATGCTGCGAGATTGCGACCGAGGTAGCTTGAGTAACAAACCCGCATCACTTCACAATAGTCTGGTTGTTTATCAGTGCGGGCAGCGGTTGACCGCGTATCACAAAAATTCTCTACCAAACTATCAAGTATTTGATGAGCGTCGGTATTTCGTTGCCGGGACGGAACCGATGGTATGCGAGATCGGTGGGATACGTATTGGATTTCTGGTCTGTGAGGATGTTTGGGTCGCAGAGATTGTTGAAGCTACCTGTGCGCTAGGCGTGGACTGTATTATTGTGTTGAATGCCTCGCCATTTGCGGAGCATAAAATCTCGGAGAGATATTGGCATCTCAGGGATAGAGCAACCAACAATCGAATACCAATCGCTTACGTAAATCTGGTTGGAGGTCAGGACGAATTAATCTTCGACGGTGGTTCCTTTGCAGTCAATCGGCAGGGAGAAATCATCGCGCAAGCCAATTTTTTTGTCGAAGAAATGCTAGATATCATCTGGGATGGAGAAGACCTAACTGAGAGCCGTATAGCAGCATTTCCATCCAAAGATTGGATGTTATACGAGGCGCTAGTCACGGGTATCCGTGATTATTTTGCCAAGACAGGATTCAAAAAGGCTGTGCTCGGGTTGTCTGGGGGCATTGATTCGGCGCTGACACTAGTGTGTGCCGTGGATGCGTTAGGTGCGGAAAATGTGAACGCGGTGATGATGCCCTATCTGTATACTGCTGACATTAGTGTTGCTGATGCTAGACGACAAGCCGAGATTTTGGGTTGCGAGTTTTCCATGGTTTCCATCGAACCAATGGTTCGTGAATTTATGGAGACGTTAGGGCCTTTCTTTGAGGGACATCCTATCGATGCAACAGAAGAGAATATACAGAGTCGGTGTCGAGGCGTACTGCTTATGGCTCTCTCCAACAAAACAGGCGCCCTGGTCTTAACCACAGGCAATAAGAGCGAGATGGCGGTGGGATATGCCACCTTATATGGAGACATGGCTGGCGGGTTCGCGGTATTAAAAGATGTCTGGAAAACCAGGGTTTACGATCTGGCTCGATTTATTAATCGCGGTAGCGAGACGATCCCAGAGCGCGTCATCAGCCGACCACCGTCGGCTGAACTTGCGCCAGAGCAAGAGGATTCTGATAATCTCCCCCCCTATGACCGGCTTGATCAGATACTGTCCCTGTATATTGAATCTGACCAATCGCCCCAAGCGATCATCGATTCGGGTTTTGATTCGAAAGAGGTAAAGCAGATATGTCGGCTGGTCGATATTAACGAATACAAGAGGCGGCAGTCAGCAGTCGGTCCGCGGGTGACTGCGCGAGGCTTCGGCCGCGATCGGAGGTACCCGATAGCGAGCCGGTGGTCATTTTAAAAGAAGATATCCGTAATCACACCTGGTTTATCGATTTTGGGTGCGTCTTGTGCTGGTCGAAGGGTCGCCTGCGGACGACGACTCAAATCTTGACGTCTCAATTCGCTGAAATTAGCCAGTCGATCGGCAAGGTCCCGCGCACTTCCCAAAAAACCAAAGGTGAGTATGCTCGTAAGAGTCTCGCCCTCATCATAGAGAACTCCCGGGGCCAAACGTTGATCACCACGATCACCAGCAACATATTGCGGATAATTTTTAGATAGCACAAACAGCGCGTCCTGAGATTCTTGTGGTAACCCTAGCGCTTCATAGGCCAGATACATAACAATCAAAGCATCTATCACGGCGGGAGTTGAGGGGTAACCTTCAACCACCTGTCTCGCTCGATTTGCGGCTGCAAGATAGGCACCACGTCGGATATAGTAGCGTGACACGTTTACTTCATATTCAGCGAGCTGGTTGCGCACATAGATCAAGCGAAGGGTCGCATCAGCTATAAATTCGTTGTCTGGGTAACGTTCGAGCAATTGTGTGAAATCATTTATCGCGTCGCGAGCCCCACCAAGATCGCGTCCAGTCTCATCGCCCGGTAGATAACGGGATATTATCGAATTGTTTGATGCATAGGATGAGAGTCCCTTCATATATTGCGCATAGGCCGCCTGTGGATGATCTGGATTTAGCCGAATGAAGCGATCAGCTGTGAGGCGTGCAAGGTCGAATTTTGAGGATTTAAAATAAGCGTACACGAGGTTGAGTTGGGTACTGTCTGCAAATTGCCCAAACGGAAAGCGACGATCGAGTTCCTCGAGCACGGTGATTGTGTCTAGGTAACGACGACCATCCATATGCATCTGCGCCGCCTCCCATAACTGTGTTTCACTTTTGAGATTGGCGTCCGGATCAAAGACCGAACAGGCTGTTAACACAATAGAAATGAGCAGGAAGCTAAGAGTCCGGGTTATCATAAGATTCCTTTTTTTTATGAATCGACAAATGGCTGATCAGCAAAATACCAAGACCCATATTCAAGCACAGTTTGAAGTCCCTTTGGAGGAAACTGGATCGCGGATAGATCAAGTCTTGGCTCGTCTTATGCCAGATTACTCCCGAGCACGTCTAGCGCAATGGCTTATCAATGGCCAGATACTAGTCAACGGAGTAGCTTTAAAGCCAAAAAATAAAGTATTAGGTGGTGAAAATATAAGGGTTAACGCAGAGCTTGAGCCACAAGTTGACTGGTCAGCTGAAACAATTCCATTAGATGTAGTGTACGCCGATACAGATCTAATAATAGTTAACAAGCCAGCTGGGCTGGTAGTTCATCCGGGCCATGGGAATCCCTCGGGAACCCTCGTGAATGCCTTATTGGATGTATATCCAGAGCTTAAGAAAGTCCCGCGCGCCGGTATAGTACATCGATTAGACAAAGAGACCAGTGGTCTTTTGGCAGTTGCCCGGACACTTAAAACACAAGCGAACTTAGTGACGCAACTCAAAGACCGTTCGATGAGTCGTCATTACGGTGCGCTAGTCTATGGCCATCCCGAGAAAGAGGGGACGATCGATGCACCAATAGATCGGCACCGTTCACAGCGTACTAAGATGGCAGTTGTTCATTCGGGTAAACCTGCAGTTACTCACTACCGTGTGGCTGAAACAACAGCCCACTGTGCGTGGGTTGGGGTAAAGCTTGAATCAGGTCGGACACACCAAATTCGAGTACACATGGCTTATATTGGGCATCCGCTAGTTGGTGATCCGGTATATCGTCAGGGACGATCGGGTCTAGGCAGGGCAACTATCGACGCACGTTCATTGATCGATGGGTTTCCAAGGCAAGCTCTGCATGCGATGACGTTGGGTGTGATACATCCCACCTGCGGAAAGTGGGTCGAATTTGAGGCGCCGCTGCCGAGCGATCTTTCAAATTTATTGAACGATTTGAGAAGGATCGATGTCTGATCCTTGGTTTGAGGTTCACTTAGGGGCTTCAGTCCTTGCTCTTCAGACAACTTGCGAGCAGACCCCACTGCCCTATGGATCATTTAATTTGGGTTTACATGTTGGTGATGACGAGATTGCCGTCGTCGATAATCGACAACACCTTACTACGCGATTTGGCAGCGAGGTGTATTTCCCAGAGCAAGTCCATGGCAGTAAAGTGGTTCGGGTGACTCAGGAATCAGAGATTGTAATGGCTGACGCTGTGGTCACAAATGTACTGAACCTGCCGATAGGAGTTTTAACAGCGGATTGCCTCCCTGTTCTGTTTGCGTCAGACCAATTGGTCGGGGTTGCTCATGCGGGGTGGCGAGGCCTGGCTTCTGGTGTTCTTGAGAACACCTTGGATCAATTTGCAAATCAAGGCCGGGTGCGAGCTTGGTTGGGCCCTTGTATTGGTCTTGAGGCGTTTGAGGTCGGACCTGAAGTTTTGGCAGCTTTTTTATCCAAAAATCCAGGCTGGACTGAGTACTTTAAGTACCTCGACCATTCGGATCGAGTATTTGCGGATCTTTCACGAATTGCATCGAATATCCTAGAAAATCGGGGTGTTGATATCATCGAACGGTTGGATACGTGTACTTACAACGATCAATCGCGTTGGTATTCTTTTCGTCGGTCGAGAGTGACAGGGCGGATGGCCAGCTGCATCATGCGCACTGGATAACCTGTGGATAACTTGTAATTTGTGAAGATCGTCTCCACAACAATAGCATTGTTGTAGACAAGGGATAATTTAATGCGAATGGATCGCTTAACGAATCGCCTGATGCAGGCACTGCAGGATGCACAGAGCCTTGCGTTAAATCTTGACCACAATGAGATGTCACCGTGGCACCTGCTAAGTGCACTCCTTATGCAAAATGGCGGTTCGGCTAGATCCTTAGTTCTCAACTCTGGCGGGAAATTTGATCGAGTGCGCTCTGAGGTTGATCGCGCATTGGACGGGCTCGCTCGATCAACTGATCATGATGGTGAGATCCGTATGAGCCAAGATTTAGCACGGCAGTTTAACTTGGCAGAAAAGCAGTCAATGGCCCAGAAGGACAAGTATTTGTCGTCAGAGACAATGCTTGCTGTGATGTCAAAAGATAAAGCTACGAGAGCTGCATTTCAGGCGGCTGGGGTTAATGAAGATCAATTTGAAGATGCCGTTGAAAAGCTCCGTGGAGGCGAGTCGGTGCAAACCGAAAATGATGAAGAAAATCGCAATGCCCTGGATAAATATTGCCTCGATCTCACCACACGCGCGTCGGAAGGAAAATTAGACCCAGTTATTGGGCGTGATGAGGAAATTCGTCGGGCAGTTCAGGTTTTACAGCGTCGTACGAAAAATAACCCGGTATTGATTGGGGAGCCGGGCGTTGGGAAGACGGCGATCGTCGAAGGGCTTGCTGCGCGAATCGTGAATGGCGAAGTTCCAGAGGGTCTCAAAGGCAAACGTGTACTATCTCTTGACATTGGTGCCTTGATTGCAGGGGCCAAATTTCGAGGTGAGTTTGAGGAACGCTTGAAGGCGGTTTTGAAAGAGCTTACCGATCAAGAGGGTCAGGTCGTTCTGTTTATTGATGAAATCCATACCATGGTTGGGGCTGGTAAATCAGAGGGGGCCATGGACGCTGGAAACATGCTTAAACCCGCATTGGCGCGGGGTGAACTTCATTGCGTGGGTGCAACGACCCTCGATGAGTATAGGCAAAATATCGAAAAAGATGCGGCGCTCGAGCGACGGTTCCAGAAAGTGTTGGTTGGTGAACCGAATGAGGCCGATACCATCGCAATTCTACGTGGGTTAAAGGCTAAGTACGAGGTTCATCATGGAGTTGAGATTTCAGACTCAGCACTAATCGCCGCGTCCAAACTGTCTAACCGATATATAACTGACCGGCAACTACCAGATAAGGCGATCGACCTTATGGATGAAGCGGCAAGTCGAATTCGTTTGGAGATGGATTCAAAGCCTGAGGAACTGGATCGGCTGGACCGTCGGTTAATCCAACTAAAAATCGAACTCGAAGCGCTTAAAAAAGAAAAAGATAAAGCAAGCAGGGCGCGGTTAGTTGAGCTTGAGAGTACGATTGCTGAAGTCGAGAAAGAAGCCAACGCTCTCGAGGAAATCTGGGCTTCCGAGAAAGCGCTGACCCAAGGCGTCCAGAGTGTAAAGGAGGACTTCGATCGTGCTGAGATTGACCTCGAGCAGGCTCGTCGTGCAGGCGATTTAGCGCGAATGAGTGAAATTCAGTACGGTGTTATTCCGAGGCTTGAGAAGCAGATGAATGAAGCGCAGCAAGCCAATGAGTCGGGTGAGGGGAAGTTGGTCCGCTCGCGCGTTACTGAAGAAGAGATCGCCGAGGTTGTCAGTCGCTGGACTGGGGTTCCTGTTGCAAAGATGCTCGAAGGTGAGAAAGACAAGTTGCTGCATATGGAAGAGGCACTGCATATGCGGGTGATCGGTCAGGATGCAGCTGTGACTGCCGTTGCAAACGCGGTACGTCGGGCGCGTTCCGGTCTTTCAGATCCGAGGCGTCCAAACGGGTCGTTCTTGTTTCTTGGTCCCACTGGTGTCGGGAAAACCGAGCTCTGTAAGAGTTTGGCTGAATTTTTGTTCGATTCGGAAGACGCGATGGTTCGGATTGACATGTCTGAATTCATGGAGAAGCACTCTGTGGCCAGACTCGTCGGAGCACCTCCGGGGTATGTTGGATACGAGCAGGGCGGATATTTGACTGAGGCCGTGCGTCGGCGCCCATATGCCCTAGTGCTGCTCGATGAGGTCGAAAAGGCACACCCGGATGTCTTTAATATATTATTACAGGTCCTTGACGATGGTCGCCTGACGGATGGTCAAGGTCGGACAGTTAACTTTTCAAATACGGTCATTGTGATGACATCAAATTTAGGCTCTGACCTGATCCAGAATATGCTGGGCGAGTCACATGAGGATATTCGTGACGCGGTCATGGGAGCGGCAGGAATTCATTTTCGGCCAGAATTTATTAATAGAATCGATGATGCGGTTGTATTTCACGCGTTGGGACGAGAACACATGCATGATATTTTGGATGTTCAATTGTCATATTTACGGTCGCGGCTTGAAGACATCGATTACGGTTTCGAGGTTTCTGATAAGGTTGCTGATAACTTGTGTGAGGCGGGTTACGATCTGGTATACGGGGCGCGTCCGTTGAAACGGGCCATACAGACGCATATCGAAAATCCGCTCGCAGAACTGCTTTTAAAAGGCGAGTACGCCACAGGCACAACTATCAGGGCAGAGCTCGATCCAAGTGGTGAAATAACTTTCCACAACTAAATTACACAGCCCGTCAGTTGACAGGCTGTTTATGAGTGTCACAATTCGCGGCTGTCTTAAACATTTTTAAAGAGGGTCGGGAGTGGAATTGCTTTCTGGCGGTGAGATGATCATGCGCGCGCTGAAAAAAGAGAGAGTCAAACTGATATTTGGCTATCCCGGCGGTGCGGTTTTACACATTTATGATGCGCTGTATCAGCAAGATTCGGTAGAGCACATTTTAGTTCGGCATGAGCAGGCCGCGGTGCATGCAGCAGATGGCTTTTCGCGGTCAACTGGCGAAGTAGGTGTCGCGCTTGTGACTTCAGGTCCCGGAGCGACTAATGCAATCACTGGCATCGCCACTGCGTATATGGACTCGATCCCGCTCGTTGTAATATCGGGAAACGTGCCAAGTCATCTAATTGGAAGTGATGCGTTCCAAGAGACTGATATGATCGGATGCTCTCGACCGATCGTGAAACACTCTTTTTTAGTACGCTCGATCGAAGAGATTCCGAGCGTTATCAAAAAGGCTTTCCACATCGCCAAGTCAGGTCGTCCAGGCCCCGTAGTGGTTGACGTGCCTAAAGACATGACAGC
>MDTC01177531.1_pt1 | contig 15094 bp, 10 predicted proteins | sample 811181 | NCBI WGS metagenome assembly MDTC01 (sample SAMN05326644, study PRJNA326480) | marine metagenome | isolation source: seawater | place: Pacific Ocean: North | collected 2011 | reverse complement strand
TCCTCCAGCAGGACATCTGACCCGGGCACAACACTTAACCGCCATAACTCATCTATCTCACTAAATCGCTCAAGATTATTTACCTGATCCCAGTAGTTGTTTTCTGCCGCTTCTCCCCCGTGTTCTTTCAGTGCTGCCTTAACCGCTATTTCACTACCCGAGAGCCGAACCCTGACATGGTCTCCCTCGTGGGCGGCAGCACTGATGGGAACACTTTGCCGCATCGACTGCAGTAATGCCTGGAATCCACCACGGCCAACTGGAATGGCCCGGGTCACCTCCAGTTCTGGTATCGGCAACACCTTTAGACTCACATCCAGGATAATTCCAAGGGTGCCGAGTGAGCCGGCAACAAGTCGGGACACGTCGTAGCCCGCAACATTCTTCATCACCTGACCGCCAAATGTCAGTATTTCCGCTGACCCGGTAATGACTGTTACACCCAGGACAAAATCTCGCAGGGCACCGGCAAAAGGTCTCCTTGGCCCCGATAGTCCCGTGGCTATGACACCGCCAATGGTCGCGTTGCCAGCAAAATCCGGTGGTTCAAACGCCAGCATCTGGTCACTTTCCGTTAGCAGTTTCTTGACTTCAGACAGGGGTGTACCTGCCCGTACCTGGATCACAAGCTCATCAGGGGAATAGTCAATCACTCCCTGATGACCGCTGGTATACAGCCGTGTCAGCTCATCCGATTGCAGGTAACCATAGAATTTTTTGCTGCCGCCTCCCTCAATGACTAGGGGAGATTCATAGGCGATCGCTTCCTTAACCTGTTCAACCAGAGATTCTGTGATATCGCCTGTCAAAACCGCTCCAGTTCAGGGAATCTGGTCTTTCCCTGGTGCACGTGCATGGCTCCAAATTCAACACAGCGATGAAGCGTTGGTACAGCTTTGCCCGGATTAAGGATGGACTTTTCATCGAAGGCTGCCTTGACGCCATGAAACAGGGAAAGCTCGGCTTCGGAAAACTGGATGCACATCTGGTCTATTTTCTCGATACCGACTCCGTGTTCTCCGGTGATGGTCCCACCCGCTTCTATACAACATTCCAGGATGCGTGCCCCGAATTCCTCAGCCCTTTGCAACTCATCCGCTTCATTGGCGTCATACAGGATAAGTGGATGCAGATTCCCGTCACCGGCATGGAACACATTGGCTACGCGCAGGGAAAACTCCTCCGATAGGGCCGCTATTGTGTTGAGTACCAGGGATAGATGCCGCCTGGGAATAGTGCCATCCATACAGTAGTAATCCGGCGCGATTCTGCCAACGGCTGGAAAAGCAGCCTTCCTGCCTCGCCACAATCGCTCCCTTTCTTCGGCGTCAGCCGCGGAAACGATGCCGGTGGCGCCATTATTCGTCAGAATTCCCGTCAGAGCCTGCAACTGTACATCAAGCTCTGCCTCGATGCCGTCGAGCTCACACAAAAGCAACGCCTCTGCTTCCGTTGGATAACCCGCTTTAACGAATGCTTCTGCTGCTTCTATTGCCAGTTTATCCATCATTTCCAGACCAGCGGGTATGATCCCGGCGGAAATAATATCGGTTACTGCCGCCGCTGCATCCGCTACAGTTCCAAATCCAGCCGTCACCACACACACTGATTCTGGTATTGGCAGCAACGCAACAGTTATCTCGACGACGATACCAAACATCCCCTCGGATCCATGAAGGAGGGCCAACAGGTCATATCCAGCCGAATCGAATGCTTCACTGCCAACCTCGTATAATTCACCCGCGGGGGAAACTATTTTCAAGCGGCGAACATTGTGTACGGTCAGGCCGTATTTCAGGCAGTGGACGCCTCCGGAATTTTCGGCGACATTGCCGCCAATAGAGCAGGCCACCTGAGATGAAGGATCGGGTGCATAGTAGAACCCCCTATCCTTCACCGCCTCGGAAATGGCAAGGTTGGTTACGCCAGGCTCAACGGTTGCCAGGCGGTTTTCGGGGTCTACTGAAAGGATATGGTTAAGCCTTGCCAGAATGAGTAGAACACCATCAGCATGGGGCATGGCTCCACCAGACAGGCCTGTTCCTGCACCACGTGCGACAAGGGGCACTTCAGCATCAAAACACAATTTCACCACCCGCTGCACTTCCTCGATACTTGACGGTAGTACCACCAACCACGGAATCCTCCTTTTAGCGGTCAGGCCGTCTGTTTCATAAACCTTCAGCCGGGACTCATCGGTGATAATGCTCTCACCACATATTATGCGCAGCCTGTAAATGAAATCCTGCTTGTCCAAGCTGTTCTCTACCTGTTCAATAAAGGTTGGTATTATACGATGAAGTTGCCTCCTGTAGCCGGATCACACCCTGGGGTTCCCTTTTGGGTATAATCCGGCGTTGCAAACGGTTTACCCGGAGATATTGTGCCCATTAACACGACTGAAGAGATCTTGGATGAATTTCGCCAGGGGAAAATGGTACTCATCATGGATGATGAGGATCGCGAAAATGAAGGTGATCTAATCATTGCCGCAGACGTGGTCACACCTGAAATTGTGACCTTCTATGCACGTTATGCGTGTGGCCTGATATGCCTGACAATCACTGAGGAACGTGGCCGTCAATTGAACCTTCCGCTGATGGTAGAGAACAATTTGTCCATGCATGAAACCAATTTCACCGTATCCATCGAGGCGGCAAACGGTATATCGACTGGCATTTCAGCCGCAGATCGCGCTAAAACCGTGCGCGATGCTGTCGCCAGGAATGCGAAGCCTGAGGACCTGGTGATGCCAGGGCACATCTTTCCGCTGATTGCTCAGCCCGGCGGCGTGCTGACCAGGGCCGGTCACACGGAAGCCGGATGCGACCTGGCCAGGATGGCAGGCTATGATCCCTCAGCCTTGATCGTAGAAGTGATGAATGAAGACGGTACCATGGCCCAGCGTCCGGAACTGGAAAAATTTGCAGAAAAAAATGGCATTAAGATTGGGACAATAGCTGACCTGATCCAGTACCGAGCACTCAATGACAAGACAATTGAGTTGGTGGATGAAAAACCTGTGACCACTCAGCATGGTGACTTCTCCCTCAGGACCTATACCGACAAGATCTCTGAATGCGTGCACCATGCCCTGGTCAAGGGTGACATATCAGAAGATGACCCCTGCCTCGTGAGGGTTCAGGTGGTCAATTCCTTGCGGGATGTATTGGGCACCCGGCGACCAGGCTTCAAGAAAACCTGGTCCCTGCAGGAGGCAATGGATCACATTTCCAGCGAGGGCAGAGGTGTCGTCGTCATAGTCGGTCAGGAAATATCCCAGGCCGAAGAACTGGCGCAGGTTAAGTACTTCCCGGATATGTCGCCGGAGGAACGTCATACCAACGAAATTGGAACCTACAGAGTGATTGGCACGGGCTCACAGATACTTCGCGATATCGGTGTAGGCAAGATGCGCCTGTTAAGTTCTCCCTTCCGCTTCAATGCTCTGTCCGGGTTCCACCTGGAGGTTGCTGAGTTTGTCGAGAATGAGTAGAAGGTTCCTCACTGTCCTGTTTCTGGTATTCAATTTAGGTATGTATGCGCTGGCTGAACCGGCCACACCCTCAGCCGGGCACCCTCAGCCAGCCGCACCCTCAGCCGGGCACCCCTCGGCCGGGCGCCCTCAGCCAGCCACACCCTCGGCCGGGCGCCCTCTGCCAGCCGCACCTCAGCCGGCCACACCCGTAAACAAATTCCATGAGGGCTTGATCAAGGTGATGCGCTCAACAAGCTACAGCGATCGAATACAGTTGCTGACCCCAATTGTAGAAAGCAGTTTTGACACGACAACCGTTGCCCGTGTTGCACTCGGACGCAACTGGCGAAAGATGGAAGACCAGCACAAGGCAACCATCACTGACTTGATGGGCGAGGTCATTGTTACCAGCTATGCCAGCCGTTTTCCCACTTACACCCAGCAGTACTTCGAGATTCTTGGTCAGAAATCGATTAAATCCAATCGTGTTATCGTGCGAACCCAACTGCACACCGACTCAGAGTTGGTCGACCTCGACTATCAGCTTGTTGATCTCGACGGTCAGTGGAAGATATTCGATGTTGTTGCCAACGGTGTCTCTGACTTGTCCCTCAAGCGCGCTACCTATTCGGCCACCTTCGAGTCCAGTGGCGTAACAGGTGTAATTGAAGAAATCAGGCAGACCATCAAAGACAATCAGGATAAGGCCAGCGTCCACTAGAAATGTACCGCCGTTTCCTCATGATATGGACCGGATTCGTTATTTCGTGTCCAAAACGCGTACTAGGTGCAGTCGCTGTAATCACCGCCGCCGCACTATATATAGCCATCACCCACTTCAGCATTAATTCCGACACCGGCAAGCTCATACGCCAGGATACACACTGGAAACAGGTGTACGACAGGTTATCTGACGTGTTTCCCCAGTATATAAACAACACCTTTGTCGTGGTGAGCGGGCAAAGCCTGTCGGCTGTGTCGAATGTTTCCAAAGCACTGGAAGCCCAAATTGCAGGCAATACCAAGACCTTCCAGCTGGTCTACGGGCCAGCAAACGACCCATTCATGGACACACACGCATTGATGTTCCTGGATCCCGACGACCTGGATTCGCTTGTTTCAGACCTGGCAGAAGCACAACCTTTCCTGACCTCTATCGTAAGGGACCCCAATCTACGCGGGCTCTTTACCCTCTTATCCGATGCGCTGAACGGCGATGAGGACCTGCCAGTCAGCTTGGCAAGAATCGTAAATCTCCTGACCGATGCAATCGATTCAACCCTGGCAGGACGATCACTTCCCGTTGCATGGCGGGATGAAATGGTTAAGCGAGAGAGTGATGACACCCTGTACAGCATCATTTTTGTCCAGGGCCGACAGAATTTCGGTGAGAGCCTGCCCAGCAAGACAATCATCAGGGAAATTCGATCCACCATTGATTCCCTTGAACACCCACAGAAACCTCTGGTGAATATACGACTCACGGGACAGATACCACTTGATCACGGTGAAATTGAGAGCGCGATGCAAAGCGCTCAGATGGCAGGTTCCATAGCTGCGGTACTGCTGGTACTGATCCTCGTATTCGGCGTGGGTTCCCTGCGGGTTATCATTGCGACCTATCTGACCATGGTCATAGGTCTAATCTGGACCAGTGCCTACGCCATCCTGGCGGTGGGGCAATACAATACTATCTCGATAGTATTCCTGGTCATGTTCATTGGCCTTGGAGTCGACTTCGCCATCCACCTCAGCCTGCGCTACCAGGAAGCCATCAGTCATCACGACAAAAAAGACGCACTCATATATACCAGCACCCGGGTCGGCCCTGCAATCAGCCTCTGTGGAATAACTTCTGCCCTGGGTTTTCTGGCATTCGTACCAACAGAATATCTGGGGCTGGCAGAACTCGGCATAATCTCTGGCGGTGGGATGATAATCGCCGTGGCACTTAGTTTGACGGTTGTCCCCGCCTTTTTCGCCCTGGTCAAGGACCCGGCACCGGTTTCCCGCGCCCCGTACCTTCTGCTTCTCTCGAACCTGCTTTACGGCTACCGAAGGATCATTGTTGCTGTTACTTTGATGGTAGCCGCCCTCGTTACCTATATCGCCAGGGACGCCTACTTTGATTACAGCACCCTGTCACTCAAGAACCCCAACTCTGAAGCCATGACAACCTTTCGCGAGTTACAACGGGAGGATGTGATAACCGATTACGCGATTAGTTATATTGCCCCTGATATGTCGGGTGCAGAGGAAGTTAAAAGAAGGCTGCTGCAACTGAATTCTGTATCCGAGGTCAAAATACCGCTCGATTATGTACCTTCTGAGCAGGATGAAAAAATCTACATCCTGGAAGATGCCGATTTCATGCTGGCCAGTACCTTTTTCTCAGAAGTAAACAAGGCGCCCTATAGTAATTTGGACCGGGACAAATTCATCCAGGACCTCCTCAGGGCAAGCGAAGCATTTTCCCTCGAAAACGTTGAACCAGAACTAAAGCAGGCAGTTCAGCGGCTCAACCTATCCCTCACAAGGCTTGCTACCAGCGACAGCCAGGTCAAGCAGGCCTTTGAGCGAAGTGTAATCATGCCGGCCCTCGAAGAACTTGAGTGGCTGGAAAGGGCGATCGCTGCGCAACAAATTAGACTGGATGATCTGCCGGTTAAGCTTCGTGACAGGCTCATTTCAGAACAGGGCGAAGTCATGCTGACAGTAACGCCCAGTGAGAATATTGTACCGGTCAAGGCGATGCGTCGATTCGCCACAGATGTTCAATCAATCATAAAGGATGCAACTGGAAGACCAGTGGTTGACCTGGGTATTGGCGAAATCGTCATCACCGCCTTCAGACAGGCCATAGCTATTGCCATCGGGTGCATCATGATTGTTCTGGTACTAACGCTGAGAAGCTTTATCGATGCGATCCTCGTGTTCATTCCCCTGGCCATGACCACAATGATTACATTTGCGGCAACGGTTATTATCGATATGCCACTTAATATGGCTAATGTTGTAGTGGTACCGCTGATTTTTGGACTTGGTGTCGATAACGGTATTCACGTGGTCGAGCGATTCCATGAATCAACTGACATAAGGGACCTGGCTGAATCCAGCACTCCCAGGGCTGTATTTCTCAGTACCCTGACAACGCTTGGCACCTTCGGCGCCCTGTCCTTTTCCACACACCAGGGGATCTACTCCATTGGTGTACTTTTAACCTGCGCTTTAAGTTCACTGATGCTGCTGACGCTGATTTCGTTACCGGCACTGCTCTCCTTGTTCTCCCCTGCAAGGTCCGCTAGAAAATAAAAGGCAGCAAAGCCTTCCTCCCAGGCGGGTAGTCGGGAAAGGTTTCGCCATACCATTTGTGATGTGCAATTGCCCTTGGAGCCAAGTTGGCGATCGTCCAGACAAGAAAAACAAATCCTGCCATGGACCAGGTCAGCACCGCCTATCCCGCCCACTGAATAATTTCACCCAGGTAGTTGGGGCAGCTCACATAGCGATATAGAAACCCATGGGGAACCTTGTAACCCGCTTCCCCTGATGAACGCAGGCTTCGCAGTAAGGCATCTGAACGTTTGGTCACGAAGAAACCCACCACATACAGGATGCTGCCAACGATAAAAAACGGTGAAGTCAGCCAGTCAATCTCATAGCTGTTCAAAACAAAGTGATATCCGATCAGATAGGCGTTGATGCTGTTAAACAGGATAGCCATCAAGATAATGACGACTGGCATTGACCGGCTGCCCTTTAAGAAAAACGGGTAGATGAAGGCGCGATGAAAATAGTGCAGTTGCCACATGAGCAAAAAGACCCAGGTCACTGTGGTCAACTCCATCTCAAACAGCATGATAAATGCCACCACCAGAGATGCTGGTGCTTCCATCACAAACCAGCCAACGCGGTTGTTCAGGGTCGGACCCCAGCCAACCCTGGTAAATCGCCCATAGGGTGCGGAAATGTAGAACAGCACAATGAATACTGCCGGTGCCAGAACCAGCATGGCCAGGATTAGGTAATCGTAGAGGACCGTTAAATTCATGGATAACAGAATACTAATGTGGGTCCGACTTTAGCAATTTATCGCCCCTATGGCATGCTGGTTGCCACCATCCAGCTCTTTAAGAGGAGGTTTGTATTAGCCCCCGTCACCCTCTAACATGTTTTCATTCGAGCCCTATGAGTGCACCATGACTACAGATTTCGTGTTTAAACTGGAGACCGACCCTGTCCCGATTGTCTTGTCGTTATACACAACCTTGAAACACGCCCTGTCAAACCCGGCCTATGCCGCCCTCGCCAGATCCATAGATGGATGCTTTTCAATTGCATCCACCAGGGATCCTCAGTCAGCGACCATTACATTGAAGGGCAATCAAATAGATATCCATCACGGTGTCAGTGATAAAGCCAAAATTACTATCAACCTCGACCTTTCACGGATGTCTGAAGAAGGATACAGGCCTTCTGTTAAGGGGCTGCTCAGGCACCCATTTTTTGCCTACAGGGTTGGCAGGTTGCTCAATTTCCCCGCAACCAGCTGGGCCGATGATGCAAAGCGATTCTGGGACAGTACACAGTTCCTTCCCTATATGCCGAAGGCCATCAAGTTCACCAGCACGGATAAGCAACAGCATCTCTCGTTTGGTAATGGGCCGACCGAGGTTGAAATCTGCGGGAAATCTAAAGTGCTCTCAAGTATGCTGACCGGGTCCAGTATTCTGGTTGAAGATATCATCGCAGGCCGTATTCAGATCATTGGATCCCTGAAACATCTTTCCGTCTTAAGCGAGGCAACCCTCAAGATGAAACTGGGGGAGCTTGGTCATGAATAACCAGCCCTTTAGAGGCGAAATTAACCTCGAGGCCTGGCTGGATCGTCATTATATCGATGTAATCCGCACCCAGGCGACCAACCTCGAGGGCGTCAGCATAGGCAAGTACTGTAACCGGGGTAAATTCACCAAGACACTGCCGGGCGGTCACAACGTAGCGGATATTGCCCTCGCCATGGACATAGCCGGCACTCCGCACCTGACCTTCTGGCATAGCTTCAGGCATGAGACTTTAGGTGATATCGCGTTAAGACCCGACCTGGATACGCTGGTTCCCGATGGCACAGACCTTAATCTCGGACATTGTATCGGCGATTTTGTCCAGGTGGATGGATCCCCCATCAATCTCTGCCCCAGGACTAATTTGAATCGCCTGGTGGGCGAAATCTACGATATGGGATATGAAGTCAAAGCCTCATGTGAACTGGAGTTCTACCTGTTCAGGGATTCATTTGCCGATGCCCGCCGCAAAAAGTATCAGAACCTTCAACCCATCGGCGCGTCAAAACTACAAACGGTGTACCTTCTGCGCAACGCCTTTCATGCCAGGACCTTTATGGCTGAGGTCACAAGACGCCTTAACTACCTGGGCATAGGCTGGGAGGCCTGGAACGATGAAAACGGTAGCGGTCAGATTGAACTGAATCTGACACCGTCTGATCCGGTCAACATCGCCGATGCTGTAGTGCGAACAAAGCAAATAATCTATGAGGTCGCTGTTGATCAGGGTATGAGCGCTACTTTTATGGCTCACCCGGTTCGTGGTTATTCCAGCGGCATGCATATACACCATTCGCTCACCAGGGAGGGTGAAGCAGCCTTCTATGATGTAGATAAACCCGACAATCGCTCTGACCTGCTTCGTCACTGGGTAGGCGGAATGATAGAAACGATGCCAGGCGCAGTATCTTATCTCTGCCCAACCGTCAATTCGCTCAGACGCCTGACAGAATTCTCGGCACCACCCACAACAGCCACCTGGGGAGAAGAAAACAAATCCTGTGCATTGCGTTTAATTACAAGAAGTGCCGGGTTAAGCCGAATCGAACACCGCCTCGGTGCCGCTGATCTCAACCCCTACCTGGGGCTCGGCGTAATTCTTGCCGGGGGAATCTCGGGCGTGCGCCATAGTATTGAACCACCGGAAGAGCTTGCCCAGATCGGCTGGGGTCTTCCCGAGAGCTTTGAGCGTTTACCCAGAACAGTCAACAGTACTTCCGCGGCATTGCAGAATGACGCCTACCTCAAGGAAGTACTGGGTACCGAGGAAGTTGAATACTGGATTAAGACACGCAAGCTGGCATGGCTCTCATTTCATACAGAGGGTGGCGACCCTGACAGCAAGAAGCCAGCCCAGTGGGAATACGACCGATACTTTGAGATTGTCTAACCTGGATAATTCGTGAAGGGATCGGAATTTATATACCGCCTTCATGAAATATCCAGGCTGATTACTTGATCACCCTTGCATGGGTATAATCCGGATCCTGCCCCAGGGCCCGCCTGACAACACCCTTGAGTTTGGGATGTTGCAGGTAAGCTGACCCGGTCTCGGCGGTCGGCAGTAAGGGAACGTCATCCAAAATGATCTTTTGCAGTTCGGCTGCTGCATCCATTCGTTCACGTCTGTCCGTCGACCCCTGCAAGACACGAAACCACCGGTCATACTCAGCGTTCACGTAGCTGCCCCGGTTATTGGGATTCCAGGAGGCCAGCAGATCCGCGTAGGTCACTATATCGTCAAAATCCGGAAACCAGCTGGATAAGACCAGATCAAATTGCCCTGCCCTGGCCTTTTCGAGGTATTGTTTGAAGGTTTGTTGATCGATCTTTACCTTGATACCGAGCGACTGGCCAAGCAGCCCCTGGAAATACTCTCCTATCTTTACTCCCGTTGGAGATGCAACTGTCAGTAGCGTCATTTCAGGAAGTGACTCAAGCCGCATTTCCTTCTTCACTTCTTGAATCAGTCTTAACGCCTGTTTGGAGTCAGGTTGAATAATTGGCGGCGGGTATTCAGATGAGAACTTCCCGTCTATTCCATTTAACCAGGATGGGAAAAATGTATGCGCAGGTTTATACCCAGGGACAGCTATGACCTTGTTAACAAATAGATCTGTATCGAAGGACAGCTGCATAGCTTTGCGAATTTTCCGGTGCCCGGTGATATGACCAGGGCGATGATTAAACCAGACATATGCCACTCCCCCCGTGACAAAAGTCCTGAGGCGCAGCCCCTGATTCATGGCATCCCGCACGGTTTCGGCATCAAGCCTGGCAAGCGCAATGCTGCCGTCACGAAACAGGTTAAGTCTGGTTCGGTTATCTTCCGTGATATAGCCAACATTGATCTCGTTCAGATGGATCGTCGAGGCGTTCCAATAGTGCGGATTTTTCACCAGCGCCATGGATGAGCCATGAATCCAGCCCGTCATCATAAAGGGGCCGTTATACAGCAGCTGATCGAACTCGGCGCCATACTGCTGCTTTCGCGACTGATAGAAACCTTCTTTTACGGGGAAAAAAGTTGCGTGGGTCATCAGACTGATGCAATAGCCACAGGGTCGCTCAAGGGTAACCTCCAGTGTGAAGTCATCAACGGCAGATACACCGAGTTCTTCAACCGGCAATTCTGCATTCTGGATTTTCTCCGCATTTTTTAGCGGGTGCATGATGGCAGCGAATGGCGCTGCTACCTGCGGGTCGTTTACCTGCTTCCACGCAAATTCGAAATCGTGTGCAGTGACTGGTGTTCCGTCGGACCACCTTGCATTCCTGCGCAACCTGAAACTGATCTTAGTATCAGAGACTTCCCAGGACTCAGCCACGCCCGGGGCTAACCTGCCTTTCTTGTCATAGCGCAACAGCCCCTCATTCACATGACCTATAACGAAATAACTGAGCAGGTCAGTCATGCGGATAGAATTGAGGTTTGGCGGCTCCTGTGTGAAGGCAATGGTTATAGACTGGCGCTCAAAATTCACTGCCTCTGCCAATGGCGAATCGGACAGCACCAGTAAACTGAAGAAACATACAAGTCGAAAGGTCGTAGACGCCATCTGATCAGGAGACCGGTTGTAAGTTCCGTTAGTTGATATAGTCTGCAATATTTACTTCATCAATCTGACTTGGTTGCAGATACTTCTCCGCGTATATCTGATAGACGCCTGACTCCAGGAATAACCGGAACAGTTCTGCATCAAGGTGGGCATCCTTCACCATAAATGACATGATCTTGATACTTGCTGTCAGCGTCTTTGGCATCTTGTAAGGCCGATCTGCTGCAGTGAGAGCTTCAAAGACATCAGCAATGGCCATTATCTTTGCGGGGATAGTCATAGACTCCCCGGTCAGACGCTTGGGGTACCCTGTCCCGTCGGTCTTCTCGTGATGCCCCCCTGCTATTTCCGGGATTCGCTCCAGGTGCTTGGGAAAGGGCAGACTATCCAGCATCACGATGGTCTGCACGATATGATCATTGATCTTAAACCGTTCTTCCTCCGTCAGGGTACCCCGCACAACAGACAGGTTGTAGATCTCCCCCTTGTTGAACTTGTGCTCTGGAACATCTACCTTAAAGCCATATTTATTGTCCAGGTCAGCTGATGGCACAACCGCATCATGCTCGAATATATGATCAACCCGGTCCGCCAGCAGCGGCTCCTCGCAGGGGAGTTCTCGTGCCGGTTCAAGTTCCTTGCGATCAAGTTCTTCCCGCGCTATTCCAACCCGGTCGTCCAGGGTCCTTGTCCAGGTAGCAGTCGCAATCTGTTTAAGACGATCAATATGCTCCGGGGCCATGAACTCGCCACCAACATTACAGTTGGCGACAAAGTCGTAATCATCATCGATCCGTGCCAGTTTTTCTTCCAGTTCACCACGAAGCGCATTGGTGTCACCGCCTGCAATTATTTTTTCCTGGCACGCGATAACGGCTTCTCTCTTCACCACTTCAAACCTGGTGCGGACTTCATGAATACGGTCGGTGATAGTCTCAAGTTTAGTTGCCTTATCGACCACATATTCCGGGGTCGTGACTTTTCCGCAATCATGCAGCCAGGCGCCTATGTGCAATTCGTACCACTCATCCTCATCAAGGTCGAAGTCCGAAAAAGGCTCGTCACCGGAATCACATGCGGCGCGCGTCAACATCTCTGTCAGTTCCGGTACACGCTGACAATGACCACCAGTGTAGGGAGATTTGGCGTCAACGGCGCTTGCCATTAACTCAATGAACGATTCAAGCAGGTTCTTCTGGACATCGATCAGGATAGCGTTATCCAGCGCCACGGCTGCTTGTGATGCAAGTGCTTCGATCAAGGGTTGAACTTCGCTGGAAAAAGAAACCACCTCACCGGTTTCAGGATCCTGCGAGTTTAAGAGCTGAAGTACACCTATGACATCATCGACGTTGTTCTTAAGTGGTACGGTGAGCAGGGACTTGGATCTGTAACCAGTGCCCTGGTCAAATTTCTTGGTACCAGAAAAGTCAAAATCATCTGAGTTGTAGGCGTCGGCTATATTGATCGTCTCTCCAGCCAGAGCACAATAGGTCACAATATTTTGATTGTTGGGCTTATTGTCATCGCTATACATATTTACGAGCCCCAGGGTTACTTCAACGCCCGTCGTGCCACCCTGAGCAACACCAAGCGAGTCGGTGCGAACAATCTCAAATTTCAGTTCATCATCTTTTGTTCGAATATAGAGGGTCCCGCCATCTGCATTTCCCATGTCTTTTGCTTCGAGCAGAATTCTCTCCATCAGACTGTTGGTATCCTTGTCCGCAGATAGCGCGATACCGATATCAATCAGTCGTCTAAATGAAGCCTGGTCAGAAGGCATCTGATTCCCCTTTCGGTGCTGAAACAACCGCAACAGTTTACCCAACTAGGGAACCCCTGACTAATTCTGCTAAGCTGCCACTCTTCGTGCAGTTGAGAGGCTCCTATGCCTGTAAAAATCCCATTTAACTTTAAGTATGACTTTGAGTACTGCAAGTCAGAACAGGTTACACCCTTGATCCGCAGGGTCACAGCTCGAAACCCAAGTGGCTTTACCTACAACGGCACCGGGACCTATATTGTCGGCCAGGGCAGGGTCGCCGTTATCGATCCTGGTCCCCTGCTTGAGGAGCATATCGATGCATTAAAAGACGCTCTCAAGGACGAGGAAGTTTCCCACATTTTTGTCACCCATACGCACGGGGATCACTCGCCTGCAGCAGAACCCCTGAAGGCATTCTGGAATGCCCGGACCTATGCATACGGCCCACATGGTGCGGGGAAGCTGGAACAGGGAGTCGCTGTTGAAGCAGGTGGCGACAGGGATTTCGAGCCGGATGTTCGAGTCAAGCATGGTGAATTCATCGAAGGAGACGGTTGGACCATCGAGTGCGTATATACGCCCGGACACACATCCAATCACCTGTGCTTTGCGCTGGCGGAGGAAAACGCTATTTTTACCGGCGACCATATTATGGGCTGGGCAACCAGCGTTATTGCGCCTCCCGATGGCGATATGACCCAGTACCTTGATAGCCTCCACCTGCTCCTGCAGCGTAACGAAACAATCTACTGGCCAAGCCATGGCCCCTGCATCAACGATGTAAAACCTTATGTGCAGGCATATATCGATCACCGCCTGGACAGGGAACACCAGATCATAGATGCGATGCAGCAAGGCTACTCCCTAATCAAAGAAATGGTCCCGGTCATGTATGCGGATACGGACCCGGTCATGTACTCTGCGGCAGGCTGGTCAGTTTTGGCAGCCATGCTCAGACTTATCGATTCCGGCCAGGTCACCTGTTCGGGACCCCCTGCTCTTTCTTCAGAGTTTCGGTTGACTAGCCAATAAATCACTGGAGGATATTGGCCTATCTTATTGTTTTATAATGATATTACATTGCATTTCATCTATTAGATGACAAAATGGTGAAGTCGTCAGCCTGGCAAACTGCACGGCTCTATTGCCCCCTGACACCAGGGTCTAAATATTTTGCACCCTGGCGTATTCAATATCTTTCGAAAGTTACCGGCAGCTTTGCTATTCTGCGACCCTGACTCAGGATGTGAAGTTTATGTCCATCATCAAGCTTGACGAGGTTCGCAAGGAAGATCTCCAGGCAACAGGCGGCAAAGGCGCCAACCTCGGGGAACTCATCCACCAGGGTTTTCCGGTTCCGCCAGGGTTCGTGGTCACAGTTGACGCCTACGCTGAATTCGTTGATATCGACAGCTTGCCTACCAGTGATGAGATTGGCGACGATAAGGACTCCTTCTGTGCTTCCATCCGCTACAGAATTATTTCCACAGCAATACCAAAAGCGTTAGAAGATCAACTCCGCAGCCACCATGAGGCGTTGCAGCAAGCCCGTGATGAAGAAGTCGTTTATGCCGTTCGCTCTTCAGCGACAGCAGAAGATCTTGGGGATGCCAGCTTCGCTGGCCAACACGACACCTACTACTACGTTGACCTCAAGAACCTGTCAATGATGGTTAAAAAGTGCTGGGCATCACTCTGGTCCGACGCTGCTTTCTCATACCGACAGAGTCACGGTATCGAACATCGCGATGTGAAAATGGCAGTGATCGTTCAGGAAATGATCCGCTCCGAGACCTCGGGCGTTACATTTACCGCTGATCCGGTTAGCGGGAGTAAATCTGTCATCATCACCGAGTCAAGTTGGGGTATGGGTGCCGCCATCGTAGACGGTCGTGTATCACCGGATCAATACATCGTCGACAAGACAACCGGAGCACTTACTTCC
>MDTC01278162.1_pt1 | contig 15095 bp, 32 predicted proteins | sample 811181 | NCBI WGS metagenome assembly MDTC01 (sample SAMN05326644, study PRJNA326480) | marine metagenome | isolation source: seawater | place: Pacific Ocean: North | collected 2011 | reverse complement strand
TTTAGATTGGCTGGGCCGAGATTGTACACCCACGATACGAGGGCGTCAAAATGGTTTTGGGAAAGGGCTGCAGTTACATTATCGTTGATGTATGCTTCGAATTCTTCTAGCTCTACTTCTAGCAAATGGTCTGCATGAGACTCAGTAATAACATCGCCAGGTTGCACACCTTTGGTATGTCCATACCCTATTGTCCAGACACCAGCTGCGCATTTATACGCCTCTAGTTCAAGTCCTTCAAACTTTTTAATTAGTGCTAATCCTTCTATTGATGTTTTCATATTATATCCTTTATAAAGTGAAGGGGTTTTCACTCGTGAGAAACACCCCCTCGAAAAACTTGACAGTTATGTAAGTTGAGCTATATTTAGTGCTATAACGCTAACACCAAAACCCATTAAAGTTACTTGCGCAACTGCGTGGCAGAACTCGCCACTCTCACATATACTATCACGAACTTTTGCTATTGCTTTCATTCTATGTTATCTCCAAAATTTTCCTTTTAGAGTTAGGAGTTCGTGACAGAGCAATTGTCAGTAATCCGTCTTGTAGATTTACTTTTTCTACTTGTAAGTCTGCGTTCAGAATAAATCTTCTTTCAAAAGATTTCAGACTAAGCCCTTGGTGAACAAAGTGTTCCTTTTCCTCAAGCTTGTGTTCCTTTTTCCCTTTGATAAAGAGTTCGTTATCATCATAGACAATTTCTAACTCTTTTTTATCCCAACCTGGCACGGCAACTTCTATACGATAGTTCCCACCACTTTCGATTATGTTATATCTTGGATATGCTGTTTCCGTATAAGTTGGAAGCGTTGGCATATCTAGTCCAAGCCAAAATTTACTTAAATCTATACTCATTTTGTATTTCCTCCTAAATTCCTTTTCAGTAAATTCATTAGCGTCCTTGCGGTACGCTTAAGTTAAATAGCAAGTGAGACCTCTCACTCACTTATAAATATTATACCAAAATTAAACTTAAAAGTCAAGAATTATTTTTCTAATCTTCAAAATCAATCTTACCTTGGTCACGCATATACTCGAGTGTAATTCCAATTCCTTCTTTCTTACCAGAGTAATAAGAACAACCTACACCTAGTGCAAGTACGACTAAATATGCTAAATCTATATTTTCCATAGTTGTTTTTTCTCCATTTGATATATTATATCAAAATTTGTACCATGTGTCAAGACATATTTTCAACTATCTTAAAAATAATTCTTGACATATGCTTTCCAATTTGGTATAATATGCACATGATTAAAATTTATGATAATTACATGACCATTGACGACATGACTAGTTTGTATACTCATGCTGTCACAGCCGATTACCGAATTGGTTGGGACGACACAAGCACTATCGAAAACAGACAGTATCCATGTTTGCACTCTGAAATGACTGAAATTGACATCTCACCTTTCATGCATTATTTTAATACTACTACTGAGTTAGAGGGTTGGAACTTTGAAAAAGCAATCTTCAACCTCGTTACACCATCTTCAATCAACTTTAGTCATACTCATGGGTCTGATAGGGTAGTTTGTCTATACATCAACCCTGATTGGAAAGAACAATGGTATGGTGAGACCATATTCTACAAGGTTGGAGGTGAAGATGATAAGGTTGTTTCTTACCGACCTAACAGAGCCGTCATCTTTGATGGAAACCTACCACATTCAATTCGACCCGCCTCTTTCATAGCACCCAGCTATCGATTTACACTATCCGTCTTTTTCAATAAGAAAAAGAAAAATAGTTCTTGACTTTTGCTTCAAATTTTAGTATAATATAATTATGAATAGATGGAGTGACAAACAACGCGAGTTTCTAAAAAGATACTACAATGTTATTCCAATGGAAGAGCTGGAAGAACAGCTCGAAAGAAGCGCCACAGCAATACGAGCGCAAGTATTCTACTTACGCAGACGTGGGTGGACATTTACAAGGAAAAAAGATGGACAACATAATAGACTTTCCTAGAAAAAAGAAAGCAGATAAACAAACAGAACAACTTATGAAAACAATTATAATCGAGTGCCAAAAACTCGGTATCAACACACAAAATGCAGATTTTGCATTTGATATGGCATGGGTTCAACAATTCGTTCAAGCCACCATTGACAATCAAAACAATCTCGCAAATGAACTATGTCGTCTCACTAGAGCGCAGGGAGCACCAAGTTGCCCCGAGTAGTTGCAAACAATATGTCTTTTGAAAAAGCATTGAGAATTTTTAGAAAGAAGTGTGAAAATGCTGGAATCAAAGACGATTTACGAAAAAAAGAGTTCTTCGAAAAGCCAAACGCAAAGAGACGCAGAAAGAACAATGAAGCGAAAAGAAGAAATCAACGAGCTTTATCAAAGCAAAAAGAACTAGAATTCAACTATCGTGCGAAGTTTGGACGTAGAACTTAACATAATTTCCCTACTCAAATTCTAAGAATAAAATATTTTCACATAAGCTCGAAGAGTTCCTACCCACTTAAACATATACCAAAGAAAAACAAAACTTGCTTTATTGATAAAAGTATGATATAATATACATAAATCTGATGATTAAGTTGATTTAATAATTTAATTCTCAAACTTCTCACGAATCTCGCTTATCGTGTATTTACATACAAAGAAAGCGATGTAACGTAAGTGAAAGAGCTTACCTTGTAAATATTACGAGAGTAGTGAGAGAGACAATGAGTAAGTTATTTTAATTCCATATGACCAACTGAAAATCAAAGTAAGTCTGTTCGGGCTTATTTCAAAATACCAACTTATCCACTAATTACTACAATTTCGCCCAATTCGTTCGTAAATTTTCAACTATAACTTTTATACTTTATAATAATTTAACACAAATTTAATGCGTTATATTCCAAATTTCTTCCTAGTTATTAATATATGCAGACTGCGGAGTCTGTTAAACCCCGCTCTAGTCCTTCGGTTGAGGTATCTTGATATTTTTGACACTTGTTGAGAAGCGATACCCATCTTCATCATACAGCGTTACAATCATGCCATGCTCAGGGTGATTTCTAGGCTCTTTCTCTACATAATAATAGTAGCCTCTTTCTAGTATAAGCTCTCGCACTTTTGTGGTGTTGGGAACTAGCTGAATAATACGATTAACCCATGCACTCATTTTCAATTCCCCTTCTTAGTTCTTTTAATGCTGACTTTGGTGATTTTTCCAACCCCGCTACTGCTTCGTAGCTTACAAATAGCGTGTCAGCAATATCTTCCACTATTTCTTTTTTGGTTTCAGGGTCTTCGCCTGTCTTTGTTTTATAGACAGTTTTCTTATAGACGCCTTCTCTACTTAGTTTTCCTATTATAGATTTTATACTCTTATCAAGCTCCTCGCTTAATTTTTCTACTGTTTCTCTAGTAGGATTTTCAGTATATTCAGCAATCATTAGCTTGACCTGTTGGTCTGTGTAGTTTACACTCATATAATGTCTCCTAAATTATTGGTTTTATCTATGTCATTCATTGATTTTTCATAGATGTTTATTATATCTCTTACTTCTTCTTGTGTCATTGACCAATCCATTGATATTATCTTGATTGCTTCATCTTTATCAACCCCATCTAATATATGATTGTCATAATCCATCTCTAGATGTATCTTATTCCACATTTGCTTTCTCCCAGTTATCTACTAATTCTTTGCCTGTGACTTGTTGCCCCAGAACTCGAATAGTTTTTCCGTTTTGTTGTCTTTCTATTCTGCCATCGTTGTATCTAATGTCTAGCACCGACCCATCTTCGGGGTTTGTCTCATACCACATTGACACTTTATCTGTGTCAAAGGCGTGTAGACTTTCTACTTTATTAGCCCAATCTTCTGCAGCGATTACTTTTCTGCGGTATTCTACAATGTCTTTGTATTCTGTCATTATAGCACCTTGCTTAATATTACTACTTGAAGCACCAAAGCTATGACAGGAACTATTGTTCTTACCAGCTCAAAGGAATACTTCATCTTGCTAATATCATTCTCAATACGCTTTAGTTTCTTATTCATAGTGCTTTCAGTTCTCCACTATCAAAGAATTGATAAACTACTTCATCAGCATACTCTTGAATAGCCCATTTTTCGTCCATTCCACATTCACGCTCTTCATACCAATCTATTTCTTTCTCGCTAAAATCCATATCAAAAACTTTAGATAATAGATGTGTAAGGTCTTCGCCATCATAGTAATCTTCATGGTGGTCAATATGCCACTCATTATGTTCTTCACTCCAAACAGCTTCAAACTCATCTTTTCCAAAGAAATTTCTAAATTCGTCCTCGTATGTCATAGTTATATTCACAGGCTTATTAGTCATTTCTGCTAAGAACTCACATAGTTTCATGCAGAATGGATATGGGTGAGACCAAGCACTATGACCACTAATATAGCCATTACTTTCTAAATCAAAATCCTCAAAGCTAATCCACTTAGCCCCAACATTTTCGCAGCCCCAATCATACCAATTTGTTTGATAGCCTTCATCATCATACTCTTGTCCACAATTAGCATAGATTGGTAGTCTATCTACATCTATAATTTCATTGTAAGTATGAATACTATCGTCCCAGCCTTTTCTCTCGACTGTTTCAACAGGTAAGGCTCTTTGCAGAGCTTCACACCCTTCATTTAGCCCATTGACATGTATGTTAAAATAAACATGATTTGCCATTATATATCTCCTTGCTTTCGCACTTCAGACCTAACAACTTCAAAGCCGTTAGGATATCGCTGTTCTAATTTATTTATATTCTCTTGTATTACTTCCTCAGGCGTAAAACCAAGTGCGATACAACCTTGCACCCAATACCATAATACATCGCCCAACTCTCTTTTCATATGAAAAATCTCATGTTCCGAGAATTTAGTATCTGCTTGAAATACTTTTTTCTTTACTATTTCAGCAAATTCTCCACTTTCTGCCATCATTCCTATAACAGCAGTAAGTAGTCTAGCTACTTGCATTTCTTCTCCATGCTCCGTGCCTTTGTTCCATGTTGTGCCACACAGATTATCTAATCTATGAGTTAGCACCGTAGTATCTCTACTACTTTTGCTTGTAGTTGTGTCTACAAATTTTGCGTAATCATTTATCATTTTCTACCTCTAGTAAATCTTTTAATCTTGCTAACATGGTTTCATACTCGGCAGTTAGCGCTGCAAGTTCGTCTTGCAACTGGTCTATCTGCTCGAGTATAGTTTTCATATCATCATCGCACAACCTCATTAGCTCATTAATGCGAGTGATTTCTTCCTGTCTGTATTTAGCCCCAACTCTTTCTCTTTTATCTGGGAATTTTATTACCTTGCCCATTATAGAAACTTCACTATTAAAAGTAGAATTAATACTGTATAGGCGAAGGCTAATAGATACCATTCTAGCTTATCTTCTCTATCGAAGGGTCGCCATATTGCGTCTAACCATTTCTTCATTGGTAGCCTCCATCATCATTCTTGTCAAAATACATATAAATAAGGAACATGCCTACAATTACTACTATTGTGAAGTCCATACTATTTTCACTCCGCGTCTAGTCAGCTCTTTCATAGCTTTGACTTTTAGTTTTGGCTTTTGACCATTATTAAGGTAATCAATCAACTCCTGCTTAGGTGTTTGATGTAAATAATGATGTCTCCATTGTTTGATTTTGCTAATTGTATTTATGCGTCTGCCTCTAGCATCTTTGGCAAATACTCTTTCACTTGGTTTCCATTTTGCTGGCATTGTTCTTTCTCCTTTTTAATTCTGTTAATATTTCGTTTTTATACTTATGTTGAGGAAACTTCTTCAGCACTTCCTCCATGTGCTTTGTTGTATGTATTCCATTGTGGAGGCGATACATAAACTCCTCTCTCCTACTAGCAAAGTGCTTGGGATAATATTTGTGACCTAGCCACATCTTATCCCAATCAATTTTATAGCTTGGCATGTGTGTCGCAATACTCCGATACTACATCTAAATACGCTTCATACTCATAGTTGCTGTCTACTTTGCTATATGCGTAGTCTATTGCTTCTAACCAAATTTGCTTAGAAACTTTACTATATTTTTCATCAGACATGCACAGGTTTTCTACTACCTCTTGCACTTCAAGAACGCCATAGATTTTGCACTCGTAGAATTTCTCTAGCTTGTGCATGGCTTCCCATATGCTGTGCGAGTGGAAAAACATCATGCCATCATCATGGTCTTGCTCGAAAGTTTTTCCACTTTGGTCTCCCATTGTTGCTTTTTCTGTTCGGGGCTGGGCGGGGTTGCTCATGAGCATACCCCCTTTGAATTTGCGTCTAACCATTCAATGTCATAGTCTTTGTTAAGCGTGACTTTTACTTCTCGCTTCTTTCGTCCAACTACTGAGTAGTCCAGCTTTTCTCCTGTGTTAGCCAATATATTAGCTACTTTGCGTTCGAATGTTCTAAAGTCTGCTTGTGTTAATACTACCTGCATTATTTGCCTCCTTTGATAATTCGCACTGTTCCTACTACTGATGGTGTTTGCATTGTGCCATCTTTGCCACCTTTGTGGACAGGAAAATCGCCTTTCCAAAAGTTGATTTTATCTCTGCGTGTAATTTCTTTACGGATTAGTTTGCCCTCAGGTGTCATTTCCTGTCTTCGTGCAATCAAATCGTTGCTGTCCATCTGCATGATGGATAAATATGTATTGTCAATTTTTGCCATTGTTATTCTCCTATCTTCTATTTTTTAATATGTATATATTATAAGTCATTTTAAGGATATTGTCAAGAACTATTTTAAGATTAGCTTCAGAATTTTGATGTCTACTTGCTTTAGACAAAAAGAAAGGCAGATATGAAATCTGCCTCACTTAAACTAGCATATTGCAAATCTGCTAGGGAAGGGCTAAGGGCTTTCCTTACCACTTAGTATGCCTACTAAGATTTCCCACTAATGCTTATACGTGCCTCGGGTTTTCCGTTGAGCCGTTTCTTTCGCTTGTCTACCTAAAAGGTTGCAGCGGCGAGCATACTACATTAGGGTTAGTCATGTGTGGAAAGTCGGCATTGTTCTTATGTTTACGAAAAACTGCTTTCACCACTCACACTTGTCGTCCTCTGTGTTAGTGCTTAGCTTTTATAGTGTTCCAAGTCTGCACTTTGTATTAAGTTGCTAACTGCCCCACTTACCCTACTACTTTGACAGCTAAAGCTGAATCTCAGCGTGGGAAATCCTCGCAGTTAGCGATGAAGTTCTCTATACGCACGGCCCGCTCAAGTGATTATATACGTTTCGCTTTGCTACTATGTCTAATCTCGCGACTCGGCTCTGTAAACTTCTTCGCCCGAATACTAACCTATGCTCGCATTTACTTGAGGGAGATTTGAAGTTCTGATGGCAGTTCAATCTCTAGCACACTGAGGTTAGTGATAAGGTGGGTTTGTTCGAGAACTCCCACAAACTCCCAAGCTAGTTGTAGATACGCTTGGAGTAACTGCAACGCCGTTAAGCTAAGGTTGCCTCACTAGGATTGCTACTTGCCGTATCGGTTTACACCTTTGGCTTTCATCTGACATTTTCGTGTGTCCACCCTTTCATTCACGGCTACATCTATCTGTTTTACTTCTGACTGCGTAGCGAAATCCCGAAGGTTTATACTCTATACAAGAGTAGGCGAGTAGCGTCTGACCGAAGACTAACGGCACATCTAAAATGTGGCTAACTGCTTCGCAGGAAGGCTACTCCATTACGACTGCCCCTGCCGTCATGCTTTGTCTTATCTTCCTTTTGGCTGGAAGTCTGTCTGCATGAGGACATCACCTAGAGCCACTACTGTTCTCAAAGCCGTTTGTAGTTATCGCTCTCACCTTTTTTGTGGAGTTGTGAGGCTCTCCTTGTTTTTATTTCTTCTTTTTTAAAATATAAATATATTATACAGAAGTTTTGGGGATTTGTCAAGAAAAATTTTAAATTATTTTTCTTACCCCTCCCCGAAGGGCGAAGCACAATTACTGTGCTTCTAGGTGGTCAGCTAATCTTGAAAGGTCTGCTTTCGTAGCTTTGCTGATTGAAGGGATTGAAAAGCCAAGTGCTGTTTCAATTCTACCCACAAATTCGCTTTTGAGTGTTACAGGCTCGCCTGCTTTTGTTACTCTTGGCTGAGATTTGTAGACGCCTTCTCTTGAAAGTTTAGCAATTACGCTTCTTGCATTTTTGCCAAGCTTCTCTGCTAGAGTGTCAACTGTTTCTCTAGTTGGGTTAGCAGTGTAGATTTCAATCATCATGCTAACATCTTTTTCTGAATAATTTTTTACTGTTGCCATTTTTTCTCCTTTTGCTTTTGTAAATATTCTTAGTAAGTTCCATTTCATAATATATATATTATACGAAATTTTGAGGAAGCAGTCAAGAACTTTTTAACGCCTCGCATGAATAAACTATTATCAATGCAAGAAGCATAAAAGTAAGAGGGTGTGTAGCTATAAGCCAGAACCTCTCGCGTTTTACTTTTTCTTTGCTTTCCTTTTTAAAAGTCATACATATATTATATACGGCTTTGAACCATTTGTCAAGTATTATTTTAAGCAACAATAGTAATAATTACTGCTACTGCAAAGAATATACCTATCGCAAGCCAATCGCCCATAGTCATTGCCATCATATCTTGCAGTTGCCCAAGAAACCAATCTAGTAATAGATAAGCCACTGGCAAAGCGATAATCATGCCTAATATTGTTGTTGCTAATTCTTCTAAAAACATACATATATTATAATGGGTTTTTATACGCTTGTCAATAGATATGCGACAAATACATTAAAAAACATCAGCGAATTCTCGGGGGCCGGACGCGAAACCTCACCGGGCGTGCCAAAATTTTCCCAAATTATCTCTAGAAATCTCTTGACAACCCCGACAAATTCTGTTATACTATTAATAACCTTATTATACCCCGCGCAAGCGCGCATAACTTGACTACTTGTTGCTTTTGCACTTGCGCGGGGCTTTGGCCGTAACTCTAGCACTCGTTGTTGAACTACTACTGGCGCGGTTTGAATAAATTTGAGATAATTCTTGACACCCGATCAGTTTTCTGTTATAATAGACTTGGGACAAATATAACCCACGCTTCGCGTCTAGTAGAAAGACTTAGCACTGGCACTTAGTTCGTCCACTTTGGCGCAGACGAAATGCAATTACCGTTGTTGATGCACTACTGGCGCAGGACGCGCAAAAGGGCAGAAAAAAAGCAAATCAGAAACCTATCTAATTTGCTTTAGTATCGAGTTATATGAATAATTAAATTTATTAATTAAGGCGATTTGGGAAAGTCCAGCAATCAGTTTGATATAATCTCGCTGTATGAGTCCTTTCCCTCATCTATGATTTTCGAGGAAACTTCCGAGCTTTTCAGCAGTCTGCTACCAATCGAGATTTTAAGCAGTTGTTGATGAGTCGTCAAATTTCAAGGCGTTCGTTTCTTAGTGAGTGGTTTCTGTTTCTGATGTTTCCGTTGCTTTCCTAGTCTGTCGAGTTCCTCTCCGTTTTGTAGATTTCCTCTCAATCAATATAAATATTATAGGTGGTTTGGGGTGGTCTGTCAACAATTATTTCAAATTAATTTAAATTAATTTTATTAATACAATCACCTGTAATATTAGAACAATGCAAGGAATTATAGTTCTTATGAATTCCATAAAAATTCTGTATTCTTTTAGCTTGTCCATGCAGGGATTATATCACAAAAAAATATTTTAAAAAACCTTGACTTTTTTGGCGTTTCGTGGTATGAATTTTTGGGGGGTAAAACTTGAGGCTTGGTTTAAAATTTGTTCCCCCTTGCGGGTTATTAACTTTGTTAATAAACAAATTTTAAACCATGTTTGAGAAAAAGTCAAGTTTTGTGACAAGATTTTTTGGGGATTTTTTTACCATAAATTAGGGTAAAAGTCAAGCGATTTTTTTAAAAAAAAATTTGGGGGATTTCTCCCCCAAACAAAAAGCATTTTTTTAATTGGGATTATGCTTTTTTATTTCCCCCTTGCATTTGTTCCATATGCTTAAAGGCTCTGTCAAAACTTTTCGCCTTGTTCCATTCTTCCCTTGTCTCAAATCCATGTTTTTTAAAGTCTGGGATTTCCTTTTCTATTTCTTTTAATGTCTCCGACATCATTTCAAATTTAAATTCTAATTGTTGCATAATATTTTTTATCTCCTATTTAATTTATTAGCGTTATATACATTAACATAATTTAATGTTTGTAATTCATCTCTATTTATTTTGCTATCGTCAACAAAATCAACAAGAGGATTTTTAATTTCTGAATGTTGCATTATAAAATCTATTAATTGGCGTTTTTTCAATTTTCCTGTATCTGTAATATTTCCTCGTGGTCTTTGTATCAGATAATGATATTGAACACCTTTCAAAATTAATATTATTGGCAACCACCATTTTTTCTGCCTTGCTGTTTGAATGATAACCAAATAACCCAAATCATAATATTTTTTTATCTCAAAAAATAAAGGCAATTTTCTCAAAAATAAATTTCTAAAAAACGAATTATCCTTTTCGAATTTTTTCAAGTCATAATCTTTCTCATAAGTTCCGACTGCTTCAAAAATTGTATTATCAATATCAAATATAATCATATTTGTTGGTCTTTTTTGATTTTTAGCCAATGCCCTTAATTTAATTTTTAATCTTGAATTTGTCATTTATTCCCCTTAATTTTTAGCGATAAATAATTATCTTCATTATAGAGTTTTTTAAATGCCACCCTTACAAGTCCTAGCATACTTTCAGGTTTCATAAAAAACCATTCTGTATAACCTCGCCCAAGATTTTTATCCATCAATCTATTTTCTTTCCAATTTTTTAAAAGTAAATCTTTAACGATATCTTCTAAGGCTTTTCCGAGTAGGGTATCGAGTTCTAAAATTATCTCAACATCTTTTTCTCTACCTTTCCATTTTCCACCAAAACCAAAACCCATAATCCTTTTTTCAACATCAAGTTTTGTTTCTCCAATTTTAGAAATATATTTATCAGACCTATTTTTTAAGGCTAAAACATATAATTTCTGTTTTTTTATTTTTTGCATAATCCCAATAACCCCCTATTTAGAATTCAATATTAAATTTAAAAATTTAGTATTAAAATTCCGATCTTTTTGTGCAAAAGTTTTATAACAGTCATCAAGTTCGGCAATAGTAAAAGATATTTTTTTATCTTTGTTTAGTTCCATTACCTTTTCCACGAGTTGTGGTTTCAAAATTCTAGTTTTCTTTTCAGTTTCTTTAGTCATAATTTTTCTCCTTTTTTATTATTAACTATTAACTATAATAGCAAAACTACGCCAATTGTTCTACATAGAACAAAAGAAAAAAGCGTGAAAATGTCAAAAAAATCTATTGACAAAATCCAAAAAATATGGTAAAAAAATTTTAAAAAAAGTCTTGCTTTTTTCTTGAAATCGTGGTAGAAAAACCCTGTCACAAAAGTTGACAAAAACTCGTGCATGGTTTAAAATTTGTTTATCTAAACAAGTTTAGATAACCGAAGGGAAACAAATTTTAAACCACGCTCCCAAAATCAGACAAGCCAAAAAATGGCTTTATTTTTTTCTTTAAAAAACCCTTGACATTTCATTTGAAAAATGGTAAAATCGGCGCCATAAGCAGGGCTTATAATGTATTATAAGTATCAGTGATGTTGCTCCTATCATGGATTGCCTAAAATGTCAAGAAAAAAGCATAAAATAAAGTGTGTTTTTGTCGCGTAAAACTATTGTTCTATGTAGAACAATGAGTTAATATATACATATTGAAAATTAAAACGGGAGTAAAAATGAGTAGATATGTAGTAAGAATGGATTTTTTTGTTTGGGCAGATAGCGAAGAAGAAGCTAAATCAATCGCCGAAAGCAAAGCAAAAAAAGAAAAGGATTATTATGACAACAGAGCCGAAGTCATAACAATTCACGAGAATGATTTTGGCTCATTGTATCATAAAGAAATATATAATATAAATGGGAGTAAATAAAATGGAATATTATTTAACATTAGAATTGAATGGGGGTAGCCTTTACCGAGTAGATGTCCCCCTAACAAAGAAAGAATTTTTAATTTTGGAATGTAAAGGAAACGGAAAATTTCAAAATCATATGTGGGATTTGATTTGCGATAGTATAAATCAAAGAGAAAAAATGACCATTCAAGGAAATTACAATTTAATTTCTTATACAGGAAACGGCAAAACAAAAATAATTCATTAAGGGAGTAAATATGAAAAATGAAAAACATTGGTTATGGTCAGACAATCCAACACCTAACCAAAGAGCAAACAGAATAATTTGGAATAGGAAAAAAGCAAAGATGAGAAGATATTGGAGAGCATTTAAAAAAGAAGGCGAGTTAATGATACCTTTCATTAGTGGCTTGATTATATTTGGTATAATTATTTTAAACTTTTTATATCAAATAGGTTGACACACACTCTCCCATGTGCTAGGGGGTAGCAGTTCACAGACCTGCTACCTTGTCAGCTCGCTGACACCCCCTTACGTACAACTTTTGAAAAATTTGGAATTGTAAAAAGACGCCGTGACTCGCATCATAATGATGCTCTCAAAAATAAATCTTGACTTCTGGTAAAAAATTTGTTATAATTCCATTATGAAGAATGAAATATCAACAAGAATCAGTCCCGAGGGACTAGAAGTAGCCAACGCGTATTTGGAACTGGGAAATATCCAGTCGGTATGCATAAGATTAAAACTAGATGAAGGTGAGTGCAGTGAAATACTTGCTAAGCGGGAAGTCAAAGGATACATTGATCAAGTGTATCTAGATACTGGCTATAGAAACCGATTCAAGTTAGCAACCGCACTTGATGACCTTATTGATAGAAAAATGGAAGAAGCAGAAGAGTCGGAAATATACTCAAACAAAGACTTAGCCGACCTACTGCAGATGGCTCATAAAATGCGCATGGACGAAATCAAAGCGCAAGCAGAGCTAGAGAAAGCAAAAGCATCAAATATTAAAAGCCAGACAAATGTACAGATCAATGGAGAAGTTCCATTTGGTCAAGGAAATTATGGTGAATTGATGAAAAAATTACTAAAAGACAAATAATGAGAGATAGTTTTTATTTAATAATAGGTATATGCGGATTTATGTACGGCATAATCTCCCATACCTATAGCAACTTGGAATATAAGGGATATCCAAGAAACACAGCATGTTACGGCGAATGTTATGAAGAATATATTAGACAGAATGGTACGGTGGTTGAACAGCTCCAGGCCAAAGCTGCAGAAGCTGCCTCAGATCAGTTCTCGTCGATACGAGGGTTATGGGCCGGTTGTGCTGCGTGCCATGGTCAGGCGGGACAGGGAGTGGGCTCGTTTCCAAAACTCGCAGGTTCAACAGCACAGTACATTGAAGAATCACTATATGCATATAAAAACAGAGAAGAAAGAGGCGCAATGAGTAGCACAATGTGGGCACAAGCCGGTATGTTATCCGACAGTGATATTAAAACGCTGGCAGAGTTTATTGAGGTAGAGTTAGGTGAGTAAAGGAAGTAAAAGACGGCCTACAAACGAAAAACAATTTAGAGATAACTGGGACAAGATATTTGCTAGAAAAAAGACCCCGCCTCATGGTCAGACACAAATTCATACAAACAAAAAGAAAACAGACGAATACTGGGATTCAGACTTTGAAGAGCAGTGTAGAGAGTACTACGGAGATAATATGCCTGATGTAGAAGATGTGAAAACTTTTCACACTTATCCAGATGGAGGAGACATTGACTAATGGCATACAGTAAAAAAGTAGTAGAAAGATTTGAACAAGTACTCAATTCTCCAAAACAATTTTCAGTGGGAAGATTCGACCCAAAAGATGCGAATGTAGCTACTGGAATGTCGGGTGCACCAGCGTGTGGCGATGTCATGAAACTTCAACTTAAATTAGACAAAGATGAAAGAATTGTAGATGTTAAGTTTAAGACTTATGGTTGTGGCTCAGCGATTGCATCTTCCACTATGTTTGTGGAAATGCTTAAAGGCCGAACAATAGAAGAAGCAAAACAAATTAAAGATAGAGAAATAGCAGAAGCACTAGAGTTGCCACCAATTAAATTACACTGTTCAGTGTTAGCAGAAGCAACTATTAAGGGAGCTATAGAAGACTGGGAAGAAAAGAAAAATGGAAGAGACACTCGGAATATTTGATATAATAGCACAGGTCGGAGCACCCATAGCAGCAGCACTGTTTATGGGCGGTTTTATATTTCTCATAATACGAAAGATCATGGACGATGTCGTTGGAGATACTGAAGAAGTAAAAGGTATATCCAAGATGTTGATAACTCGTATCAAAACAATGAACAATGATATGATTAAGATTGACATGAGTGTTAGTTCCGCTCTTGAACTTACACCAGACTTAGATAGAATAGCAAGGGCAGAGAATTTTGTAGAATCAGGGAGTATCGATGCAAGACGTGATTGATGCCATACAACAGTTTGGATTTCCAATTGTTGCAATGGTTGGATTAGGCTACTTTGTATATTTTGTCTGGACTACTATAACAACTAAGATAGACCCTGCAATCGAAGAAATGAAGATGACAATACTGTCACTCATTGACCAGATTAGAATGTTGGACAATGACATGATTCGCTTGCAAAAGAAACTGGACACAGTTTTACAGTTAAAAGAAAATGAAAGAAGAAAAACTAAATAATAGAGTATCAAACGCCGTAGTAGGAGCACTACTACTATTAAGCTTTATAGCAATTGCAGCAGACTTAAATGCTGATGAAATTAAGCATGAGTTTAAAAGCCCTTCCTTTAGTGGAATTGGTACTTCTTCACACTACTTAACAATTGAAAATCAAGAATTCTCTAGAAAAGAGGCACTGAAAGCAGAGATAAAGGCACTGCAAGATGCCCTAAAGAGAGAAGAAGAAAATACAACACTTGCAAGGTTTATTAAGAACTTTGAAAGTAGAATATATGCACAATTATCTCGACAGTTGGTAGACCAGCTGTTTGGAGAGAATCCTGCAACGGAAGGGTCATTTACTTTATTTGATAATCTAATAACTT
>MDTC01108280.1_pt1 | contig 15096 bp, 16 predicted proteins | sample 811181 | NCBI WGS metagenome assembly MDTC01 (sample SAMN05326644, study PRJNA326480) | marine metagenome | isolation source: seawater | place: Pacific Ocean: North | collected 2011 | reverse complement strand
CTTTAGCTGCTTCGATTGCTTTTCTCGGCCTCATATCCTCGGGAAACTCTGCCTCCCAAATATGAAGTACATCTTCAGCAAAAAAGACTGCTATAGTTATGGAGAGTCTTTTGTCTGGATTTAAAGAATAAACAGTAAGCATTAGCTATCTCAAGCGGTCTAAGTTAAAAAGAAACCTCTGTTGATTCTTTTCTGAAAGCAGATCGAATATTTTCTCTGAATCTTTAAAAGAAGTCTTTGTAAATACTTTGTACTCAAAAAGATGAGGTAGAAGCTGAGCTAGCTTGTTGTGAACATAAAAACTACACCGGGCAGTAGAAGCAGCAGAAGTAGCTGCATAAGCAGCATAAGCAGCAGCACGAGAAGCATTAACAACAGAAGCAAGAGCAGCAGCATAAGCAGCAGCAAGAGCAGCATCATAAGCAGCACGAGAAGCAGCAAGAGCAGCAGCATCATAAGCAGCACGAGAAGCAGCATTAGCAGCAGCATCAGCAGCACGAGAAGCAGCAAGAGAAGCAGCAAGAGAAGCAGCATCAGCAGTTTTTTCACACGGATTTGCAAGCCATTCTTTAGCTGCTTCGATTGCTTTTCTTGGCCTCATATCTTCGAAAAACTCTGCTTCCCAAAAAGAAAGTACATCTTCAGCAAAAAAGATTGCTATGGTTACGGCAAGCCTTTTGTCTGGATTGAGTGATTGAACAGTAAGCATTAGCTACCTCAGATGGTTTAAGCTAAAAAGAAACCTCTGCTGATTCTTTTCTGAAAGCAAATCAAACACTTGCTCTGGATCTTTAAAAGAAGTCTTTGTAAATATCTTATACTCAAAAATATAAGGTAAAAGCCGCACTAGCTTGCTGTGAATATAAACCCTTCTCTCACTACGGTAAGGGAAAGTATGAGTAGCAGAGAGAGCAGAACGAGCAGCACTAGCAGTAGCACTAGCGGCAGAATCAGCAGCATAATTAGGATAAGCGGCAGAAGCAGCAGTATAAGAAGCAGTATAAGCGGCATCAGAAGCAGCAGTATGAGAATCAATATAATGAGAATCAATATAATGGGCAGCATCGGCGGCAGCACCAGCAGTAACATTAGTAGCGGCAGCAGTTCTTTGACATGGATTCCTCAACCATGCTTTGGCTGCTTCAATTGCTGCTCTCGGCCTTATATCATTAGGGTGTTGTTTTTCAAAAGCAGAGAGTACATCTTCAGCAAAAAATATTGCTATGGCTACAGAAAGTCTCTGATCTGGGTTGAAAGAATCTATCGCAAGCATTAGCTACCTCAAAGAGTTTAAGTTGAAAAGAAACCTCTGCTGATTCTTTTCTGAAAGCAGATCGAATACTTGTTCTGAATCTTTAAAAGAAGTCTTTGTAAATACTTTGTACTCAAAAAGATGAGGTAGAAGCTGAGCTAGCTTGCTGTGAATATAAAGTTTTCTATCACTACCGTAGTTAAGGGTAACAGAAGCATAAGCAATATGAGTGGCGGCAGCAGCAGAATTAGCAGCAGCATTAGCAGAAGAAGCAGCATAAGCAGCATCAGCAGCATAAGCAGCCCTGACAGCAGCATCAGCAGCATAAGTGGCAGCATCAGCAGCATTAGCATTAGCATCGAGATGCCCACCGGCAGCCCCCCGCAAGGCGGCAGAATCAGAGGCATCAGCGGCATGAGCAGCAGCAGCATAAGCAGCATCAGCAGTGCTTAGACACGGACTTGCTAAGTATACTTTAGCTGCTTCGATTGCTTTTCTCGGCCTAATATCCTCAGGATATTGCTTCTCCCAAATAGGAAGTGCATCTTCAGCAAAAAATATTGCTATAGTTACAGCAAGCCTTACGTCTAGATTTAAAGATTGAATAGTAAGCATTGATAGTGCCTGTATGCTATGCTGTTATTTTTCAAAGATAAATAGGTCTTCCGCAGAAACCCCTGTTTGCTCGCCCTCACTGGATTCTACCAAAAACCAGTCAAACCCATTTTTCTGGCCTAAATACTTTATTATTGTAACTGGAATGTCGTAGTCCTTTGTTTTCCAGATTGCAGGAAGCCTAAAGGATAATTCTGTAAGATTTCTCATTTAAACATCTCAGTTAAGAATGACGTAAGCAAGAGTAAAGCCAACCATCCCCAGAGCCATGATCACCAGCCCAACAATATCTTTATTATCTTCATCGCTCATACTTTTACCTCAAAAGGCTTGCAAGAACCTCTGCTTCTTTAGTCATGAAAGCGCAGGCGCAAACCGGCATCAAAAATTTTATCCCAAAGCTCTTTGGGCTTTTTCCCTGACTTTCCTTTGCTCAAAGACATTGTTTGCTCATATAACTCTAATGCCAAAAGAATTATATTTGCTTCGCCCTGAGTTAGCTCTAAGTGAAAAGTCTTTTTATTATTCATCTTTACTCCAACTAAAAAAAATAAATTAAAAGCCTCTAATCGGAATCGAACCGATATTTCTTCATTACAAGTGAAGTGTAATGGCCATTATACTATAGAGGCTATTCTCTACTCATTGATTTTAAACAAACATTCTTTTAGCTTATCGACATCAGATATGTTTTCCTGATTAACACTTGGGGTTCCCAAGATAGAAACACAGGTTAATGATGCTACCGAAGCGCCAAAGATGAGTCCTACTAAAAATCCTATATAATTTTTAGCCACGCTTCCGGCAGCTTTAGCAAAACTACTCATTGTATCCTCCTTCTTATACTCATAATAATTAGCTTATTAACAAAATAATTATTATTTTGAATAAAAAGGGGGTTTATTATTTTATAAAGATCTAAATATATAATGCTATATTACTCAGAATTATACTGAGATTCAACATATTTATCAGAACACTTAATTGCTCTATCTATTAGATCTTTGTTACGTCACTATGCCTAATACAAAGGCGAAGCTTAATGTGTAACCTACTTCTTTTATCACACATCAGCTGGGCGCATGACAATCCCTCACCACTCTATGCCCCAGATCAGATCATTTTGCAAAAAAAATAATCAAGTCGCAAAAGGGCCTGAAAAGCTTTTGCCCGGTTATGCCCCGAATTAAATCGCACAGACTCTCTCATCCAGTCTAGTCGCGCCGAAAACCTTTCCCCAAAGCAATCATTCTAGCCTTCTCTATTCTAAGCTTTCTAATTGCAGCATACACATCAGCGTCATCAGCATCTTTAGACAAAAGAGCTAACAGCTCTATTGCCTCTTTTCTCAGTCCAGCACCGCGAAGCCAGTCTATTGTTTCTTTTAGCTTATCTTTGTAAGACATCTCCACAACCTTTCTTTACCCACTTTTATTGATAGTATATTATTTTTGTTCAAAAAAGTTGACAAAGATTTTCTGCAAGCTATATATTACTTACCAAGGCTATAGGGAATTCTCGTAGGTTCCAAACACTACGTCTATAACAGGGTAAACCCCTGAAAAGTTTTTTCTAGGGTTTTTTGTATGGTGGTGCCTATGATGTAGGGAGAAGCGAGAAGTCTTATCTTCGTTGTGAATTCTCTTGTGTCTATAGGCGTAGATCAGGGCAAAAGAAATCATCCCAAGAGCAAATAGGTAATTTGCAAAGATGCCCACAAGGCTTATCACTGCAAATAAGCTCAGGGTTACCCAGAGCGGCTCAAAGTAGAGGTTACGCTCATCATCGTAAGCATGACGATGATGCTCCTTGTGAAGAAAACTTAACCCACTAAGAATTGGAAGCTTTCCAAGTTTTCCGTGAAAAACAAATCTATGATTTAAATAAACTAAAGTTGCAGAAAAAATATGTCCAAATAAAAATAAACCTAACGATAACATTCTAACCTCACCTGTAAAAAAAGTCTCCCCATTCTTTTTTTGGCCTTGAGTAATTTTCAGACCAAGTTGGCGCAGGCTTTTTTAATCCAAAGTAATTTAATATGACTTCTTTAACCCGGTAAGATCTATTATTAATGTAATAGCTTCTTTTTCTTTTGTAATTATTTGAATCCAAAAGCCCTAAATTTCTATCAACATATTCTGCTGGAGCTACAAGAAATGTAAAAGATTCAAATCTAGGCTCTGACCATTCATCTCTTATTCCCGGAGATATGATCGTGTCAATTACTTGGTAACTTCCGTTGTTAGCTAAAGCTAAACCCCAGTTTAATTGATACATTTTTATGCCTAAAGACAGTTGCGCCTATTTTAACCAACAATAATAATATATTTTACTTTAAAAACCCTGAAAAGCAAGCTTCTAGATAAATAAGCTCTAGTGATTTAAATCTTGTTTTTTCTTTAGATAATCTTGCAAACTTGATCATTCCAATTGTTCTTTCCCAAGATCTTTTAAGTATAGCCAAATCTCTTACTACTGAAGAAAACTCTCTTTTAAACTGACTTTTGGTCATCTTCTTTTTTATTTCTTCGTTTAAAAACCTAATAGCATCAGTAGGGTTCGTGAAGCTGGGAACGTTTATTTCTGGAAATCTATCTTTTACAAATAAGTTTATTTCTTTTAATTTTTGTATTTTTTCAGCAGAGGCAACCCATGGAGCTTTTCTTCTTCTTTCTCTATCCCTAACTCTTAATTCAGCATTTTGAGCTGGAGAAAGCGAAAAGTCATACTTAGAATCTTTACCCGTAACCTCTCTCGCTCTTGACATTAGCCTGCTAATAGATTCTTGCGTAGCTTCTATTTCCCAACATAAGTTATCTCTTATCACCCTGGTCCCAGAGGCTACTTCCAGAGGGATATCTTCATATAGCTTTTTTGCCTTATCTAGATTTTTTATATCTGCAAGTCTTGCTGCATCTTTTAGTATATATATGTGAGAGAATCCTGCGATAATAGCTGTTTGTATAGCTTTCGTTAGTATTAAGTATGGGTAAGCAGCAGATATAATATTAAAATGAGCAACTATATCTTTGTAATGTCTTGGATACTTTTCTTTTAATCCACTATTTCCTTCTTTTTCTGCATTAAAGGTATTGTTCAAAACAACTGGGTAATCACTTTGGTATTGCTCTATTACAAAGAAGCTTTCGCTATCCCTGTTTTCTGTCTGAATAGAAAAAAGACCCCAGGCTGAAGTAAAACCTGAAGCACCAACATTGGTGTGCTCAACGCCATCTCCGGCATGAATAAGCTTCTTGTTTACCTCATACATAGGTTCATTCGGTTTTCTATTTATCTGAGACAACGTATATCTTGTGGACGAGAGCCATTCGCTAGGCCTTTGTTCCGTTTGGTAAATTGATCTATTTATTTTTAAATCTTTAATACCAGAAAGTTCCTCAAGAATAATCTGGGCACCCTTATTGTCAGTTGATGATTCTGCTAAAAAGTTTTCATTCTGGAGCTCTGGTAATAACTCTATTGCAACGCTTCTTTCTTTCAGCTTTCTGAAGAAATCAAAGCCAAGCTTAATATTTGGAATAGAATCTTTATATTTTTTATAAAAAATATAGTTTTTAACAATAAAATCAACCAGCGTCATAACAAAGGATGTCGAACTGGTAGATTGTACTGCACTGTTAGGGCCAACAAATAATCCATTAGCCCCAATCACTGCCATGTTATTCTCAATAAGATGCAACAGAGAGGCTTCAGCTTCTGGGTAATTAAAAACTTTTTCATACGTAAAGGCCTCTGCAATCTTTACACGTTCATTTTCCTGTATATATTTTTCAGCGTTTACAACTACTTCCCTAGCAATCTCTTGACTGGTTTTTTCACTATGTTTTTTTATAAAACTTAAGCTATACGGTCTATAGCCATAAATCTTTTTAAGAAAATCACCCACCCTGTCGGGGTTGTAACTATTTAAGTAGCGCAAAAAGTTATCATGAGTGGTGGAGTCAATGCCCGAATAAGACCCACCTTGTGACGAAATGTAGTTAAAGACAAGATTTATAATGTCATCTAAAGAAAAAATATTATTTTCAATAATTTCTTTGTAAAAATTAAACCTAAGAAACTCCGGAATCATATTTTTATCTAAAAGAATTTTCCCCAAATATATATTAAGCTCTAAGTTTTCTTCAATTATATCCAAGAATAGGCGGTCCGATGGCGGCCTTAGGCTTGCCAAAATCCTCATAAGATTTGGAGTATCAGTTAAAGCTAGCGTCTTAAATAGAGCGGTCTCTTCCTCCTTTGAGATATACTTAAAATACTCTCTAAAGAAAAAGGTCTCAAACAATTCTTTATCAGAAGCTATTTTGAGTAAAGATTCTTTTTTAAAATCGTCTATTCCTTCAAAATGCTCTAGATCAAACTGTTCTGTGTGGTAACCAGGCTCTGCCCCTGAAGATTCATTTCTTGCTATTATTCTTTTTTTCATTTCAAAATAAAGAAGTGGGTCTTCAGAAAGCCTTATAAGAGAGGTGGTTAATTTTTCTTTTTCCGGAAAAATAGGTTTTGGTGACCGGTGATTTTCGTATAAGAATTTTAAGACTTCTTTGGCATTATTTATGAGCCTTTCCATGTCATCATATACCAAGGTACGTCTGTCAAAGCTTTCTACAACACCTTTTACAACAGCTCCTACCTCTAGATCATCTTTGCTTCTGCGAATTACAATCAAAGGCTTTTTGCTAAACAAATATTGATTAAAATATTTTTTGAGATTAGAAAAGCTTTCTAGATTAGCAAACGCTGGATCCCTGCCGATTTCTTTGAGTATTCTGTAAAAACCATCAAAAGGGCTTGATGAAAATATAGCTTCGATATCATCAAAATTAACTCTTTCTATTGGTATAGATAATAATTTATTTATCTGATTATCAAAGTCTGGAAAAAAACGATGAGACTTTCCGTGAGATTTTGAATTAATACGTATATCTCCATAGCCACTTAACTTTGCCATCAAAATAGCAAAAGCTAAATTAGGGTAATACTCGCGCAAAGAATTATAAAACAACTCCATTAATAATTTTTCTTTTGCTACATTGTTAAATATAAACTCTGCAATTAGATTTGATTTAAAAATTGTTTTTAAAAAATTATATGAATCAGATTCTAATACATCTTTTATTTTTGGTAACAAAACCTCATTGCTTGAATCATATGCCAACTGTCTTGAGAATGCTGACTTACGATTATAATTGCCCGCACCCGGTGTGTGCTCAAGCTTCTTTATTATATCATATATGTCTTCATCTTTTATGAAAGAGTTAAATATATCAGGATATGAATCCATACCTGTAATAGAGTCTAATATGCTTAAATCATTTTTTGACGCACTTAGCATAGCTGTAAATGTTTTTCTTGATATCTCTGGGAATAAGTCTCTGTAGGGTTTTGATTCCCAGCCTGAATTGAAAAATAATTTTATAAACTCGCTTGAGTGCATTTTTCTTTTAAGATCATGAGATTCGTTGTTATTATTAAAAATTATTTCAAAATCTTTTTCTAAGAACTCTTTTATTTCACCCCCAAATGTGCTGGGGTATTTTTTTATATAATCTTTTAATGTACTATTTCTTAGATTGGATTTTAATAAATTTTCAAACGCATAAGATTCTAAAATCTCTTTCCTAGTTTTATTCGAAAATTGCTTTGAGTTTAAAACAAAATGTATAACGCCCTTTATAGAAGTGCTTGACTTTGCCGTCTCTTTCTCTATCATAAAGAGTAGAGCGGACTCAGTATATTCGGGGTATTCATCAATTAAGTTAAGATTGTTGCTTCTATTAAAAACAAACGAATCTTTCCTGAATTCATCAGAATATATATTTTCTTTTTTAAAATACAAAGAAGCATCATTATTAACCAGGGCTTGCACCGGGGTTATGCCATCTTTAAATTCATCATTAACAATAAGATTTTTATCAAGATCTGGAAAATACTCTCTATATAAAACGAAATATGTTTTGATTTTATCATTATTTAAATATAAATCTTTAACAATACTTTTTAGTGAATCATAATGTTTTTTGTAAAACTCCGGATTATCCTTTATAATGTTTAAGATAATATTATTGTCTTCTCTCTCATAATGTTTGTTACGCCCTCTATGAAAGTAGCTTTTAGTATTTCTTTTTAGTCTCTCCAAAACAATGGAGTCAAGCTGAGGGTACTCATTAGCGGAGGACTTTACCCAGGCCGAAGGAGATTTCTCCAGAAGCATCTCAAAAAATTCCATAAAAGCTTTTTTGTGATTGCTATATAATGATTTTTTTATTTTATTTGATAAAAAACTTTTTTCAAAATATTTTTCCGGCACATATCCGTATGATGTATTTTTTTCTTCAAATCCAGATACAAGCTCTGATAAGCTTTTATCAAAGGCACTCTTATAAAGAATGTTATACTTATGAGTGAACAAGAAGTTTGTTAAATCTCCGTGTTTAAATAACTCGCTTCCAAGATTTTTTATTATATATTCAAATGTTTCTTTAAAAGAAACTCCAGGAAGAGCCTCGGATTTATCTATATAAGATTCATCTAATGCGGAAAAATTTTCACCATTTAAAAGTCTAATGTACTCAAGAACTTTATAGAGAGATACTTCTGCTACGGCATAACTTAAGTCAACCTCTTCCCTATATCCGTCTTCATCCTTAATAAGATAGTTTCCCTCCGCTTCTAACCTATTTATGTATTCAGATAATCTATCTAACTCTCTTTTTGCCACAAGCTCATAAGTCTCTAAGGTCTGATATTCTCTAGGAAGACTTGAAAAATAACCTTCCTCTATAAACTTTTTAACCCTACTCTTTACTGTATCTTTATCTTCAATCTTGTGAACTGAGTAATGTGAGAAATAAGAATATGCAGACAGGCTGCTTGCGAACTTATCAAGAAGCTCGGGCATCTCCTTGTATAGTTCTTTTTTAAAGTAACTTGCAATTACAGCAGTCTGATAAGCTCTATCAGGAGAATCAAAAAGTTTATCAAATGCTTCTTTGAAAAAATCAATATTTTTAATTAAAAATCTCTTTGGAATAAATGTCAGTATCCGATGAACCCAGTTTGCATGATCAGTGTACCCACCTTTATTGTAAAGTATATCCTCTATTTTAGATATAGTTTCTTCTGGTTCAAAAAAATAAAGTTGATCACGAAAAAACCCCTCTACTCCATTGGGACTCGTCGGAAATCCTTTCCATCTTTTCTTTAGCACTTCTAGATATTGCGGAAACTCCTCGTTTAGTTTCCATTTAAAATAATATCCCACAGGAAGTTTGTGGAGAATGAATGATTTAACGCTATTAGGATAGTCCTTGTAAAGCCTTACTCCGTTTCTTCTAAGTCTGAAAAATTCAAAATAGCCATCTTCATCTAGCCAAAGATTATTCATCGCTGAAAGCACTAGATCTGGATATTTCTTATCCAAACTCTGTTCAAAAAACATGCTGGGGCGGCTTCTGGCGATCAGTTTTGCAAATTCTGGAGTTATTGCATCTAGAGTCTTCTCATCAAGAATCTCTGATGGAGTAACCTTATCTTCTTCAACCACCTCCTCAGAAGGTTGACTTTCATTCGATGGGCCTTCTTCACTTGTTTTTTCAGACTCATCTGTTTCTTCAGCAGATTTTAGTAGCTCAAAAAATTCCGAAGAAATAAAATACTCTCTATTACTCATTTTTCAACCTATCTTGTTAGTGTGGTTAAAACACTTTTTAGTGATCTTATTTTTCTCATTATACTGTTTCGCTCGAAAAGATCCATGCTACTCCAGCCTTTAATGTCTTGCTTTGGGTCAATATAATGTATGGCAAACCAGTATTCTTTTAGCTCTTTCCCTAAGTCTCTTTCTTTAAGAGCCTTCTCCGCTCGATCCTTATGTTCCATTAAAATATCTTGTTCGGGGCCACGCCAATCTTCGCTAAGCTTTCTCCAGTCTATAGTTTCAAATATATCTTTAATCTCAAGTCTAATGCCATCTCGTAACCCATTACCTCTTTCGACCCAAGAAGGCTCTCTGTTATCACTCTGTATGCTCTCTGGATCTTCCTTCGTATCAGGAAACTCAACAGTTTTTGCGGGAGAGCCAACAAAGTTCACAGTAGGACTGGGGTTGTTTAACTTAAAGTAAAACAACTCTTCATCAGTATTTTGCTGAGCAACTTTATGAATCACTCTGTCGAGAGCATTGGCCTTTCTGTAAAAGCCACTTTTATCTAATCTATCAGCTATATAAATTAAACTACCTAACACCCTAAGCCTTCCATTACTAATAATGAAAATAATAGTAGTAGTGGCAAGAGACTCTATTAATTTAATATTTTTGGTTAAGTTAATATATGTTTACAAATATCTACTACTATAACGAATAAAAGTGTAAATTCATTTCTGTAATTGGAGATTTTAAATGAAGAACGATATCATAAAAGGTCTGATTAGTGTTGCTAACTCTTTAGACGCAAAAGGTTTTGGCAAAGAAGCAGATCAGTTAGATCGTATCATGAGAAAGTTTTCTCAGGATGAAAATCAGATGAGTGACTGGAAAACCAGATGGGAAGCGGCAAGAGAAGGAGTTAATGACTTTATTAGCGAAAAAATAGACAGCTGGGTAATGAATGATTCTGCGAAAATCATAGAAAGTTGGCCTGAGTACAAGGCCAATATACGGGGTGAAGGCAACTCATGGAGCTCCTCGGATACAGGAAACTACCCTGCTTGGAATAAGGTAAGAACAGAATTACTAGCAAGTGGTCATCCTAGCACTGCGAGTCAGCGTGTTGAGGATTATGAAACGATTGTTAAAATGGTCGATGAAGCTCATAGAGTTTGGGAATCTAAACCTGATGCTGACGTATTAGAAGAAGCGGCTCCTGTGCAGACCAGTCAGCGTGAAGAGGAAACTTCAACTCAAACTCCAGAGCCGACTAAGTGTAAGCCAAACGGTAAGCCGCTAATCAGAATTCCGGGTGATAACACTTATGGCTACCAGCTGACCGAAGATGGTACTGGCTTTAGGGCTTGGACTCTAAAAGACTGTAAGCCACACGCTGACGGTCGCGTATTCGAGGACAAAGAAGATAAGGTTAAAAATGCAGCAGGGGTTGGTCCAGAGGCAGCTTCAGAGGCTACTCCAGAGGCTACTCCAGAGGCAGCTCCAGAGACTACTCCAGAGGCAGAGGATCTACCGGAGGATGAATTGGTTAATCCAGAGATATCAGATCTCGCTCAACTCAGAGCTATTAAAGCAGACCTAGAACGCGAAAATGCTCAAAGGATTCGACAAGACTCCCCTCTCGTTCAGCGAGCAGAAGGGCTGCTAGGAATAAATAATAGGGCTATATTTAATAAAATGACACCCCTACAACCTGGTGTTGGCTACAAGTATCTTATGAGACAAATTGATAAAGGCATCGCTAAGCTAGAGGCCGACTCTGCTGATGATGCTCCTATGTCATCTGAAGCCTCAAAGGCAGAGCGGAGAATCTCTAAGTTTGCTTCACTTCTCTCTGGAGAGTTTGGCGGATTAGACAAGAAGATTAGACGCTAAACACTCTTTAGGATCTAAAGATTAAAGGCCACCTTTTTAGGTGGCCTTTTTATTTGCTAATATTAACTTAAGTGATGATAACTTATAATCAAACAAAAGCAGGTTAAAAATGATATTAAAGTCTTCTAGTCAGATAGAGAATGAGTTTATCAAGTCTTACTTTGGGTCTTGGATAGAGCAAATTGATTTAATCCTAGAGGAGATGAAAGAGGTTCTCAAGTCTGATAAAAAATCAAAGTGGGAAAAGGAACTTTCGGAAAAATTCCCAGGATGGACTTGGGCTGGCTCAGGAGCTTTTAGGTGGGTTCTTTCCCCAAGTGATCCCTATGTTATTAAGTTTGCCCAATCAGGATCCAACCATAATGATGGTATAAAATTAAACAAGATGGAGTCAGAAAGGCAGCTTGAATTTGAAGGCCTTTTTCCAAAAGTATATTTTCATCATCCTAATTGGGAGTGGATAGCTGTAGAAAAGGTTCGACCGGCTATGCCAGACGACTTGCAAAGCTTTTTTAAAATAAGCAGAGATGGCGCTTATAACTTTAGCCACTTATTATCTTATCATGTAGCTATAATTTCTGGAAACAAAAGAAAAACCGAAAGAAAGCAGAGAGAGGGGCTTATTTCAAACTCAGGTTTTAAAGAAGACTACGAAAAGCTTCTAACAAATATAACTTTTAGAAGAATGGCAAACGTAGCTAGAAAGCTAAACTTATGGGAGTTTGATTTAAGCTGGGGAAATCTTGGGATAAATGAAAAAGGAAAGTTAGTTATCTTAGACTCTTCGCTACCAATTTAATTTAATAAGCTAATCTAAAATATCTATACTAGAAACAATCGCCTTTAGAACCTTTACTTCTCCTTCCTCTCTGGGAGAGCCGGATATAACATCGGATTCATTATACTTAAAGCTTATTAGAGCGTCAGAATAATCATTTAAACCAGAATAGTAATCTTGAACAAACTCTTTGCTTGTTCCAAGGTAAAAGCCATCTGAATTAGAAACAACATCTCCTTCGCTTATATCATAAATTAAAAAGGAGTCAGCTAAAGATCTTAGCTTTTCTCCATCCCATGACACAATCTTCCATCCGGTTAATTTATCCGAAGCTAATGCAGCTAGTTTAGAAAGCTCTCTTAAGGTCATTCTTGATACATTCCTTTTAGATCTCGGGCTTTTCTTCTGCCTCTTAAATCTCTGTGTCCAATAGGTTTTCTTCTTACGCTTCTTCCAAAAAAATCATCTGGAACCATCTTCTGATTTCTTTTGGTCGGAACCTCAAACTCCAAAGCCTCTCCCCTCTCGCCTGTGCCGTTACAGACAGGGCACTCTGCCTCAACCGTAACGGACCCATCCCCCAGGCAGGTCTTGCAGCTTGAGATGCCGCTAACGTCAAAATCAAGCTCCTCAGGCATATCCGCTCTTTGGGGAGCAAACTCTCTTCCGTCACTTCGAGCCGATTCTTTTTCAAGACCCCCTTTATCTTGGACAAATGCTTTTACGATCAAATCCAATTCGTTAGCTTCTTTAGCAAACCCCTTATTATCCAAAGAGTTCGCAAGAGAGATCAAGGCGTTAAGAGAGTCTGCGCTTAATCTTTTAAAAAAAGATCTTCCTTCTCTATTTAAAAGACGCTCTTCTTCCATTATGTTTTTTTCAAACTCAGCGCTTGCAGCCTCCCCTCCTGCAAGTGTAATTAGTTCTTTAAACAAAAAGTAAGCATTAAGTCTGCTGTTGCTTTTTCTGGTTATTCCCAAAAGAAGTGTTCTTACCGATGATGCAATAAAGTCCATATCCGCGTTCCCCTCTTTGAGCGAGTTAGCAACGCCATAAAACACATCTCCAATATCTTTTTTGGTGGCAGGCCCCCTTGGATGTATGTCTAACATTGATTGAAAAAGAGAATCTATTTGATCATCCATGTTGACCTCAGATCCAAGCATACTTTTTGCTTTCGGCAAAAGTTCTTTTATTAAAAAGTTGACCCTATAGTCTGCGATCTCGCCCTCTGACCATTCGGAATAATAATCTGACGTTATATTGTCATAATCATAATTATTTGGGTCGAGCTGATTAATGGCCATCTCGATAGACTCAATTTGTGTCTCAATGACGGTCGGCCTCAAAAACTCTGGAAGAGCACTAATCTGACCCAATCTGTTCATCATAATTTTTTTAGCCTTCATTATATGAGGGGCATCAGATGCAATTTTTCTTTTAATCATTTTGGTTCCTTTGTTTTTGTTCTAAGCGCGAAAATTTTTTTAACCCCTCCGGGGATTGAGCCTGTTAGTCTTAAACTAAGTTTACATACACTCTGGGTTGATGGCTCCGCCCTCATATTCTGGAGTAGACCAAATTTTAATCATTTGGCATGGCTGAATTAAATCCCCTTCTTTCATTCCATTTAAATCTAAATTATCTTTTAAAGTTTTGGATGTGCCGGGAGCTGTGTTAGCTTTCCATATATCAAACATAGTGTCACCCTTCCGGACTTGATAGCTAACTTCTACGGCTCGGCCTTCCTCGGCTAACTTTAGGATCAACGAGTCCAGATAGTCTGCTTCTTTTTTTAAACCTTTTGAATCTAAGTTGTTAGCCAATCTCACTAAGTCTTTAATCATTTCTTTTTCTCCTGATAAACTATTAAGTGTAAGTGTGAAGTTTATTAATTAACAGAGTAAACCATAACATGGCCTCGGGCTTCACCTAGTGGCCCCTTATAGCCCCACTGATCTTCAGAACCCTTTGTTTGAATCAATTCCATAAACTCTTTTTCGAAAGAAGAGATTAATTTTAGCAAATCTTTCTTGTTAGATTCCTCTAGATAATATTCTTCATTTTCAAAAGTTATATTTGCCGGAATTTCTGCCTCTAACTCTCCTGCTAATGCTGCCGAAATTACATCGTTAACTTGATCTTCAGGATCTCTGCTAAAGACATTTTGCGAAAAGAACTCTCGGGTCATTTCTATAATATCATCTGCTTGATAGTATTCTTCATCTTCTCCATCGCTTAAAGCGGTGGCCAAAGAATCGCCATCTTTATCTTTATAGAATTTAGATGCTTCAAATAAAAAGCTCCATACAGAATGAGGGAGGTCTATTACTTCTGAGCCTTCACCCTGAAGCCCAAAGTCTGCATCTATATGCCCAATGTCATGAGAGAAAAAGTTAGGATCTAAAAATGTATTTGGATTTGAAGACTCATCTTCATCGAAGATTAAATAAACAACCTCATCTTCTCTTAACTCCTTATCCGTTAATATTTTTGATATTGCGCGCCATAGATTTGGATAACTCTCCTTGAGGGTATGTCTGTCCCCAAGTTTGTTTTGAGCTTCAAATGAAAAAGAATTTATCTTTTCCAAAAGAGAGGAATGATCATCTAGGTAACTTAGGCCAAAGACAGAAGATAGCGCCTGTATGTCATCATGCTCTAATGAGGAAAAGGACATTGGGATAAGAATAACAGAGTTTCCAAGAGCGGATAAGGAGCTATACCATGAGCTTGTTGGATAAGCAGAAACATAATTAGGCTCTACCGTGGGCGGTTCATCTTCAAACACAGGCTCTTCGTATTCATCATCATCATCTTCTTCTTCGACTTCGCTATATCTTCTGTACGTTTCGCCAGGAGATACCACGCCCTCTATTGGTACAG
>MDTC01054649.1_pt1 | contig 15099 bp, 18 predicted proteins | sample 811181 | NCBI WGS metagenome assembly MDTC01 (sample SAMN05326644, study PRJNA326480) | marine metagenome | isolation source: seawater | place: Pacific Ocean: North | collected 2011 | reverse complement strand
CAGATGGTACTGTTCGTGAGACTGTCAAAGTATTTCGTTGTGATAGTTTTAGCCCTAAGCCGGCCTGGCCTAAAATGGATCAATACTAGTTGGTCGTAAAGAATAAGATTTGTATAGCTTGAGCTTGCTTTGGGGCAGAGGAAAGATCGCTCCCGCACTTGAGTGTTCGGCATGGCTGATAACGTGCCGTCTGAAAAGTGTATGACAGGCTTCGATATATCTCTGGTGAAGGATTTGGTTTCTAATTAAATTGACGAAGCTCTCAATTTCATCTTCAATTCATTTACAAATTCTCAACGGAGCCCAAATATGTTGCAAGCAAGTCGTTTGGTATTGATTGATGCGATTTTGGATAAGGGTGATAGCCTGTTCAGGACGCTCTTTTTGGTTCTCGCTGGATCAATACTTATAACGGTATCGGCAAAAATCCAGGTCCCATTTTATCCGGTACCGATGACACTCCAGACACTTGTTGTGCTTCTGATTGGTGTCGCATTCGGCTGGCGAATGGGATTCGCTACAGTCCTCGTCTATCTTGCACAGGGTGCTATGGGCTTACCTGTCTTTGCCGGAACACCCGAGAAAGGGTTAGGCCTTTTATATATGGCTGGTTCTACGGGTGGATATTTGATTGGCTTCGCTTTAGCCGCTGCGCTTACCGGTTGGTTGGCTGAGCGTGGACTTGATCGTTCTGCGATAGGAACGGCAATTGCCATGATTGCTGGTAATTTAGTTATTTATGCAATCGGTCTTATTTGGCTAGCAAATTTTATTGGATTCGAAAAGGCAGTGATTTTTGGAATGATTCCTTTTCTGCTTGGTGATTTGGTCAAGATCATATTGGCGACTGCTACACTGCCGCTGATCTGGAAGTTTCTCAGTCGGGGCTAGCCGTTATATTTCGAGGTGGTCAATTAGATCGTCTTAAATCCCTTCAATAGTCGGGCATGATCGTTGATCTTCAGACGTGGGCCATATTGTGTAATCAAGTAACTGGAAGCATAAACGCCGAAGGATGCTGACCGCTCGAAGCTCCATCCGTTTAAGAGCCCGAATAAAAAGGCACCAGCGAACATATCCCCGGCACCGTTGGTGTCGACAGGCGTGACTTCACGCCCAGGTACATCAAATTGACTCTTTCCATCGAAGACAGATGCTCCATCCTTTCCACGCGTGCATACCCATTGGACGGCCGTATCCGACAACGATGAAAGTGCTTTCTCAATCGACGTTTCACCGGTCCAGGTCATCGCCTCTTGTTCGTTACAGAACAGCAGATCTACGCCATCTCCAACGATTTTAGATACTTGGTCCCTGAAATAGGTCACCATTGCGGGATCAGAGAAGGTCAGAGCGACCTTGATACCAGATTTCTTAGCAAATTGATGAGCGTAAATAGCGGCCGCTCGCGCTTTTTCTGAGCTTGCTAAATACCCCTCGATGTATAGCATCTCAGATGATTTAAGTGCACCTTCATCAATCTCATGTGCGCCCATATCACCTGTGATTCCAAGGAAAGTATTCATGGTGCGTTCAGCGTCGTCCGTTACCATTACAAGACAACGCCCGGTAGTACCCGATTCACGAATTTTATCTAAGTTGGTTGCCACACCTGACTCGATAAGATCCTTGTGGTAAAAAGTCCCTAAATCGTCGTCTGCGACTTTGCAACTGTAAAAGACTTTGGATCCAAAATTCGCAGCAGCAATCAATGAATTGGCCGCAGACCCACCTGATGCTTGTTTTTTGAGCTCACCATGATCGCGGAGTTTTTCTTCGAGCACGGATAATTGCTCGCTATCGATTAGGGTCATCATGCCTTTCTCGACACCAAGAGCGAGTAACAAATCCTCAGATACTTGATATTCGGTATCAACAAGTGCGTTACCAAGTCCATAGAGATTATATTTGGGCATCACAGGACCTTAGCCACTGCGTCACAGAGTGGATCAATATTTGCGGGTGTGATTCCAGCAACATTAATTCGGCCTGAGCCGACGATATAAATGTGGTTATCTGCTCGCAGTTTTAATACTTGCTCTTGGGTCAGACCTGAGAAACTGAACATCCCTTTTTGATGGTTTATGAAGTCAAAGTCCACTACTTGTTGGCGAACTGTCATCTGTTGAACAAATGCTTGACGCATTGTGTTGATTCGAGTGCGCATTTCACCGAGCTCTTTAACCCAGAGTTCTCTGAGCGACGTATCACCGAGGATGGTTGCGACGACATTACCACCATGTGCTGGCGGGCTTGAGTAAATGGCACGAATAGCAGCCTGAATGTGACTAAAGGTATTGATCGCATCATTTTCAGTCTTTTCGACAATTGTAATTGCACCGACACGTTCATTGTAAAGACCGAAGTTCTTGGAGAAAGAGCTCGCGACTAGAACAACCAGACCTAAATCTAATAGAACGTGCAGTCCTTCACGATCTTTTTCGAGGCCCTCGCCGAAGCCCTGGTAAGCAAAATCAACAAGACAAACCAATTGTTTAGCTTTGGCCTGACTAGCAATAGTTTCCCAAGTCTCTTTGTCGAGATCGATCCCAGATGGATTATGACAGCAGCCGTGTAAAATCACGATATCGCCTGTAGCTGCTCTTTCAAGGTCAGCCATGAGGCCTTCTCCGTCTAATCCCTGGGACGCATTGTCGTAATAGCGATAATTTTGGACAGAGAACCCAGCTGCCTCAAAGATAGTGTGGTGGTTAGTCCAACTAGGATCCGAAAGCCATAGGGTAGCATCAGGCTTGGCGCGCTTCAAAAAGTCTGCAGCAACACGAAGGGCGCCTGTTCCGCCAGGCGTTTGGGCTGTCTTTGCTCTCCCCTGTTCGATAATCGTATGATTTTCGCCGAAGAGTAGCTTCTGTGTGTAGCTTGCGATTTCAGGTACACCGGGTATTGGTAGGTAACTCTTGCTGGTCTCTGTCTCCAACAGACGTGCCTCCGCCTGTTTCACCGCAGCTAAAACCGGCGTCCTGCCGTTTGCGTCTTGATACACGCCGACACCTAGGTTGATTTTGTCGGGATGTGTGTCTGCTTTAAAGGTTTCAGTTAAGCCAAGAATCGGATCGGCAGGTGCCAAGTCGAGATGGAACATTTAAGTCACTCCAGAGACGTCATTGCAAAATCGCGCGATTGTCGCATACATTGGTTTTGAAACGCGAGATCGAGTTAATTTTGCGGCAGGACGGCGCGTAGAGTGGCTCGCGTTGGTCGCTGGAAGCCCTCGATAGTAAGACATTGGTGATTCGGATCTAATGCTTGTTCAAGGGACTCAAACCGCATCCATTTCGTTGTCCGTTGCTCCTCGGGCTTGGTCACAGAGATATCGACGCATTCGATTGACGCAAATCCAATACGACCAAGCCAGTGCTTAAGGGCTGGTACTGAAGGCAAAAACCAGACGTTATTCATTTGCGCATAGCGGTCTGGCGGCACAAAACAGGTACATTCATCACCATCCACCACTAGCGTTTCCAAAATAAGTTGTCCGCCGGGTTTGATCCAGCGTTTTAGTTGTTCGAGATGATTAATTGGGTCCTTACGGTGGTAAAGGACCCCCATAGAAAATACAGTGTCAAAATCCATGAGTCCTGCATCAAACTCTTCGAGTGTGACTGGCAGGGAGGCGGCTTTTGGATCGCCCATTAAGCACTTTACTGCGGAAAACTGACAGTGAAATAAAATACTGGGGTCAATTCCCAATACCTCAGATGCGCCGGCCTCTAGCATCCGCCAGAGGTGATAACCGCAACCCGATCCAACATCCAGAATGCGATGATTATCCAACGCGATGTGCCTACATAGGCGATCCCACTTTAGATCGCTTCGCCATTCTGCATCCACGTAGATAGAACCGAACTGGAATGGACCTTTACGCCATGGCGTAAGTTCAAGAAGCGCTTCTTCAAGTGGTCGCTCAAGTGCATGCGGAATCGTAGTCAGACCCACGCAGCGCCCCAGAGTTCGGTTATTGGTATCCATCTCAGGTATTGCGCTGAGTGCTTGTGTCCATCGACTTAGGTCACCGTGGCCTAATCGTTGTTTGATAAGATGCCGATGTCGTTTTACTAGGTCAGTAAGCCAGGGTAGATCAGGATTTGTCCACGCATCGTCGATGGTGATCATTTAACCGCCATCCAAGCTTTGAAATTGATACAATGAAAGAATTCAGTGATTTCCGAGAATCCAGCACGGGTTAACCGAGCCGCATGGGCGCTTGGCGTCTCAGGAACCAATACGTTTTCAATAGCCTGCCGTTTCCCCGCGATTTCTAATTCTGAATAGCCATTGGCGCGTTTAAAGTCATGGTGTAAATCAGTCAACGATTGCTGTGATTTGGTGTCCTCATGCAGCACTTTTTCCGCCAGGATCACCAAGCCACCGGGAACCAACGAATTTTTGATGTTGATCAGTAGATCCTCGCGTTTCTTAATGGCGATAAACTGTAATGTGAAGTTCAGGACAACGATTGAGCATGCCTCAAAACTCATATCCGTGATATCTTCGCATAACCATTCTATTGGCTGTGGATTGACTAACCGGTCGTTGGTTGTGGCTCGTGCTCTCTTGAGCATTGCCTCTGAATTATCAACAGCAACGATCCGACAACCAGGTGTCGTTACCTCATTGGCAATCGCAACTGTTGTTGCACCCAGTGAACAGCCTAAATCGTAGATGACAGTGTTGGGTATGGCATACCGTTTGGCGATGAGTCCGCTTAATCCAATTACGTGCCCATAGCCAGGGACGCTCCGCCTGATCATATCGGGAAATACCTCTGAAACCTTTTCATCAAAACGAAAGTCGCCAACACCCACAAATGGTATTTCGAATAAATTGTCTTCTTCGTTTGGCATTAAGGCCCCACTGGTGAGGTTTGGTTTAGGATGTCATTATACCGGAGGTGAAGGAGAACTGAGGCATGGAACTCACTTGGGTGTTGGCTGTTATTGCGATGCTTGGTTTTGGCTTTGCGGCCTATTTTGCGAAATTGTGGATATCCGCCAAGTCGTCGGTAGCTGAGTTACAACTCCGGATTGAGGCTCAATCAGACCTTGGACAGAAAATGGCCTTGATGAAGGCTGAGTTTGAAGCGTTGTCTCAGAAGCTCATTAATGAGCGTTCTAAGGAATTAACCTCGCAACACAGCGATTCACTTTCTCAATTGTTAAAACCACTAACTACTGAGCTTGATGCCTTTAAGAAGCGGGTGAACGAGGTTTATGAAAATGAAACACGAGATCGAGTATCACTCAAGCAGGAGATAGTTTCACTAAAGGCCTTAAATCAAAAAATGTCTGAGGACGCGATTAATCTGACACGAGCGCTGAAAGGTGAAAATAAGACGGCCGGTAATTGGGGGGAGCTGATTCTCGATCAGGTACTCACGGCCTCTGGTCTTCGGGAGGGACATGAATATACCCGTCAACAGAGTTTCATTGGCGATGAAGGAAATCGACTTCAACCAGATGTTGTGATCTCTCTTCCGGATGATAAATGCTTGATCGTTGATGCAAAGCTGTCGCTGAAAGATTACGAGCGCGCCATGTCATCCACTGATGATTCGGGACGCATTGATGCCCTGAAGGCGCATGCGAACTCTCTAAAGACTCATGTTCGCGGTTTGTCTGGAAAGAATTATGCAAACCTACCAGGAATTACGACGGTCGATTTTGTAATCATGTTCGTTCCAGTAGAGCCTGCTTTTTCTGCGGCTTTTGAAACGCAGCCGCAATTATTTACCGATGCCCTTGCGCAAGGCGTTGTGATTGCATCCCCGTCAACGTTTCTGGCACTTTTGAGAACAGTTGAGCATGTGTGGCGAATTGAGCATCAAAATCAAAATACTCGGCAAATCGCTGATCTTGGTGGAAAGTTATATGATCAATTTGTTCTATTTGCTGAGAGTTTTCAGGACGTTGGTGAAAAAATCAGGCGGTCACAAGAGGCTTTCGAAAAGGCTGGCCAGCGGCTGTCGATTGGGCGGGGCAACCTTGTAGGTCGCGCTGAAAAATTAAAAAAACTTGGTGTTTCATCTACCAAATCAATGCCGGCAGCGCTTCAGGATCTTGACGATTGAAGCAAGTCGAATACAGAGCCCGCCTCAACTAGAGCGGAGAGACTGACCACCCCGCATTCAAACAGACGTCTGGCCGCCATAAATTCTTTGGCTACATTTATTGCTTCAATCGCGGTAACGCGATCGCCACAGTGCCGAATTACTACGCACTCAGTGTCGGAAAAGATCAAGCAAGTTTCATCATCTGAGCGAGCACATAGCCCTGCGATTTGTAGTTTCAATTGACCTTGATCCGACCAGAACCAGGGAATTGCTCCGAATGGCACGGGATGACCAAGAAGCCTCTTAGCACATGTTGCGGCCGAGTCATTGGCTTCAGATATCGATTCCACACGCTTGGATTTTCCTAGATGTGGCTGGTGATGCAGGCTCACTTCGCCAATTGCTGACACCTTCGGATGTGGTGTTTGCATGAATACATCGGTCACAATCCCGTCCGTCGTCCCAAGACCGCATCGCATGGCGATCTCAGTATTAGGTACCGCGCCGGCGGCAACGATGACAAGATCTGCTGGGACTGGTCCGCGGTTAGTGGTGAGCGATTTGCTGTTCGCATCATAGCTTTCGATCTTTACATCGACCTGAGTTAATGCAGGTGAAGAGCCCACTAATCGGTCGGCAGTTTTCAACGAGACCTGAGGTAGTAACCGATTCCCTTTGGCGACGATACGAATTGTCCGATCCGGGTGATTCAAGCTAGCGGCTATTTCAAACGCTAAAAAACCGGCTCCAATGACAGTGATATTTTCTGCATGATCGACGTGCTGTCTCAGTTTTTCTGCATCATCGAGTGTTCGAATGACGTGTGTGGTTTCAGAAGGTAATCCCTCAATGGTCAGTTGTCTTGGGCGGGTTCCGGTTGCAAGAATAATCTGATCCACTTGGTAGCTCGCCTGTTCAGTGTGTATTTCACCATTATCTGGCTGGATGGATTTAACCCACTCTTTTATCCATTGAATTGATATATGATTTTCGACAGGCTCAGGGAGCAGTCGGAGCGTGTCTGTGTCAGCTGACATCTTTAGCCAGCTCTTTGAGAGTGGTGGGCGTCGGTAAGGTCGGTGCGGCTCGCCGTTGAAGACTAAAATCTGACCATCAAATTCTCCTTGGACCAGCTCTGCTAGTAATGTGCAGGCTGATTGTCCAGCACCAACAATTCCGAGCCTCATTAATATTGACGTTTTGCAACAGAAAGACTGAGGCCGTCGTGCTTGTCGCTTAGTTCAACTTGGCACGCGAGTCTAGAGTGGGGTGTTGGATTTACCGCAAATGACAACATATCCACCTCCTGCGTGCTTGGCTCAACAATCGTTCCATCCCAAGTGCCGTCCAGAATCACATGGCAGGTTGCACATGAGCAACCCCCACCGCATTCAGCTAATATGCCGCCAACACCCGCACGATGAGCAGCCTGTAATATGGTCTCACCGGGATCGAATGTCACCTCGATAACTTGCTCGCGCGGATCAATACAGTTCAGTTGTGGCATGACAGCTCCTTGGTATTCGTGCCAGTGCGGACTCAAATAAATGACGGTGATGTAATTTCAAACATAATCCTCGGCTGTAAAATATGGTCAAACGGGAAAAAGGAAAGAGTTATGCGTTTTATTGGTCGAGTAATTACCGGTCGAAAGGTCTCCGATGGTGCCGGTGTTGATATCTGTCGCGTGATTGGCCAACCGGGTGTGGATTACATCGATCCCTTTTTGATGTTTGACGATTTCCGAAATGATGATCCTTCTGGTTACGTAGCAGGTTTTCCTCCACATCCACATCGAGGATTCGAGACGGTGACGTACATGCTTAAGGGTAAAATGCGTCATCGCGATTCTAGTGGTAATGCAGGTCTTTTGGAGGAGGGCGCTGTGCAATGGATGACCGCCGGCCGAGGTATTTTGCACTCAGAGATGCCAGAACAAACTGACGGTATTCTTTGGGGATTTCAGATTTGGTTGAACCTACCGCAACGCTTACAAATGATTGAGCCTCGGTATCAGGATATTTCATCAACTGACATTACTGAATTTGCTAGGAATGGTGTGGCTTATCGTTTGGCTTCTGGCGAGTTATTCGGTCACGTTGGTCCAGCAAAAACACAGTTGCCTGTTTTGATGGTCGACATCAAACCGATTACCGGTGAGGCTATTATTCCTTTGGTTGATGGTGATACCACCATTTTGTTTTGCTTCGAGGAAAACCTGTCGGTCGAAGGACAGACCATTGAAGATGGTAGCTTGGCGGTAATTGAGGGTACGGGCGATGTTAGGCTCAATGGTTCAGGTCGTGGGTTACTCATATCCTCGTCGCCGCTGAATGAGCCAATCGCCCGTCATGGGCCGTTTGTCTTGTCGACCGAGGGTGAACTAAAAAAAGCGTTCATCGATTATCATTCGGGACAGCTGGCTCCGAATCAGGCTGCGTTTCTAGCCTCTGGTGGCCTCTCGTAACGTCGCCTGTATCGAGGAGTGGAGCGGCGTCAATGTGGCGGGCGCCCATCATTTCCGCTACCTGCTTCAAGACAAATACTACTTGGTGCTGCTCCCATTCACGTAGTCCTTCAAACCGGTGAAGAAAATTTTCCTGCAAGGGTTTGGGGGCCTTCGAAAGCAGATCCTTGCCCGCTTCTGTGATTACAAGGAACACCTGGCGTCGATCAATTCCTGACCGTTGTCGCTCGAGTAGTCCTCGCCGTTCAAGGCGGTCTACAATTGATGTCACGGTGGCTTGCGATAAATTTACTTCGGCACTGATGGCTCTAATTGGTTGTTCCTTTGTGTTTGTTACAGTTTGCAAAACTAGGAGTTGTGGCGTCGTTAGCCCAAAATCCTTGCCGAGTCGACTAGAGTGCTGATCGATTGCCTGGACGATACGTCTCAGCGCAACCAACACTTCCGTTTCAAGATTTTGTGTCTGCATGCTGCCCTAGATTTCCTTATTTCTTATGCCCATTGCCAATTTAGATTTGGAATGAATGCGATTATATTTTCCAACTTAAATTTTGACGTCAAAGTAATTTCAGTGGAAAAAACAGGTGATACCGCGAACAAAATATCATAATTAATTGAATTTTAGAGGGTTTGTGTATATCAGTACCTTTAGGTAGACTGATAAATTATTTCGTGTCGTAAACGTTATGGCGAATTCAGAGGTTGGGAGAAAACAATGAGAAATATATTATTGGGGCTTGGAGTTGCTGCTCTGGCGGTTGCTGTTTTTTTCGGGGTTAAGAAGGAGGAATCAGCAGAGGTCGTTGCCGACTGTGGAAAAGTAGTTATTGGCGAAATGAACTGGGCTTCGGGAGAATTTTTAGCTCGGCTAGACGGACTTGTGATGAAAAGCGGTTATGAGTGCGATGTCGAGTACTTGACCGCTGGTACGATGCCTCAAATAACGTCAATGAATGAAAAAGGCACTCCAGACATTGCCTCTGAGATGTGGGCCAATGCTGCGGCTGTTGCCATCGATGCAGCAATACAAGAAAACCGGTTGGTCAAACTCAATCCATCTCCAATTTCGGGAGCTGGTGAAGGTTGGATGATGAGTGCAGCCGCTGCAAAGGCGCATCCTGAATTAAAAACCATAGATGACATTATTGCACGGCCAGATCTCTTCCCGCACCCGGAAGATCCTTCGAAGGGGGGGCTGCATACGTGTCCATCCGGTTGGGGCTGCCAGCTTTCAACCAATAATTTATTCCGTGGATTCGATATGGAAGCAGCGGGATGGAAATTGATTGAAACTGGTTCGGGAGCTGGCCTAGATGGCTCAATTGCGAAGGCGAGCGAACGTGGTGAAAATTGGTTAGGTTACTACTGGGCGCCAACTACGTTGGCTGGTAAGTACAATCTTAAATTAGTCGATTTCAATTCCGACTTTGACCAAGACCATTGGGACAATTGTATTGTGAAGCCTGTCGAAGAGTGCGATAACCCAAAAAGAAGCACGTGGACAAAGTCGGAGGTCGTATCTCTGGCTCAGGTCGATTTTGCAACACGAGTGCCGCAGGTTGCGGCTTACGTAGAAAAGCGCACCTTCGAATCTTCCCTGTTGAATAAATATCTGAGTTATATGCATGATAATCAAGCATCTGGAGAGCAAGCAGCTGTCGAGTTTATGCTAAATGAGGAGGCGACTTGGTCGCAGTGGGTATCTGAGGATGCGGCTGCTCGCATTAAGCAAGCACTTTAAAAGCTTCTGACCAACTAAAAACGACCGGGCATGTTTGATCAGTCCGGTCGTTTTTGTATTTAGAGTCGAATTATGGATTGGTTAACTAAATTTCCTGAACTTGGTAGAACTGATTTGCGAGACTTTCGCAAGTCTATTGATCAGGGATTTAAAGAGTTTACTAGAGCCTACGGTGAGGATATTGAGTCTTTTTTTGAACCCCTACTACAATTTCTGATTTGGCTTGAGAAACTGCTTCTCGCCACACCCTGGCCTATTTTTATTTTCGTCGTCGCGGCTCTAGCATGGTTTGCCAGTCGCAGTCTCAGAGTCGTTATCGGATCAGCGATTAGTCTTTTCCTGATCGGATTCCTTGGGATGTGGGAAGATACTATGAGTACGGTCAGCATCATCGTGGTCTGTACAATTCTGTGTTTTAGTCTTGGACTGCCTGTCGGTATCGTGATGTCGCGATCAGACCGAGCGCAAGCTATTGTGACTCCGATTCTAGATATTATGCAGACGATACCAAGCTTTGTGTATCTTATTCCGGTGGTGATGCTTCTGGGTATCGGTAAGGTACCCGGACTCATCGCGGTCGTAATTTATGCGATACCACCTATGATTCGCCTCACAAACCTTGGGATTCGTTTAGTAGATAAGGAAGTCCTGGAGGCGGCTGATGCTTTCGGTGCTAGTCCGTGGCAGAAACTGGTGCAGGTGCAGATTCCACTGGCACTTCCCAATATATTCGCGGGAGTGAATCAGACAATCATGATGTCGTTAGCGATGGTAGTGATCGCATCAATGATAGGGGTAACAGGACTCGGCCAACCCGTTTTAAAAGCTATTTCTAATCAATATCTCGCGATGGGTCTGTTGAATGGTCTTGCTATTGTTGCCTTGGCAATCATTTTTGATCGGATCAGCCAAAGCTACGGTAAGCGTCTTCAAAGCCACCGTGGAGGTCAGAATGAGTGACTCGGAGACGAAGATTGAGATTAAACAACTGTTTAAAATCTTTGGTGACCATCCTGAAGATATGCTCGAAAAAGTTCGTGGAGGAGTCAGCAAGGATGAGTTGAATGATCAGTATAATCATGTCCTCGGTTTATCTGATATAAATCTGAAGATGCCTGCTAAGGGTGTCCAAGTTGTGATGGGTCTATCGGGTTCTGGAAAATCAACCCTTATTCGCCACATCAACCGCCTCATAGAGCCCACCACGGGAGAAGTGTGGGTAGATGGCGAAAACGTACTGGAGATGGACGAAAAAACACTACGTTATTTTCGGTGTAATCGCGCCTCCATGGTTTTCCAGAGATTCGCACTACTACCGCACCGGACCGTAATGGAAAATACTATTTATGGGCTCGAGATCCAGGGGATGGCAGAAAAAGATGCAGAGAAACGGGCGGCGTATTGGATCGAGCGCGTTGGTTTAGCAGGCTATGAAGAAAACTTTCCAGGTCAACTTTCGGGTGGTATGCAGCAACGCGTTGGTTTAGCCCGTGCATTGGCAACGGATGCAGACATTTTGCTCATGGATGAGGCGTTCAGCGCGCTCGACCCACTGATTAGAACAGATATGCAGAACATTCTTTTGGATCTACAACAAGAACTCTATAAAACGATTGTCTTTATTACTCATGATTTGGAGGAGGCACTGAGGATCGGTGATCAAATTGCGATTCTGCGTGACGGTCAGGTGATCCAGCAAGGTACTCCTCAGCAAATTGTGTTGAAACCGAAAGATGATTACATTGCCGACTTCACAAAAGATATTAACCGCGGCCGAGTAATTCAATTGAAGACAATTATGAAAGCCCCGAACGATAAATCGGGGCCTGAGTTATCAGCTGAGATGTTGGTCGAGGATGCGGCTCAGCTAGTGACTGAGTCACCATCTTCCCAAGCGCGAGTCACAAATGATGCCGGTGATGTGGTTGGTGTCGTTGGAATTAATGATTTGATTCGTGCGATGGCTCGTCCCGATATCGAATCTAGACTCGAAGAACTGTAAATGCACAAGGGAACTCGGCTCGTATATTCAACCGAGTCGAGAGGTATCCAATCCGGCTCTGAAGTTAATCATGTGGTAAATCCTGACGATTCAATCTGCCGTGTGCGACGAGAGACTAAAGGCCGTGGCGGGAAAGAGGCTACTGTTATTTGGGGTGTTCCCGGCGGCGATGAGGAATTGAAATCCTTAGGTAAAGCCATCAAGCAAAAGCTCGGTGCGGGTGGTTCAGTAAAAGATCGCGAAATCGTTATTCAAGGTGATCACGTAAATACTGTCCTTACATTTCTGAAAGATAAAGGGTTGCAAGCTAAAAAAGCAGGCGGATGACAGTTTCTAAAGATCTTTTCAAGCAGACTATGGGTTCATTTCCAACCGGAGTTACTGTGACAACAGCATACAACACTAAGGGTCGGGTGGTTGGAATGACAGCTAGTGCCTTTAGTTCATTGTCGCTTGATCCGCTATTGGTCCTAATGTGTCCAGCAAAAGACGCTGATTGTTATATTGGTTTAAAAGAGGCCGACTATTTTAGTATTCATATTTTGGCGGGGGATCAGGGCCCATTAGCATGGCAGTTTGCGAAGTCTGGCATGGACAAAGCAACAGGTTTGAAGATTTCGAAAGGTCCTAATGGGAGCCCGAAAATAGACGGATGCCTTGCTTATTTGGAGTGCCACCACTACGCACTCCATGACGGAGGAGACCATGGTATTCTCGTTGGTGAAGTCAGATACATTGAGCTACCAGATACAAATCGGGAGCCTTTGGTCTATTGCAAGAGTGCGCTGGCTCCCCTTCCTAGCCTTAACGTTTAGCTCGGTCTTGACACCATCATTTGGAGATGCAGCCGGTGATATGTGTGATCGATTAGCTTCTATTGCTGCTGATCCTGATCATCAAGCCGAACCGATCGGATACTCGGCTATTGACGGACAACTTGTAATCAACGCTTGCGGAGATGCAATTAACTATGCTCCTCATAATGGACGATATTGGATACAACTTGGTCGTGGATACCTCAAGCTTGATCAAGGTCGTGCTATGTTGGCAGCGTTTGAAAAAGCGAAAGCACTTAAATATCCGGCCGCATGGTTTGCTTTAGCAGTGGTGTACCACACGGGTAACGGGAGTGTGGAGGTAGATTTAGATCGTGCTGAATCTCTCTATCTAGAGGCGTATCGGCGAGGTATTGGATATGCGGCACTTGGTCTAGCTCGCTTGTACGACGAAGCTGGGTCCCCTGTTTTTGATGCAGGAAAGGCTGCAATATGGCAGTCGCGATTTGACCTATTCATCAACTAAGTGGAGTAGCGTGGATGAAAAACACCGTATGGTTTTTTATCGCGGTGTTTAGCGCCTCGACCGTCGCATTTGATGGACAACCACTGTACTACGAGATTGACTGGGGTCCTGTAACGCTTGCAGATGCAAGGGTTGAGTTGCTTGACTCAGCGGGTGTGAGATCCGTGACCGCTGATATTAAGTCACGGGGCGCGAGCGCTTGGTTTTCAGATTTTCGATCGACACTAGAAATTTTATACACGCGCGACGGGACCAAATTGTTGAACGGTGAGAGCACATGGGGCGATATATTCAGTAATATTACTGTAATTTGGCCAGCCTCAGGACTGGGGCCGACCGTCGATCTTTATCGGTCTGAACCACGTGATAATGAACTAACGCCAGTTTCTGAAGAGTCGATTGTAGATACGGTTGATCCTTTTACTCCAGTTTTTGAAATGGTTCGAATACTGGAGAATGGTAAAAAATGCGTGGGTTCTTATCGCATATTCGACGGGATCCGACGATATGATCTGCAGATTCAAGATGGCGGGCTTCAAACTCTTGAAACAGATGTTCCTAGTAATTTTAGTGGTTCCATGCGTCGGTGCGATATCACTGTGAATAGGATCGGTGGATTTTCAACTAAAAAAGGCTGGTTTCGGATTCGTGAACCAGAGATTAGTCGAACCCTCTACCTAGGCAAGATCCGCGGGTATTGGTTGCCAATCCAGTTTGAAATTTCGGCGCCTCTTGGGAAAGTAGTAGCTCGGTTGATGGATATAAATTATGAACGTAAGGTTCAATGAGACCTCAGCATGTTGATATTGAGAAATTCAACGCCTACATCATCGAGTAGGCGATTAGCTGAGTTTTTTAAGAAGATAACGAAGTCGGATCAAGGAAAGCTGATTTCGGTCGATTTACTGGATATGAGGAAATTACTGCTTCAGTTACTGGCGCTAGTGGTAGGGTTCGGTAGCTCTTTTTTATTTGTTTCGCAAGCGCGAGCGAACTGTTTTGGGAATCAAAACCAGATTGATTGCCATGATAAATTGACGGGTAATATTTATAATCGCCAGATCCGTCAACCACCACTGGGCTCATTGCCTCGTATTAAACATCGATTTGGCTGGATGCCAATGCAATCACATAAAAAGCTAAATGATTTGACAATCATTCAAGGCCACACTGCTGGCAGGAAGCGTTGGAGAACTTATGGCCGAGTCTACCCAAATGGCGATTATCGGATTATCGGGTCGGACTCGCGCGGCCCTATGCAGCGCACTTGCATTAACGGAAAATGTTTTTAGTGTGGCTTAATGCTCAGCGTTTTGTGGTTTACGATCTGATTCTGGCTCCCTGACTTGGCTGGATAACTTGTGTCAGTTGTGTCACTGTATACAGGTATTATTTAAGCCAGTCTGAGGAAATGCCGTGGCGGTCGAAATAGCAAATTTGGTTGTAACTTTACCTTCCTGGGGTATAACGGACCACCCATTAGCTGATGCTTTAGCTAAGGCAGGACCAAAGTATTG
>MDTC01037530.1_pt1 | contig 15100 bp, 10 predicted proteins | sample 811181 | NCBI WGS metagenome assembly MDTC01 (sample SAMN05326644, study PRJNA326480) | marine metagenome | isolation source: seawater | place: Pacific Ocean: North | collected 2011 | reverse complement strand
TAACAATTACCCTTAAGCATGAGCCATCTAAAGATGCTTCAGGAGTTTCTGATGGAGATATTTCTGAAGCAGGCGGAGAGACCGATATAGCGGTTACTTTTCCTGTAGGTGTTCAATAAGTCACAGCTATACCTTTGCATTATATTTTGGTTTAGTTTTCTAAGCCTGCAAAGTCAAGAATGTAATTTATCGGTCAATGGCATTGCTAAAGACGCTATTACTGGACAAAAACTTCCTTTTGTAAATGTTCTATTAAAGGAATCAAATAAAGGAACCATCTCTAATGAAGATGGTTCCTTTTCTTTTGATAAACTTTGTCCAGGGCATTATCACTTTGTGTTTTCGCACATAGGATGTGATCCTGTTCAGGTTCATCTCGACCTTCAGAAGGATTCTACTCTTCAGGTTTTTTTAGCTCATCATACTACATCATTGAAGGGGGTTGATGTTACGGGAAACAGACCAAAGCAAGACCAGCAGCCTGTTGTTGTTATTAGTAGACAAACTATTGAAGATAGAAGTAATAAGAATTTAGCAGGGTTATTAGAAGACCAATCAGGAATTCACTTAATTAAAAATGGCAATGGTATTGCTAAGCCTGTGGTTCAAGGGCTGTACGGTAATCGTTTGACTATATTAAACAACGGCATTGTGCAAAGTGGTCAGCAATGGGGAAATGATCATAGTCCAGAAATTGACCCTTTTTCAGCAGACAAAATTACCGTAATTAAAGGAGTAAGTGCTCTTTCTTACAGCGGGGGAAGTATGGGAAGTGCTATCTTGATAGAACCAAGTAGAATTGGGCAAGACCCTCATTTACATGGTCAAATAGGCTACCTTTTTGAAAGCAATGGCCGCGGCCATACGATGAATATTCGGCTTCAAAAATATAGTCCTAAAATTGCTTGGAGATTGAGTGGTTCTTTGAAAAAATATGGAGATAAAAAAGCGGCGACATATTTTTTAAATAACTCGGGTACGGAAGAGGGAAACCTATCTATTCAACTCGAAAAATCATGGAAGGATAAGATCAAATTAGAAGTTTATGGAAGTACATTCAATACCCGTTTAGGAATTTTACGTGGTTCTCAAATTGGAAACTTAACAGATTTATTACGAGCATTTAATCGGCAAGTCCCATTTTATACAGAGGAGGAGTTTAGCTACCAAATACAAGCACCTAAACAACATGTTTCACATCATTTTTTAAAACTAAAGACAAGCTATTACTTTTCTGATAAAAATTCATTGGAAACAATAGTTGCAGCTCAATTGAATAAGCGAAAAGAGTTTGATATTCGACGAGGGGGCCGTTCTATAATTCCTAGTTTAAGTTTAGCTCAAATTACACTAAATGCAGAATTAAAATATACGCACGATTTTCAAAAAAACCTACAATTAAAACTTGGTCATCAAACCATTATTACTGACAATACAAATAATCCGGAAACTGGAATATTGCCACTTATTCCTGATTACTCTTCTATTCAAAGTGGAGTTTATGCGATTCTTACTAAAAAGTTAAAAAAAGTATTGCTTGATTTAGGGGGTAGATATGACTACACGTTTCAAAATGTTGCGGCAATAAGTAATTCTTTACCCAGAAGAATTGAAAATTATAACAATAACTTTCATGGAGTTACTGGGTTTCTATCCTTAAGTTATTCTTTTTCCCCTCGGCAATCGATAGGGCTAAATACTGGATACGCTATGCGTAATCCTGCCATCAATGAATTGTTTAGTAGAGGCCTACATCAAGGTGTTGGTGGAATAGAAGAGGGTGATATAAACCTAGAGATGGAAAAGGCAATAAAAAATACCTTGTCTTATAAATATCTGCCCAATGAAAAATTTTCTTTTGAGGCTTTAGCATTTGCTCAATATTTTCAAAATTATATTTATTTAAACCCTGAAGACAAAGTTCGTTTAACTATTCGTGGAGCGTTTCCACTATTTAGCTATAAGCAAACTAGCGCACTTATCTATGGGGTAGACTTATCAACTACTCTTACATTTGCCAAGTCTTTTTATTCCCGACTAAACTATAGTTTTATTAGAGGAAAAGATACAGGCATCAATGCTCCTTTGGTATTTATTCCTCCAAATAGCTTCTTCGGTAGCTTGAGTTATCGAATGAAAAAGCGGAGTACAACATCGATAATTGAGGATATAGAGTTTGAAGTTAGTAATCGGTATGTTTTTAGGCAAAATTACTTGAACGCTGATCAAGATTTTGTGGCTCCACCACCAGGATATAATTTGCTTGGTGCAAAAATTTCTGCGAATATCAGCAGTTCAAAGGTCGGTTATCGCTTATTTGTTCAAGTTGAGAACATGCTTAATGCTTCTTATCGAGATTATTTGAATAGACAGCGGTACTTTGCGGATGATTTGGGTATTAGTTTTACTTTGGGGGCTCAGGTGAAGTTTTAATTATATTGTTTTATATTTAAAACAGTAGGTTAATTTTTACTCGCAAGGGAACAAAATTAAAAAACCCCAAGTCTTCACTTGGGGTTTTTTCGTGGTGCCTCCAGGAATCGAACCAGGGACACAAGGATTTTCAGTCCTTTGCTCTACCAACTGAGCTAAGGCACCAGCCTTTAAAAGGATTGCAAAGGTAAAATTTAATTTCATTTAAACACAAAAAAAATGAATAGATTTTTTTACGAAATGCAGTTGTATATTTGTAACATAATTAAACCTTAATGAGAATTGTTATCGCAGGAGCAGGAGATGTTGGCATTCACTTAGCCCGTTTGCTTGCGCAAGAAAAACAAGACACTGTAATCATTGATCAAGATTCGGAGAGTTTACAATATGTGGAAAATCACTTAGATGTTTTTACCCTGAAAGGCGATGCTACTTGTCCTTTGATATTGAAAGAAGCAAAAATTGAGAAAGCTGCTCTTTTTATTGCGGTGACCGCAACAGAGGCCCACAATATTACGAGTTGTATTTTGGCAAAGAAAATGGGCGCTAAACAAACGATTTCTCGAATAAGCAATGCAGAGTACCTTAATAAAGAAACAGGTTTAGACCTCAATGAATTGGGAATTGATTTTATGATTTCTCCCGAAAAGTTGGCCGCCTTGGAAATCGAACGCTTGGTGAGTCGAAATGCATTTACTGATAGTTTTGAATTTGATGAAGGAAAACTTCACCTGGTTGGCATCCATTTAGAAGCGCTATCTCCTCTAGTTGGCAAACAGCTGGAAGAAACTTCATACCTAAACCCTGCGAGTAATTTTATCCCAGTAGCCATCAAGCGAAAAACAGCTACATTAATACCGCGTAGTACAACTTTTTTTGAGGAAGGTGATTTTGTATACTTTGTTTCGAAAGAAGATGGCGTTGTAGAGATAAGTAAGTTAAGCGGTAGAGATAAGTTGAAGAGTAATGGAGTGATGATTTTGGGTGGAAGTCGTATTGGCATCAAAACAGCTGCTGCACTTTCTGATAACTACAATGTTAAAATCATTGAACAAGATGAAAAGAAATGCTTTGAGATTACTGATAAGCTTCAAGACGTACTTGTAATAAATGGGGATGGAAGGGACGTTGAGCTGCTGCGTGAGGAGGATATAGGGGCAATGGGTATTTTTATAGCGGTAACAGGAAGCTCGACAGCTAATATTATGGCTTGTCTGGTGGCCAAAGCTCAGGGGGTTACTAAAACGATCGCCCTCATAGAAAACATTGATTATATCCAACTTTCTCAAATGGTGGGAATTGATACGATGATTAATAAGAAGTTGATCGCAGCAAGTAACATTTTTAGGCATATACGGAAAGGGGAAGTTCTTTCACTAACAAATATTCATGGAGTAGATGCCGAAGTTCTTGAGTTTAGAGTGTCAGAAAAATCTAAGGTGGCTAAAAAACCAATACGCGATATCAATTTTCCGAAAGGAGCCATCATTGGTGGAGTTATCCGAAATAATCAAGGGATGATAACCATAGGCGATTTTCAGATTGAAGAAGGGGATCATGTTGTTGTTTTTGCCATGAAAGAATCTATCTCTAAGGTGGAAAATTTCTTTAAATAGGAATAGATACAATGAAGTTGAACTGGAAAGTTATTGTAAGTTTTTGGGGCGCGCTGTTAATGATTAATGGGGTTTTCATGTTCTTTGCTATTATACCTGGTGTTCTTATGCACAATGATTCTGGATGGAAAGCACTTCTAATTTCTGGTGTCATTAATATTTTCATAGGTGGATTGATGCAATTGTTTTCAAGAACTGAGGATAAAACTATTACCAAACGAGAGGGTTTTTTAATTGTCTCTTTGGGTTGGATATTCTTAACCATTGGCGGCTGTTTCCCTTATCTCATAAGCGGTAGTATTCCCTCTCTTGCTTCTGCTATTTTTGAAACGATTTCGGGTTATACCACGACTGGAGCATCTGTGCTTAATGATATCGAGTCAATATCACCATCTATACTTACTTGGCGAAGTATTACCCATTGGATAGGTGGAATGGGAATCATTGTGCTTACCGTAGCCATTCTTCCTATACTGGGAATCGGCGGTATGCAGCTGTTTTCTGCAGAAGCACCAGGCGTTACTACAGACAAATTACATCCCAGAATTACCGACACTGCAAAAAGGCTCTGGTTTATATATGTGGGAATGACCTTTGCGGAAACAATCCTATTAAAATTAGCTGGAATGAGGTGGTTTGACGCCATTAATCATAGTATGGCGACGGTGTCAACTGGCGGTTTTTCAACAAAAAATGATAGCATAGCAGCTTTTGAAAATCCGTTAATCCACTATATCATTATACTCTTTATGTTTCTTTCAGGTGTAAATTTCGCGCTTACGTATTGGGGCTTGAAGGGCAAGTTAGATAAGATATACAAAAACCAGGAGTTTAAGTTTTATCTGTTTATGACCATATTCATCACCTTTATATGTACCCTCGTATTGATGACAAACGCTTCTGTCGATTGGAGCCTAGAGGAGTCATTTCGTAAAAGTCTTTTTCAAGTCATTGCATTTATAACCACAACAGGGTTTGTTACAGAAGATTTAACTAATATTCAAGGTGCATCTATACTTAAGGTTATTTTCTTCTTCCTACTTTTTATGGGAGGAAGTGCGGGTTCTACTGCAGGAGGGATCAAAATTGTAAGGCATCTTGTGATTTTCAAAAATTCTTGGTTAGAATTTAAACGATTGTTACACCCATCGGGAATAATACCTGTTCGCTATAACGGTAATTCTGTGGAGGGAAGAATTACTTTTAATGTCATGGCATTCATCATTATTTATTTGATGATATTTGGTTTTGGGAGTATTGTAATGGCAGCTACGGGCCTAGACTTTGAAACGGCAATTGGAGCTGCTGCTACGAGTATTGGTAATGTTGGTCCTTCAATAGGAGGGGTATGCCCAGTATGTAATTTTTCAGGTATAAGTGCATTTGGGAAACTCTTTCTTTCTCTATTAATGCTCATTGGTCGCTTGGAAATCTTTACTGTTCTTATATTGTTTACCCCATTTTTTTGGAGAAGAAGCTGATCTGTCATTTTGTGAACTTGCTGAAGACTTAGCAGGTTTTACTCCTGACATTTCAAAAGGAACTTGTCCGCCGCATTTTGGGTTTTAGTTACAAGAAATTATTATGCTCAATTGGAATGATATTATAAAATTTGCTTCGCACGGTAATCCCACGCCAGAAAGGCGCTTGGATAGGTCAGATAAAGAATGGAAACAACAACTATCGCCTGAACAATATAGAATAACCCGTCAAAAAGGAACTGAACGACCTTATACGGGAGCTCTATGTAGCGCTTATGAAGCAGGTAAGTATGCCTGCATCTGTTGCGGCACTAATTTATTTGATTCTTCTATTAAGTTTGAATCCGGATCAGGTTGGCCTAGCTTTACCCAGCCCATTGAAGTCAATGCCATAAAGTATGAAAAGGATACGGCGATGGGAATGATTCGCGTGGAAGTAATGTGCAATGTCTGCGATAGTCACTTAGGGCATGTTTTTCCAGATGGACCTGAACCTAGCGGTCTTCGATATTGCGTAAACTCTGCATCCATAAAATTGATTGAAGCGATAAATGATAATCGATAAAATTTGTGAAATCAATTACATTACATAACAACTTTACCAAGGAGTTGCCTGGAGATGAAAACACAAGTAATGCGAGGAGACAGGTATATAAGGCTTCATACTCATATGCCGAACCGCTTAGCCCATCAAACCCATCAATGATTATTACTTCTAAAGATATGGGTAAATCTTTGGGCGTAGATAATATGGCTTCAGAAGAATTCCTTCACTTGATGACTGGAAAGAAGATTGTAGCTAAAAGTTTCCCATATGCCATGTGTTATGGCGGACATCAATTTGGACATTGGGCCGGCCAGTTGGGTGATGGACGAGCGATCAACTTAGGCGAGATTAAACATGATGGAAAATCATGGGTACTTCAATTAAAGGGCGCTGGTCCAACTCCCTATTCTAGAGGGGCAGATGGACTGGCTGTGCTGCGATCTTCCGTAAGAGAATTCTTATGCAGTGAATCTATGTTTTATTTGGGGGTTTCCACCACTCGCGCGCTCTCCCTCGCATTAACAGGTGATAAAGTGCTCCGGGATGTTTTGTATGACGGTAATCCTATCTATGAAAAAGGAGCGATTGTTTGTAGGGTATCAGAAAGCTTTATTCGAATCGGTAATTTTGAATTGCTCAGTGCAAGAAAAGATTTAGATAACTTAAAATTACTGGCAGATTTTACGATTAGACACTTTTATCCGCAAACCAAAGGACAAGGGAAAGACTTGTATCTAAGTTTTTTTAAGGAAGTAGCTGCCCGAACAGCAAGTATGATTATAGATTGGCAACGCGTAGGGTTTGTGCATGGAGTTATGAATACGGATAACATGTCTATTTTAGGTCAAACAATAGATTATGGCCCTTATGGGTGGTTGGAAAACTACGATGAAGAGTGGACCCCAAATACTACAGATCGAGAGCATCGCAGGTATCGTTTTGGCAACCAAGGTTCTGTGGCACTATGGAATTTAACTCAACTCGCGAATGCCTTATACCCTTTGATTGAAGATGTTCCTGCACTTGAAAAATGTCTAGATGAATATCGAACAAATTATCTAAAAGACTATCATAAAATGTTAAATACGAAGTTAGGTTTAACTAAAATGAAGAGTAACGATAAAAAATTGAGTAGGGACCTACTTGACTTAATGATGCATACCCAAACAGATATGACTATCTTTTATCGTCAACTTAGTTTATTTGAAGTAAATAAGCCAAGTGAGCATTTAAGCTTAGTTAAGGATGCCTGCTACATTGGTGATGCGGTTTTTAATGAAAAGAAGGAGGCATGGCTGAGTTGGCTGGTCCGTTATGCGGACCGATTAACAGAAGAAAGCAAGCCGGAAGAAAAACGAAGAGCCAATATGAACGGTGTCAATCCAAAATATGTCTTACGAAATTATATGGCGCAGTTAGCCATTGAAGAGGCGGATAAAGGAAATTATGATTTGATTCACGAACTGCATGACTTGCTTAAAAATCCTTATGAAGAGCAGCCTGAGATGCAAAAATGGTTTGCAATGCGTCCCTCTTGGGCATTGAACAAAGTAGGTTGCTCTCAATTATCTTGCAGTAGCTAAACTGCCCACTATTGCTTCTTGTCTGATGAAAAATTTAGACTTAAAGTATTAAACAAGGCCCTAACTTCAATTAAAGGAGAGAATGAACTTGCTCATTTAAATGGAATTGATAACTTTGCAACTCAGATAAGCATCAATAGCCTTTGACTCATTATCTTTCGGTAAATTCAATTGGTATCCATCAAAAAAATAGCTTATCAGGAATTGCTCATTCATGCACTGTGCATTGAAGTATAGAAGACAGCTTAAATATACAAACAGAGAAGCACTTATGATTTTAAATGATTTGAATCAACCCATTATTGAAAGTACAGAGTTAGGTGAATTTTTCGAAGCACTATGTGCTGCTAATTACGAAAATTACGAAGGCTTAATCAAAGCACATAATATTAATTTTGAAACACTACTGCCGTTCGCTTCTTGGTCGAGTAAAGGCTATCAGCGAATTTGCTTGGCAAGTAATGAAGAATGCGAGCTTCTTTTACTTTGCTGGGATAAAGGTCAGAAAACACCTATTCACAGCCATGATGGGCAAAAATGTTGGGTATATTTTGCCAAAGGAGAGTTTGAAGAATTCCTTTATGCTAAAGGCCAAAAAAATAAATTACTTCAAAAAAACCGCGTTGCAGAGGGGCAGGTTACTTTTTTAACGGATGAGATTGGATTTCATTCACTTGAGAACAAATCTTCTGGATTGGGAATGACTCTGCACTTGTATGCTAACCCTATTACCAAGTGTCAGGTATATTCGGAAAGTAAGAATGAGTTTGAAAATAAAGAGTTGCATTACGATATAGATCTATCTGATACCAACAGTGATGCAGAAATGAGTGCCGATCTGCTGACTTTTATCCAACTGTCTCAAGAGCTATTGAAAGATGAAAACGATAATCCAGTTTCACAGCGTGTACCTTCTAGTGAGTTAAAAAAGGTATTAAACATAGGGTTAGAAGAAAATGGAATTAATGAGGATCAATTTGTTGAAACACTTAAAAAGATTGTTTTAGCTACACCAAAAACATCTTCAAGTCTGTTTTTTAATCAACTTTTTGGGGGAAGAGAAAGTAAAGCTGTTCTCGGAGACTTGCTCGCTGTTATGCTAAACAACAGTATGTATACCTATAAAGTTGGTGGCGTTCAAGTGGGTATCGAAAAAGAAATTATCAATCAAGTTATTGATCGTTTAGACTATGGACCTCATGCTGGAGGCACATTTCCCTCAGGTGGTTCAATGAGTAATTTCATGGCTATTCTAATGGCTAGGGATAAGGTAAACGAAGCGAGTCGTCAAACAGGTTTGAAAATCAATATGATTGCCTACACTTCTGCTGAATCGCATTATTCCATTGAAAAGAATGCCGCGTTTGTAGGAATTGGAAGGGAAAATGTTCGAAAAATTCCAGTAAATGAAGTGGGAGAGATGCGTGTCGACTCGTTAAAAGCTGCCATAGATAAGGATTTGGAAGCAGGAAATACGCCATTCTTTGTAAATGCTACTGCAGGAACTACTGTCCTAGGGGCTTTTGATCCAATAAAGGAACTTGGTGAAGTATGCCGAGCATATAATATATGGATGCATGTGGATGGGGCATATAAAGGCTCAGTTATGTTATCTGAAAAGTACAAGCACTTGTTAGAGGGAAGCAATCAAGCGGATTCTTTTAGTTTTAACCCGCATAAAATGCTAGGTGCTCCACTCACTTGTTCTGTTATAGTTGTAAAAGACAAGAAGCACTTGCATGACTCTTTCAGCAACAATGCGGAATACTTGTATCAAACAGATGAGGATGATTATAATTTAGGCAAAACATCCTTCCAATGTGGAAGAAGAAACGATGCCTTGAAACTCTGGACCTTATGGAAATCAAAAGGTCGGAAGGGATTGGAGAGAATTGTCGATAAGCAATTTGAACTAGCGGATTACGCAAGAGAATATGTCCGTAATCATCCCGATTATGAATTGTATAGTTTTGATGACTCTATTGCAATATGTTTCAATTACAAAAATATTTCAGCTGATCAACTCTGTACAGACTTGTATGAGCATGATGAATTAATGGTCGGTTATGGAAAGTTTAAAGAAAACGAATTTGTTCGAATGGTTACGATTAATCATGCCAATACTAAAGAAGATATCGAACACTTCTTTAAAGTTATCGAAGCGTTTTATACCAATTAAAATTTAATACTAGCCGCCTCAACATAATAATTATTAGCCCTACTTCATTGGTGTAATTAAACATAACAAGAAGGCTTGCCTAAAATAGCCGCGGGGATACCGAAGCCTTTAAACTTCCATATCCCCGCAGATTTCACCAAAAAATATCGCTTTAATCTTCTAAAGAAGGCAGATCTTCTAAGATTTCACTATCCATCAAAACTGCTCTAATTTTTCCTTCAACTTCGTCGGCCAATTCTGGGTTGTCTTTCAACAAATCTTTTACCCCTTCTCTTCCTTGACCCAATTTAGTATCTCCATAGCTATACCATGAACCGCTTTTATTTAGAATATCTAAATCAACTCCTAGGTCAATTATCTCGCCTAGTTTAGAAATCCCTTCGCCATACATGATGTCAAATTCTGCCTTTCTAAAAGGTGGAGCCATTTTATTCTTAACAACCTTTACTCTTGTGCGGTTACCGGTAATGTCATCTTTATCCTTGATCGCGCCAATACGACGAATATCTAAACGTACGGATGAATAAAACTTTAATGCGTTTCCGCCGGTAGTTGTTTCAGGACTTCCAAACATCACACCGATTTTGTCTCTTAATTGATTGATAAATATACAGCAGCAACCGGTTTTATTAATTGTTCCCGTCAATTTACGCATCGCTTGAGACATTAACCTAGCTTGCAAACCCATTTTCGAATCGCCCATATCACCTTCCAATTCACTTCTTGGCACCAGTGCCGCTACAGAATCGATAACACAGATGTCTACTGCTCCAGAACGAATCAAGTGCTCTGTGATATCTAGGGCTTGTTCTCCATTATCTGGTTGGGCAATTAGCAACTCCTCTACATTTACGCCCAATTTTTTAGCGTAAGCTTTGTCAAAAGCATGTTCAGCATCTATAAATGCCGCAACACCACCTTGTTTTTGAGCTTCTGCAATTGCGTGAAGCGTTAGGGTCGTCTTACCCGATGATTCAGGCCCGTAAACTTCCACAATTCGTCCCTTTGGCAGACCCCCTATGCCTAACGAGGCATCTAAAGTTATCGAACCGGTAGAGATAGTCTCCACTTCAACAACTTGTGAGTCACCAAGGCGCATTACAGCACCTTTGCCATATGCTTTATCTAATTTGTCAAGGGTTAACTTGAGCGCTTTTTCTTTTTCTTTATCAGCCATAATTAAGTTTTAAGTATTATTTATTTTAAATTATACCTCAAAGATAGTTGGGCAAAACGCATTCAATATGCGTTTATAATTTTCTTTGAAGAAAATTTAGTTTAATTCTAAGGCAACTGGACAATGATCCGAACCCATTACCTCATTATATATATCGGCCTTCTTTACTTTTGAAAGTAAATCAGCGGAAATCAAAAAATAATCAATACGCCAGCCCACATTTCTCGCTCGAGCTCCAGCTCTATAACTCCACCAGGAATATTTTTGCGTGTCTGGCTGAAAATGTCGGAAAGTATCAACAAATCCTGCCGACAAATATGCATCGATTCCGTCAATTTCTTCTTGCATATACCCTGCACTTTTATTGTAATTGGGTTTTGGATTAGCTAAGTCAATATCCCGATGAGCCACGTTGAGGTCTCCACAGACAATAACTGGTTTTTTCTTTTCTAAGGCTTTCAAATAAGCTAAAAAGGCTTTATCCCAGGTTTGTCGGTAGGTTAGTCTTTTGAGTGCGCTTCCAGAATTTGGCACGTAAACGGTCACTACAAAATACGCTGAAAACTCTGCACAGATTACTCTTCCTTCTGTGTCATGTTCCTCAATATTGATGTCATATGATACCGTAATAGGTTTTACTTTAGTAAGTATAGCTGTACCTGAATATCCTTTTTTAACCGCCGAGTTACTGTATAAATGATACCCATTGATTGGTTTAAGCGCTTCAGCAACTTGATCATCTTGTGCTTTAGTTTCTTGAATACATAAAACATCGGGGTCCATCATAGCCAAAGATTCTTGAAAATCTTTTTTCATAATTGCACGAATTCCGTTGACGTTGAATGAGACTACTTTCATAGGTTGAGGTACTTAGTTAACAGCTACTTTATGTATTTGTTTAAGCATTTCATATCGAGTGTCCCCTTTTTTAGAAGGAATGATGTTCAACTCGATTTGATATTTATAGCCAGGTTCAAAAATGAAGTTTTCAATCAGGACATTCAACTTTTCGTAGTCCATTGCACCTGCTTTTTTTACTTGGTAGCACAATGCTTCACTGCTTTCATCGCATTTCACTTGCGCACTTGCAATAATCCACTTTTCAGTGGTTTTAACCAATCCTTTTTTACCGATACTAGAATTTGCGTCTTTGGCAGATTTACATGCAAAAAGCAAGGTGCTCATCACACAAAGTACAGTAATTAACTTCTTCATTTAAGTTGATTTGTTTCAAACAAATTTAGGCTTTATAAAACGAAAAAGCTTTATGATTTTTGTTTTTTAATCCACTCGCTGTGGGCAAGTACATGACGCAACTCAGCGAAGCTCGTTTCGAAAGGTATTTCTTGTTTTAATCGAGTGATAGAGATTGCTTCTTGCTTGTTTAAATAGCTCAAAATTTGTTCTACACGATTCTCCTTCAACAGGGCGTAAATGTTGATTCTCCCTTTAGCAATCCATTTGGTTAAATGTTGTTCAACGGTGCTAGTAGCCATGCTTCTTGATTCTGCAATTTCCTCTACAGAATCACCATTGTTAAACATCTCTAGGGTGACTTCATAAGTAGCTCCCTTTTTCTGTGAAATATTTACAGCATTATCTACACTAGGCAAATCACTTACGCCATGAATACTTGTAGTTTGGTAACACTTTTGGTCCAAATAGTGTAATTGATACAAGTGGTGCATCTTATGCCAATACAATTGAAGCATTTCTTTGCAGAACTTTATATAGGCCTTGGTTCGCGTTTTAAACACATACTCGTTAATGTGCGCATTGAGGGGCATAATTAGATGGTGGAAGAGTTCTTCGGTAAAGTAATGAATCGCTTTTTCACAACGGTCCATCAGTATTGGTGTGTCTCGAGTGGGTTCAAATGTTCTAAAAATCTTTCTCAACTGCGATTTAAACTTTGCTTCAACATCTTGCAGCTTGAGCCATGTATGATGTGCATCTTTTGACAAAACCAAACATTTGCTTTTATCAGGGATATCTTTGGTGCTGATCATTTCTTGCCAATCTAATATTTCTTCACGCAGGGTGAGGAAACTAAAAGCTTTCATTAATGATTTTTGTGCATATTCTTCTTTGGCAAATTTTAAGGCCTGGTCATAATTATTACTTTGCCTGTTCTCCTTGTGGAAATTAATTATTCGCGGATCGATAAAAATGTTTTTTGGATTAATCTTGGTTTTCAAAACCAACCCTTCTAAATCGGTACATCTACTTAAGGCTACATAGGCTTGGCCAGCCACAAATGATTTACCTAAATCGATAATTGCTTTTTTAAATGTCAGACCCTGGCTTTTGTGAATGGTAATTGCCCATGCTAAACGAATAGGGTACTGCGTGAAGCTCCCCATTTTTTCCTGTTTTACTTCATTGGATTCCTTGTCTAAAGTATAGTTAATATTTTCCCATGTTTCCTCTTTAAGGGTATAGCGTTCGTTATTTTCTAGGAAACTAACTTTGATAAAATTTGCTCCAATTTCTTCTACTACTGCAAGTTTACCATTGTAATACATTTGATCTTCTGCATCATTTCGGATAAACATGATTTGTGCACCGACCTTTAAGCTTATTTCTTGCTCTGCAGGATAGGCATTCTCGTTGAAGGTCCCTTCAATTTTTGCAGCATAGCGATATATTGGAGTAATTAATTTTTCTATGGCTGCCTTGTTAATCTGGTCAGCTTGATAGTTGTGGGTACATAGGGTTATAAATTCTTTGCTAGCCACGGGTGCTTGCGGATTGAAGTTTTCATTCAGCAGGGCTAAATCGTCTTCTTCAATTTCTCCATGTCGAACTTGGTTGAGCATGTGAATAAATTGCTCATCTTTTTGGCGGTAAATATGCTCCAATTCTACAGTGAATGCATTGGCATTTTTCCAAGCATAACTGTCAAAGAAGAAAGGGCTTTCGTAATATTCACGCAGTATTTGCCAACTGTGCTCTTTTACCACAGGAGGCAACTGGTATAAATCACCGATAAAAATTACTTGCAGTCCACCAAACGCTTCTTTGTTTTGCCTGACATCCTGTAAGATAAAATCAATGGCGTCCAGAAGATCGGCGCGAACCATACTAATTTCATCAATAATCAATAAATCTAGCTCTTGAAACAATTTTCGTTTTTCCTTACGAAAACGCATGTGTTTCTTTAAAGAGCTTCTATTGTTTGCAATATTTAGGTCAACGAAATCATTGTTTGGGATAAAGGAGGTTAGGGGCAGTCCAAACATGGAATGCATGGTAACACCTCCGGCATTAATTGCAGCCACTCCTGTGGGTGCAACGACAATAGTGTTTTTGGTGGTGTGAGATAAGATTTTTTTTAGTAATGTTGTTTTTCCCGTTCCTGCTTTCCCTGTCAAAAAGAAGGATTGTGAGGTGTGAAGCGCAAACTCCTCAGCATAATATGCTAGATTGTTGTCCATATTGTAAAATTACTAAGTATACTGATAATTTTTTTTACAAATTATGCTTGCTAACCGACCTCGTGAAAAGAGAAAATAGCGGCCGATTGTAGCTTGATTATTCCATTTTTTTAATAAAAATTCTGAGTTTAAAAATGTTGAATAATAAACAGTTAGGTAGAGTCAACTTTTATAGCTACGGTATTTTACTACCTATCAACCAATGGCCATCCTTTTACTGCCAGGTATGGAACAACGTATAAACTTAAACTCCAGAAAATCACTGCTACGCGTTCAGCTTACCAAAAACGATGTAAAAACTAGTAGCTTATAGCACAGAAACCTACTTCTCCATCCGAACCTGCTTGCGCCCCTTGCTCGAATTTAGGATAGTTGTTATCGCTATTACTTATTATGTTACAGCCATTTCCACTGCCAGGGAACCCTGAATTTGCGCAGCAATCAGCAATCGGAGTTAAATAATCCGCTGGAATATATGACGGTAAAGATGGTGTAGTTAAAGGCGAATCATAGTTTACAACACCCCCATCGACCCCTGAAGCCCCTTCAATGCTTCCTGGACAGGTTTGATAGGTTCCTCCACCTGAAGCACTCGGACAGCCACATGATACAACGCCCTTTTCCCCTCCGCTCCCTCCAAAAGCATC
>MDTC01013076.1_pt1 | contig 15100 bp, 13 predicted proteins | sample 811181 | NCBI WGS metagenome assembly MDTC01 (sample SAMN05326644, study PRJNA326480) | marine metagenome | isolation source: seawater | place: Pacific Ocean: North | collected 2011 | reverse complement strand
TCAAGAGCTTCAATGAGCTAAGCCGTCTGGAACGGCGCATGAAACGGATTTCTAAAGGCGTGTCCAGCTGCCAAGTCAATTTGAAGGGTCGGGCGATTGGGCCACTCCCGTTTCGGTTCAAGAAAGGCTATAGAGTCGGGTTTAAAAGACTAAATTCAAAAGCTGCTGAAGGGTGCCAGAATTGGCTGCTAAAGGTGGCCAGATGAGACCGACATTCACTGGGTTCATTATTGCATTATTGGCCCTGATGACTTGCGTTGGCTGCGGGCCGACGCAGCACAATCTGAAAACTCAGCGAAGCACAGTGAAGACCTTGGAGAAGGACCTTGGCAAAGCAAAGGCGATGAGCCGTGCGATGGCGCTCTATCGCTCCAATTTAGAAGGAAATAAAGGTCGCTGGATCGCGTTTAGCGCTCAAGAATTAGAGCGGGCCATGACGGCTTACATGCCCTACACGTTTCGTGGCCAAGACATGAGTAAGAAACGACTCAAGGGGCGTATTTGGTTCGAAAAACCAAGGGACCTAAACCTCCTCCCTGGTAATCGTCTGAGTTATCGAATGAACTTCAATGCGCGTAAAATTAAGGTCAATTTGAAGGGGGTTTTTGGTGCTGGACGCCGTGATGAGACCAAAATAAAATCGGCTCTAGAAGGCGGCGGCATTATCGACTTAGAGGTTCATTTGCGATTGGGAAATCGAAACACGGAAGTGTGGATGACAGCGACGGTCAAAGCTGTTCGGCTCCACAAGCACAACACATCGCGGCATAGAAAGTTTTTGAAGGACGCCTTGGTGGGACAGTTTTTCGGCTATCCGCTCCGCCTGAAAATACCTGCTGTTATATCCGCTCACAAGCCTATTTTATTGACCACGAAGAATCAGCTTGTCGTTTTGATGCGCGGTCGATGAGACTCAGCGACTGAGATTACGGTAATCGAGGATTGTATGACTTATAAGTCCCCGTTTCAGGCAGTCACTGTCTGTTGATGCGCTGGCGCCGATAGGCCTAGGGTCCGTTGGAAAAGCAAAGGCATACCCTGACTCTTTTCGGGCGAATAGACCGCCCAGACGCATTTGACCTAGAACCGTCTTTTCAATGGGGGTATCCACCGTTAGCTGGGATGGGAAGTTGACGTTATGAACAACACCGTTCACGGGGTCACCATCCATAACCGATTGGCTGACTCGAGCTGCATGGCCGGCCGCCAAGTCTCGTGCTAGAGCGACCTCACCGTCGACATGGCCGTTGGTGTCCTTGACGTGTTCAAAATGTTGTCTGTCGACGGCCTGGGAATAAGCGACAGCACGACACCCCCATAAGGACCCTTCGAGAGCCGCAGCCACCGTCCCTGAGGTCATGACAAGCGGGAGGGTGACGTTAAAACCGACATTGATACCCGATACACAAATATCGATGGGCTTGGTCAGTAGATGACCTAAAGCCAGGTTGACACAATCGCTCGGCGTGCCGTCAACAGACCATGCGGGCCAGGGCAAATCGTTGCGTTGTTCGACAGCGACATCACGATGTCTCGAAAAAGAACGCCCGGCCCAGCTTTGCTCTTTCTTCGGCGCGACCACGTAGACATCGAAATCCGTTGAATGAGCCGCTGCAAGAGCGTGTAAGAAGGCGCTATCAATGCCATCATCATTGGTTATTAGGGCGATGGGTCGTGACACCGTTTACTCCTTTAATCTGGGGGTCAGTTCATGGCACCATCTGACCACATCGGTACGGTGGCTGGAAGATTGTTTTCAAACGCTCTACGTTACTGTTCGTTTCGACAGTGAGTCTATCCAGGGAGTATTTGATTTGGCCATTGCGGTAATCGTCGAAAAGACAGCAGATATCGAGATGACTTTAGATTGGGCTTGGCGGATGGCGCTGGCACGTTCTGAAGGCTTATTTGTCTTATTTGCACAGGTCGGTCCAGAGGAGGCCGTTTGTGACCTTGACCCTACCGCTGTTGAAAATGGTGAAAAAAATCAACTCTGGGTGGCTGTCGCGACAAAAGTGCGACGATGGTACATCGATGCGTTGGATGACCCGGAAACATCCGACCTTGTCATCCGTAAAGTCATTGCACCACACCCGCATCGAGCGGTCCTTGCCGAGTTAGAACGGGCTGAACCTAGTTTCATTATTGCTTCTGCCGAACGGTCTAAGCGCAACGATGATCGCACCTTATCGATGAAATTAGCGCGCCGTACGCGTTTTCCCATATTTCTTTGTAACGGTGGTACCAGCGAGGCACCGAAACGAATCTTATTCCCATTATTTGAGACTGAGTTTATCGATAGTTCGGTCCGAGAATTAGCACCGATTATTGGGGCTGATTCAGCGCGTTACACTGTACTTGCGGTCGTTCCGACCGCCGTTGAATTCGGAGAAGATGTTGGGCGTAAAAGCATCAGCCGAGCTTTAAAAACGATGGGGGTCGACAGCGCAGGCCAACTTAAAACAAAAGTTGTTATCTCAGATGATCTGGATGATGCCATTGCAATGACGGCGGCCGATCATGATGCGCTTCTGATGGCTGTGCCTGGGCCTTCGACTATGTACCGCAGTCTTTTTGGTCGGCTTAGGGAACGCATAAAAAAACGAGACGATGCATTTCCCTTCATCGTGTTCAGGCAGAGAAAAAGTTGGCACCAAAGACTTTTACCAATTCTAGACCGATGGCTTAATCTATGGGTGCCTCAAACAGAGCGTGCTGCCAGAATTGATGTCTACGAGAGTTTACAGAGCGGATCGCGGTGGGGATTCGATTTCATGATGTTGATCGCATTGTCGACGGCGATCGCAGCACTCGGGCTTCTCCAAGGCTCGCCGGCAGTGGTTATAGGCGCAATGCTGGTGGCGCCATTAATGACACCGATGCTCGGTGCAGGTTTAGCCTTATTACAGGGCAATCCCAGGCTACTAAAGGAATCGACGAAATCAATTCTTCTTGGTTTTTTGCTTGCGCTTGCCTTGGGGCTGCTCGTTGGGCTTTTGAGCCCAATCAAGGTTTTGACCAGTGAAATGGCCGCGCGTGGTGCCCCGAATTTATTAGATTTAGGTGTCGCTCTAATCTCTGGTTTTGCAGCTGCCTATGCCTACGCGCGCACTCACTTGAGTGCAGCACTGCCAGGTGTCGCGATCGCGGCGGCATTAGTCCCCCCAATTGCAACCGCGGGATTATGTTTTGCTCTCGGTGAATTTCAAGTCGGTGCGGGCGCCGTCTTGTTGTTTGGGACCAATGTCCTGGCAATTGTCGTCGGAGCGACCTGCGCGTTCTACAGCTTTGGTCTTCGTGGACGAGACGACCTTCGCTCTTGGGCATCTCGTTTCATCTTGCTTCTGGTGTTTGCTACGCTTTTGCTTGCGGTTCCATTAAGTTCTTTTCTCTGGGGAATCGCAGAGCGGCCTAATGCCGGTCTGTCAGGTCAGTTAAAACAGATGGTTGAGCGCTCTGGTTATGAACTCGGTGCGCTTGAAAAGCGGGGTGACTGGGTTGTTTTGAAAGTGCGTGGTGATGCTCGATTTCCGCCGGAGGCTGTGACTCAAATTGAGTCGGCTTTAAGAGAAGCCAACCAGCGTTCACTGAAGCTTCGAGTCATCACGGAGCTGGTCACCATCGGGGGGCAATGAGTGGGTCGGGGCAAGCTCTGGTTCGATATCGATGTATTTTAACTTAGGGACCAGTTCTTGAATTCCGATTTCGATTCGGTCCACTTCTCGACCTAATGTCCTGACGATGTCATCGGTATATTGTTTTGCAAAATTGTCCAGATCAGATTCTGTTTGCAGGCCCTTGTTCCAAGCCGACTGAATGGAATGTCGATTTAAATCAGCCAAGTACAGACTGTTGAATCGAAGTCCCAGCTGTAAATCATAGGTCTCGGTATCGATGATTTCACTTTTCAGACTCACGACCTCTGCAATGCTTGGTTGGGTGTTTAAGTACTCTCTTATCTTTGCCTCTGCCTCCGTGGGAATTGCTCGACCGAGGAGCAATTCACGGTTTCGTGCGATAAGCCAAATGGCGACCCAACCCAAGAGTAGTCCGATTAAAATTGAGCCCACCGCATCCCAGCGAGGGTCGCCCGTCCAGTGGCTTAGACTGATGCATGCGAGGGCGATCAAGACACCAACACAGGCAGCGGCGTCTTCCAAGAGAACGGCGACAGCGGGCGGGTCTGCATCGGTTTTCAAGTAGGCGAAGAATGATTGCGCCCCCTTGAGCGACCAAAGCGCCCGTGCAGCTAAGAAAAGAATGAGAGCTTCTACGACAAATGCGAAGATGAGGACGCCCACAGCCCAGGCGAGTCCGGTCGACTCGTTTGGATGAATGAACGAATGAATACCGTGGTACAGACTGACGCCGCAGCCGAGAAAGAAAATCCCCACAGCGCTCATGAGCGACCAGACGAATCGTTCGCGACCGTAGCCGTACTGATATGTCGAGTCCGCCGATTTGGATGATTTAATGACGCCGAGATATAATAAAGCCTGGTTCATTACGTCCGCGACACTGTGGATGGCTTCTGACAAAATAGAGCCTGAACCAGTCATCGCGAAGGCCACAAATTTGGCGACGGCCACAACCGCATTACCGATCATCGCCGAGACCACAGCAAAACGTGATTCTGAACTAGCCAAAGGGATTCACCTCATCCAATGATACACCCATAATCTATTTAGATTTTGGTCTGGGATGCAATGATGATTATTGCGTCCGGCCAGCTATGGCAGACGCACTGTTGATTCGTGGGCGTTGAGCAACTCAGAAATAATCGCTAAAACAGGGGAGAAAGGTTGGTGCAAATGGGGGCGAGTAAATCTTCGAGAAATCGGGGCCGTAAGGAACAGCCCAGCGACCGCATCGCTCAGGCTTTGCGCATGATTCACGGAGCCCTCAAGAGCGAAGCGGCGCGCCGGGGACGAGACAGGCCAAATACGATCACTCTCGACTTGGCTTTTGACGAAACTGGTGAGGTATCCTGGCATCGATCGGCCGACGTCCTTATTTCGGCGGCATTCGAGCCTGGTACGGACCCATCCCCCGAATACGAACACGGGCCTTTATGGTGTTTTCAATGCAAGACGGACGGCTGCGGACACTCTCGGCCAGATGATCCGAGGCAAACCTTTGCCGGGTATACCGCGACAGGTAAGCCCAAGTGGCTCGGCCTACTCGACCTTTGTCTGACGTTTCGACCCCAGGGAATGGATAGCTTATTCGGCCCCAAACCATCGATTGTGGTGATGGCTTTAACAGATAACCAGTTGAGCGATGAGCGGCTACCGCAGTTTACGGAAGGACATGGCACCCATCGCGTTCTGGGTCAGATCGTCGTTGGATTACTCAACCCAAAATTAGACGCGTCATCCCACCATGACGACAAACGCACACTGACCATTCAAGTTTTGAGTGTGAAGACAGGGGAAGGGGAGTTCGAATACCGATTGAATTTGATTGGGTTCACGCTCAATGAAATCGCAGATGCAGCCTCCAAAACCCGGGGTGGGCGTTCTCCAGCAGAGCGCTTGAGGCGGCTGATTTCTAAAACCCAGGCGCGCTTGCATGCTGCGCCTCAAAAACTCGCAACCCTGACGGGCACTCAGGAAGAACGCCGCGCGATTTTCATAGAGAAGACCCTCAAGACACTGAAGCGAGACGTGAGTCAAATTTTCTCCAGTCAGATTGGGCGGACTGAGCATGCTCGAGTTCGACACCTGTCGGGTCAACGCCCGACCCGAAAGGCTTGGGATGATTCAAAGCGGGTACCGCTCGAACGTGTGCTTTATGACAAACGCCATAAAACATATGTGGTCATCGGAAAACGCAGTCGGGCGCATATCTTCTCACCGGCAGGCTTACACGTCACCAGTCTTAGACTCCAATCTGGCGAAATCGATAGGAAACTTAAGCGTGAAAGGTGGGTCCAAGTCACACAAGATGATTACGAATCGCTGATGGCTAAGTTGAAAAGCCGAGGTGACACTCGCGTGGTCAATGACCAATGACGACGCGTACACTTCGTTTTATCGTGGCCACCATATGCCTGATGCTGGGCGTTGTCTGGTTTGTCAATTCCGATGGCAGACGGGCATCGGATAAGGCGTTTGGCCGTTATGACCGAACTGTTCTGCCCGAAGCCTCAGGCCTCGCGAGAAGTCGAAAAAACGTGGGCGTTTTCTGGACCCATAACGATTCGGGTTCTGCTCCAATTTTGTATGCGACGACAGCTCGTGGGCGCCTGCTGGCGGAAATCGAATTACTTGGCGCATCATCCGTTGACTGGGAAGCAGTCGCAGCGGATGACCGTGGCTCGCTGTATATTGCTGACTTTGGCAATAACGGGAATCATCGAAGAAATTTATCGATTCACGTGATTTCTGAACCTAAGATCCAATCGACGGCAGACGAGGTGATTCGCATGGCGATCCCCGTTCATCGAAGCATTCAGTTTCGGTATCCAGACCAGACGGCGTTCCCGCCCAAAATGCGGAATTATGACGCTGAAGCCCTATTTTGGGGGCCGAGCCCAAAGCTCGGTCGACCGACCTTATTTCTATTAACGAAGCATCGAAGTGATCGTCGAACAAAACTATATCGGTTTGATTCGGTCGATGGGCAGCGCGATAGTCAGGCACTGACGTTGGTTGCAGAGACAGACTTAAAAGGCGATGTAAAAGGCCGAGGGTTGGTAACGGGCGCTGCGATCCATGACGATGGGCGGCGAATCGCTGTCCTCACCTACTACGCTATTTATATTTTTCAGCGATCAATTAAAGGCGACGATTATTTGGCTGAATTGCTCTCGACTATCGAACTTAATCTCGATGAAATGAAGCAAGTCGAAGCCATTAGCTGGGTCGGCCATTCCCTTTTTGTATCCAATGAACAGGCCGAGATTTTTCTTATCGACAATCCGATGAAGCAGGTGCGTTTCCCATGACTGCCCATCCTTCGGTCTGTGCTATAACGTGTGCTTAAAGAAGGTGCCCTTAGTTTATGTGGACTCCGTTAAAATTCGTACTGTCTCTATGGTGGGGGCTGAGCCTGCTCGGCTGTGTGGGTGATGCGCCAAAATTGGCGTCGTTGTCCCAGTCCATGGATTCGACCCTCGAGCTGGACGCCGGTCCCCAGCTGTCAACGCCCTTTGGTGAGGACCAATCGGTGCACAGAGACGCTGGCATCCCCGATGCGGCCATGGATGTCGGTCCGGTCGAGCACCCCCAAGATGCCGCGACCGACGATTTTGCACTCGCGGACGCGGAGCCTATTGATTCGGCAGTTGATGCAGCACCTGTTGCGGACAGCGGCTATTGGTCACGCTCGTATCCCAGTGTGATTTTTGGCGCCACGCATAATTCCTACTCTGGCGGTGAACGCGGGAGCCTCACGGAGCAGCTCACTATTGGTGTTCGCATGCTCGAACTCGACGTGCATGTAGATGGTTATTACACGGCGGACGACGATTGGCGTATCGGTCACTGGCGAGCGGGAAATGACGTTGCCGATGACCTGGATGGCAACCCTGATAATGACCGTCTGACACCGTGGTTGCAACTCATCCAGGATTGGTCAAACTCGAACCGTGGCCATGCGCCCATTACGTTGGCGATCGATCTTAAAGACACTTTAAGTGACCAGCCTGGCCCTGACCAAGGCAATTTGGGCGCGCTTAATCGGACCCTTCTCGATGTCTTCGGTAACAAATTGTTCAAGGCCGACGATCTGCAGGTGCGGGGTTGGCCCTCCATAGGTGAGCTGAGAGATCGGATCATCGTTGTGCTCTCAGGTAACCGGGCCGACACTCAACTCTACTGGCGAGATGTTGGTAAGGACCCAACCCTGTCCATGAATGCTCACGGCCGAGTGGTTCAGATCCATGCGTCTTTTCAAAATGAACTTTGGTTTTGGACCGGTTTCAAAAGAAATGATGAGACCATCGATTGGTGGCATCATGGACAATATGACACGGGTCAAGAGCCTGCAGTTGTCATGAATGATTCAGGAATTATTTTTGATATCCACAGAACACATCATAATTCAGATCGTATTTATGGCGCCGTGGGGCACTTGAATCCAGATTTTACGATCACCTGGTTTGATGCGAGACATTTCATTGATGGGCGAAATCCCAGTGTCACCCTGGTCGGTCAAGATCGAGTTCGTGTGATTGTTGATGATGACGGTGAGCGCGAACTCATTGAGGGTCAGTTATCCGAGGACAGGACCCAAATCGCTTGGGGAGACGCGAGCACGACAGCCTTTGCCCATTTTGATAACAGTCGGTCCCAGGGCTTTGAAGCCGTCGTTGCCCCCGATCTGACAGCGGGACTCAATACCCTTCAATATCGATTTGAGTTGGGGGTCCTCAAACGTATTCAATACCAGCAGATCATGTTTGCAGAGTACCAGCGAGGTGATAGCAACGAGTTCGCATTAAACTCTTATTTTGCTGCGGCCGCTGCCGATGATAATGCGGGGGCTTTTTTAATTCCTTGGGCGCTGACTAAGCCAACACGAATGTGGTCTTTTCACGAAGACCGAATAGACGATGTCTTTTTCCCGACGTTTCCTGCGACCGATGAACCGTTTGCAGACTGGTATCATGAGTTTATGATTCGAGTGGATGCAATCGATTGGGTCCCGCGGCGGTGATCTCCGCTGAATGCCTGCTAAATGCGGTATGGCTTTAGAAAGTACAGGGCGATTTCATCAAGGGCATCCTCTTGAGCTTCCAGGATATCCCTATTTGTAGACGAGACCTCACCACTGGCAATCAATCCACCACTGTGGCGTATCAATTGGAAATCGGCAACGGCCCGATACTCAATTTCAGCACGTGAGAAATCGTCGAAGGCGTCGACGCGTAGATCCACGATCAAAATCGCATCTGATGCGAGCGTGTCGACCCCATTAATGGCTTTAAAGCCTGAGATGGCGCGCAGCTCGTTGACAAGGTAGAGCTGCGTTGCCGAATCCAGGTCGGGAAAGACAGCGTCTCCGCTCAAGGCGATGGGTTCCACATAAACTGACCGGTATTGGACGAAGTCGATTCGACCTTCATGGGACAAGGTGACCGGCTGGCATGCCGACAACCCGGCTGCAAGGATTGCCAGTAAGAAAAACGGGAGTTTGGCTCGACGTTGTCTAGAAAACATAAGAGACTCCGGCGCTAAATAAGATCTCCTTGTGTTGACGACCTTGGTAGTCTTCACCAACCCCCAGGCCGTCGCTGCTGACGATGTAATAACGGCCCCTGAGATAGGCTGCTGTTTTCGGAGAGGGCATAAATCTAAGCTCGCCATAGGCTGGCCAGGCATGCTTATTTTCCCCTGGCGCAACACCATGAAGGAGCCAACTGTCGAGACCTGTTCCGATTCGGGCTTCCATTGTCGGCGTGAATGGAATGCGTCCAAAAAGATGAAATCCTAAAAGGCTGCCAACCCACTCATTGTCCACATTATGGCGAGGCGCGTCGTCGTCGGCGGTGATGATGCTGAAACTCGTGTGGATGCCGAAATTTGGAAATGCAAAGCTAAAATCAGCCCCTGCGATGGTTTTATCTTCCACCAAGAATACCTGTAATCCAAGATCGGCCTGTTTCGACGTGACAGGCTGCGCTGAGGCGGTTTTCACCGCCAATCCAATTATGATGACTGTAAATAAAGCCAGATGATTATATCGAGCAACCACGAATCATTCCTCCTTGCACTGTAGTCGACATACGACATACGTTCCCCGCTGCCTAAGATATGCGACAAACCCGTCATGAGCAAACTCAGTCTTGAGGATAGATGTGAAATGGCTGAGAAAATTCACGGGGAAGATCAATCAGCATAATTTTAGCCAAGTCGCATCATCCCGAATGTCGAGATGATGGTGATTTCGGGCTTTAAATTGAGACGGTCAATGTGTGAGCTTGACCTAGGCAGTTTCTGAGAGCGCTTTTTCTGTTCCCGGCGGGATTAATGGCTGAGGTGCTTCGATGGTATTGCTCGCCGGAAGCACTGTTGACGTGGTCATCTGAATGAGTACTTTTTCTTCGATTGCAATATCGCGGCATGCCCTCAAGCATGCACCGGCCAGTTCACTTGTATCTACTCTAGAGTCGGCCAATACAACTGCAATTGCACCCGCCCCCAGTCGTGCGATCACAGCGACAGACGGCACAGCGCGAGCGATTCGGTCTGTGACCGTATTCATCACCGTATTTACCTGCTCTTCTCCAAAGACTGCTTCAATCGCCGCCAGGTGCTGAACCTGAAAATAGAGAACTGGGGCTTGCGGCGATTGTAGAACGTCATCGCTAGGCACGATGATTTCGGCCGTGAAATATTCGATAGCGCTCCCTGCAAGTCGACCGATTTGACGAAAGTCGAAGAGGTCTTCAGCTGAGAAGAGATCGCGGTCCTCCGTAAAGATAATCAAACTCCCAGACGGCTGGTTTTCATCACCCAGATCGACACTCCAGAGGGCTCTTGGCCGGATACTGTCTGAGCTGACCAGGCGAGAGGCTAGGTTTCTGTTATGACAGTTGATTTGGCGCTGTCCCGAAACGTCTTCCAAATGGCGTTGGATTTGGTCGTTTATGATGAGTGCAATATCCGAATCAACCGGACCATTTGCTCGTGAGTAGACCAAGTAGTTATTTTGGCCTGCACTGATTGCGACGGCCACGGTCCCAACACCGGGAATGCTCAGAATTGGCTCTGATATTCCATGAATGATGTCTTGAATATTAGCCGCGTTTTGGCAACTTATACCAACTTTAACCAAGTCCGATTTGGACATAATTGAGGCGTTTTGTGTTCCGTTAGACATGTCCCATTCTCCTTATCCACTGTTGCGGGTATCTCCATAACAAAGCAACGGATGTGCCAAAACCGGTTAGATGGTATAAGTGTTTGAAATCATGTTGATTTTGTTTTCAGGGCTTTTGGAAGGTGGCTCTAGGTTGTCAAGCCGATGACGAAACTGCGTCAACGAATAAACAGACTGTCAAAGCTAGACTTAGACCTGTATCAGACATTAGAACCGTTTAGTCGCTGACGTTGAGTCGATAGCCTAGGCCTCTCACATTTGTGATTACATCCGGCTGACTTGGCTCTGTTTCGACCCAACGCCTGAGCCGGCCTATGAATACGTCAACAGTCCGAGTTTGAGTCGACCCGCTTTGACCCCAGACATTCACCAGTAATTCAGCGCGTGAAAGAGGTTGGTTGGGATGGGACATGAGATACGTCAGTAGGCGAAACTCGGTATCGGTCAACTCCAGCGGCTCGTCATCTCTCAAAGTAATGCGACGGGTGAGATCGACTGTGAGGCGGCCAATGGTCCTAATCTCTCCAGGACCATGCCATTTCTGTCTGCGGTAGAGTGCGTTCACCCTGGCCATCAGCTCGGGCAATTCAAAGGGCTTTACAACATAGTCATCCGCTCCAACGGCCAGACCTTCGATCCGAGCTGCCAGCGTTTCTCGAGCGGTTACAATGATTAATGGAATGATAGATCCCGTCGCTCTTAACTTACGACAGAAGTTGGTTCCATCGCCATCGGGTAATCCAAGGTCAAGAATGATGAGTTCCGGTTGAAACGCCTCCAAAGCTCGATGAGCAGATTCAAGGCTTCTGGACCAATGGATATCATGGCCGAATTCTTCGAGTGCAACCTGAATACTCATACCCAGTATCTCAGCATCTTCGATGATCAAAATACGGGCCATTCACGAACCTCGTTTGTTGGTGCTGCCATCATAGAATGGCAATGAAAATAGGGCTGTACAACCAATTCCATCGGGATTGTTTACTAAGGTGACCTCGCCTCCATGCCCACGGGCAATGGCACGCGCTAACCAGAGACCCAGACCGGAGCCGGCCTGGCTCCTGGAGCCGCCCCAGAAGCGTTTAAAAGCCTTGTTTAATTCGTCTTTAGCCAGACCGATTCCTTTGTCAATAACCTCAAAACTGACGTTTTCACCACGCTTCTTTACACTCACCGTTACATTTGGCGAGCCATCACAATACTTGATTGCATTGTCCAAAATGTTGTCTATGACAAGCCGTAAGGTTCTTGCATCTCCACGCACTGTAAGGGCATCGGCGACCTCTATTTCGAAAAGGCCACCTCGACTTGCTGCGATTTCTGCGGGTGTAGCGAGGGCTTTTTTCGCCAAGGTACTGAAGTCGAGTGGCTGGTTGAGTAGCGCCGTTTTTTCCACTTGGAGTCGTCCGGTCTCCAGAACATTATCGATGCGCAATCCAAGCAACCGTGTCTCGAGGACGATCCCATGGAGTAATTGATTTTGCTGGTCTTCAGTAATCTTGGGGTTCTGTAATGCCTGTGCAGCTGCGCGAATCGATGCAACCGGCGTTCGGAGAGTATGGCTCATTCCCATGAGATAGGCGGCTTGACTCTGCCGCAATTGCCAATAACTTCGAAGTCGAAATTGGACGGTTGCCATCAACACCAAAACGAAACCGAAAGCGATACAGCCCAAAGTCAACAGGGCGACATTAGGTTGTTGGGGCTGATAGACCCAGAGCAAAATCCAGCCGACTAAGAGCGCGACGACCATGCACATGGCCACCAAAGTGAGAAACAAGCCGGCTTTACCTGCCCAGAACCCGCGCGTTTGTGTCGCGCGGGTTCCAAAGACATCTAATTTCTTAGGAGGGCTGGCCAAAAGAAATCTCCCTAAAAGATTTGAGACGCATGGGATAGTTGCCCACAGCGCCACGTGTTGAAAACCGATTTACTTTTTTGGATGAATCATTTCTTTTCGTTCACGTTCGTGTTGTTTTAAAGCTCGCGGTTTCATCCGTTTGATCATGATGTCGAGTTCATTCATGAGAAACTTTTGGCTTCTGTGGAGCGTATGGTCACCGAACTTGACCTTATAAAACGCTCTCGTCGCCTTTAAGATTTGAAGGGCTCTCTTGGCATCTTCCATCTGATCCATCATACGAACGATGCCGCCCGTCGCAAAACCGTCTCGTAGGTCTTGACCCAGGACGGTGTCTAGTAGCTGGGGAAACTTGTATCGAGCGAAGCGTTTGTTCGCATAGGGCATAATGCTCTTAAACTCGTCCCTAAAACTATAATTCTGAGGTCGTTTTGAACTCGCTTCATCTTTACGTTTATCGAGCCATTTATAGAGTAAATCGAATGCCTCCTCGGTTTGCAGGCGTCCCAATGCTGTTCGGCAGGGTAGCATCAGTGAACTTTTACGTAAGTGGGGTCGACACCAGTTCGTGACTTTCGGGTACAGAAGCGCAGCCGCATAGAGCATGAGTGGGCCGCGGGTCCGCGCATCGGTGTGGCGATTGTAGAGTAAATCGAGCATGACTGGCGCGAGTTTGCATTTCTTGTGAACAGTTGCGCAACGGTCGAGTCCGTCAAGCGCCTTCTTTCGGACCGCCCAATCTTTGTCGCTGAGGACAACACTGATAGCAAATGCGAATAATTCACCTTCGCGATCGTGTTTAAGTGCGCTTTCGACGAGCATCGTGCGTTCATGCACAGACGTAGCCAGTGTCATGCGAGCAGCTGCTGAGCGAATAAATGGTCCTTCAAAGGCTCTCGGTAGCGTCTTTCCGACTGCAGTAAAAATATGATCCATGAGTGCATAGGCTGAGGCGCGCTCAAAAGGACCATCGTTATCGAGCATCCTGAGAACTGCCATCATCACATCGTTCAACCGAGCCTGCGCCTGTCTTGATTTACGTCGATACCGGGATAAGCGTCTCTCGAGTTTTTTCATCAGCTGCTTCCATTCGGGAGCTTGTACGATGCGCCAATGATTTCTTCGCTTTAGCAAAGTGTAATCGGCTGCGTATTGCATGAGCTTGACGACTTCCTTGTGGAACGCATTTGCCGTGTAGCTCTCCAATAGCTGATTGCTTTCGGTCAAACCGGCGTTCTGGATTTGGGTTGCTCGCTGGTTGACTTGCCGTGTCATTAAATTGTTCGACATGGTGTCGATGCGTTGGCGCGTGCTTTGATCAGACGGTCTCGGAGGCTTTGCAGCAGCCGTTTCTTTGGCTGGGGATCCAGCGGTCGCGTCCGCCAAATCAATCTGAGCCGACCCGGTTACAACCGGGGGGGCTGATGCTGTATCCATTGGGCCTGCTGCTGTATTCGCAATGCCTTGGTCTACATTTACTTCGGCGGATTGAGCAACAGGTGTCGCCAGCGCCGATTTTGGATTTGTCACAGGGGTCTGCGCCCGCTCACATCCAATTCCAGCGAGTAGGCTTAAGAGTAGTGCTGCAAAGATGGTTTTCAATGCTGACCTCATGACTGACGTTGACTTGCAGCATACTCAGGGCAACCACTTTCTCCAAGCCGGGTGCGGGACAAAATGAAAAGACGATCCGTTGGTCTACTCATCAAGCCCAGCAGTGAGGCGATACGGGCCCCGTCCCTCGACGTCATAAGAATCGACAAAAACGTACACGGTCTGGTTTTGAATCATGTCGATGCTGACGGAACTGAAGGCACCTATCGAGTCATCGTTACACGCGAGCTCAAAGATAGGCGCCGCTAGCGAACAGGCAGACCGAACCCATAATATAGTATCTGCGAGATCACCAGTGGTCGCGAATTGATAACGGCCGGCGCGCGGAGCGGTGAACTCAAAGAGATGGTTACGACCGGTCGCAGATGCCGAGCAGGTGGGCCGTCCGTGCGCCTCGAGCATCCGTGCGTCTCGTGCAAGGTCGCCATTGTAAACCCAGGGGCCAACAGGGTTGTCGGCAATGAGATTAATGGGACTCCATTCCGCAGGACAGGTCTCTAGAAAACGGCTGCATTGATTGCCCTGAGCTTGGTCGAGGCTCGGATCGTAGCACATATGCTCGACCGGACACCTGGTCCGAGCATTGTCAGGGTCGCACATTTGATCTGGGGCGAGAGGGTTTGGTGGTGAAAAAAAGGTGTCTTGGGCATCAGAGCGTCCCCCGAACTCGTCAACGATCCAAACACGAATAAATTCGACCTGACCTAGGGTTTGTCGGTCGTACTTGGCCGCCAGGCTGAGATTCACTTCACCAGAGAATTGAGGAGGATTCGGCATGTCATCGACGCTGACATCGAG
>MDTC01267703.1_pt1 | contig 15104 bp, 7 predicted proteins | sample 811181 | NCBI WGS metagenome assembly MDTC01 (sample SAMN05326644, study PRJNA326480) | marine metagenome | isolation source: seawater | place: Pacific Ocean: North | collected 2011 | reverse complement strand
TGATCGGTGGAAACCGGTAGCACTGGAGACACCCTAAGCTCAGGCCCGTCATGCCCTTGATTGCCTCGATTCACTCTGACTCGGGGACAAAGTCAAGGGCACACGATGCCGAAGTGGGTGTCTCTGGCCGGCTGTATCGCAGAGGTACACAGCCAGTCGCGATTGATTGATAGATGCTTTTTCGGTTTCCGTAGAGCCGATCTCATTTTATGCTTTGCCAAGAAGCAACTCATCTCCAACCTATGTCAGCAAGGTGATTCAGTGTCTCTGAATAGCTTTCCTTTTCGGATTCGACGCATCCTTGGCCGGGGGGCTGCTGCCGATGTCTGGCTGGCTGACCATCAGGGGAGCGGTGAATCGGTCGCTCTCAAGTTCTTTTTAGAGCCGGTCGAACACGATTTTCTGACTGCGGAGACTCTGCTTCGAGAAACCCGATTGATCGCGCGCGCCGCGCACCCCCACATCCTTCAGGTTCATGGATATGGTCGGTCTGAGAGTGAGATCTGCTTGGACGATGCGGTGGTCATTCAGCCCAACCGATATTACATCGTAAGTGAGTTTATTACGGGCGGCACCCTTGCAAACCAGATCGGTCGATTGGAATGGCCTGAGATTTACCGAACGCTCCGAGACATCTTACTCGGCCTTGCTCATGTACACGCCCAGGGCATCGTGCATCTGGATTTAAAACCAGCCAATATTTTGTTGTCTATACGTGGTGCCGTGATTGCAGATTTTGGTATCGCTAAACGAAGTCGTCAGCTCAGGGTTGATCGGGACACGGGCCTTCAGGGTACGCCCAGCTACATGGCGCCAGAGCAGGGCGCAGTCAAGCCCCATCTATATGGACCCTGGACTGATCTTTATGGGGTTGGCTGTATCGCTCACACACTCATTAGCGGACGTCCACCCTACCAAGCAGATTCCTGGATTGAAATGCTTGCCGAACATCGTCACGCTGCGATCCCTCAGCTTGAAGGACACCATGATGTCCCCCTTGGGTTTGATGCATGGCTAAACAAATTGCTGGCTAAAGATTTCAGTACCCGTTTTCAAAGAGCGTCTGCAGCATTGCGCTATCTCGATGCCATGGCCGGCGATCTTCGCGTCGATTTAGCCGGAGGTACACCGTCGAGCTCTCTGACCCAAGCAGCGCTGGAGACGACCCCAATGGACTCGACGATGATGAGTCCACGCCCTGATTTTGACTACATCAAGGCTGGGTCGACGAGCGGCCTCCCGACGGTCAACTGGACGCATCTAGATTGGACCTTTCCAAAAACACCAAATTGGACGATGAAGACCATTCCTGGGCTCGATCGAACCATCATTGTTTTTGAAGACAATCGGCTCGTGGGTCGAGTGGTTGAGCAAAAACGATTATGGGCTCATTTGACATCGGCAATGACCACTCAGCAAACGCGATTGCTGACCTTGAGTGGAGCCGAGGGTATGGGGAAGACGGCCCTTTGTCGATGGCTTCAGACCGCGGCTCATGAGACGATCGATGCGGATATGCTTAGTCTTTCTCATCGACCCATCGATGGACGAACTTTGAATCCGCTGATCAAAGCCATCGGCGATAAATTTCAATTGAGTCAATACGCTGAGGAAAGGCATGCCGCTATCATTGCTGAGCAATTGGCACTTGCGGCATCGGATCCCCTTGTCTGTGATTTTGCAAGCATCTACGAGGCCGAACAGACCACTGCGTCGACCATGCTAGACCAGGGCGTCATCAGCATTGCTGAGAAGAGAGCGATCCTTGGACGGATGCTCTCGTATCTCGCTCAAAAGCGACCCTTTATTCTGGTCATTGATGATGCGCAGTGGGCATCGGGAAGCTTGGGGTTTTTGAAGACATATCTTAATTCCCCTGACGCGGCGCCACTGTGTGTATTGCTCGCTCATGATGGGCAGCTTGTCGACGAATCAAGTCTGTATCCTAATTTCCACTGGCTGGTGCACACTGTGCCCACGGAAGACTTAAAACTACAGCGTTTAGATGAGTCGGAACTCCACGATTGGTTGAGTTCCATGTCCCATCTCGATCCACAGAAAATCGAGCAGTTGATCCCTTTGTCCGAGGGGAACCCACTCTTTGTCAAAGTCATGGTTGTTCAGTCAGCCGAGCTTGAGTCTGCCGAGTTCAGTGCCGACGAGTTTTCAATACGCGACCTAATTTTGCGCCATTTTGAACGTCTCAATCGGAAACTATCCACCCCGGCCAGCGGGGGATTGATGGCATTGGCTATTTTAGGAGAGACCGTCTCTAGCCTTGAGTGGAGGCTCTTGGTCGCGGCCCTTGGACTGGACGATGCGAACGGCGCTCTAGATGAAATTTTGAGGACACAAATCGTGTCCATGAGCGAAGAGAATACCATCAGCTTCAATCATCACGTGTACCAGGCTGCGTGCCTGTCTATCCTTGAGCGTGATGGCAAGCGGATTCAACTACATGCCCAAGCCGCTGCGATCCTCAGTGACTTGTCCAGCCCTCCACAGATGCGCATCGCCCAACATTATGAATCGGCCGAGGCCCCCCTCATGGCGGCTGAGAGTTGGATGGACGCGGCGCTTACTTTTCGTGACTTGACCGATTACAAAAATTTCCAATGGGCGCTTGTTCGCGCAGCTCTGTGTTACCGGACCGCCAGCGTCCGGTTGACGAGTCCAGAGTGGTGTACGCTGAGCGTCTATTGGACCCTATGTCAGCGGGTATTAGGCCGGTCGCATGCTGTGTTGAAACGAATTAAGGGCGTGTGCGCCAGTCTTGAAGAGGCTAAGAATTGGTCCATTTTAGCTATGGCATTTCAGGAATGGGCCCGTATTGAACGGATTTCCCGCAGTGTCTCGGCCGGCTTGCCCCTGCTCCGAAAAGCCCAGGATGCTGCGCAAAAGTCCGGCGAGCTTGACCTGATCATGGGCATAGAATTGACCCTATCAGATTTCTGCCTACTCGATGGCCGTATCACTGACGCCCAGCGGTCACTCAAGGTGCTTCGGCACTTATTCGAAGACCACCCACAAATGGTTTCGGTACGTTGGCACGTGGCCTATTTAGACCGTGAGTCTCGACTTGCCAAGAGTCAAGGCGATCATGTGCGTGCGCTTCGCTACAGTGAGGCTGCATTGACTCGGTGTAGCGATGACTCATCGAAGGCGGCTCGGGCGAATCAGGAAAATGCCGTCGGTGAGATTTGCCGACATCTCGGCTACTTTGAGCGGGCCATTGAGCATTATTCCAGATCCTATGCGTTGAATCAGGAGTTCAACTCCATCGAGCTGGCCTTGCCCGTATACAACATGGCGATGGTTCGCTTTGAACAAGGCCGCTATGACGCGTCTTTTGAACTCATGAAAGACGCTCGCTCAGCGCCCAATCGCGGAGGGAAATTCATGGGGCTCGCCTTTGACCTGGGCTATGTGTGTGCGGGTTTGTGCTCCGGTCGAAGTGATGATTTTAGTGCCTTAGACGAGCGATTGGATGAACTGGCTGTGGGGCCATGGGCCGATCGTGATTTGGTGATCTTACTCGAGTCGGCAATCGGTCATGCAATCGCTGTCGGTAATGGTCCATCCGCGCAGCGGCTGCTTCGCATTTTTGAAAATCAAGTGAGGCTACTCAAATCGGAGGCATATGCGGTTACGTTGGCTGATTTGAGAGTGTCTTTTGACCGTTTTCTGGCCTCTGTTCAGACGTCGTGAGCCGCGGCTTGACTGCGCCCTAAATTCCCACTGTGTTTCATCATCCTTTTTTTGGGCGACTTTTCTTCGCGGTCAGAATCATCTAAGTCCATCGAAACAGGGGATTCACTATGCGCACAAGTGTCGTATCTACACTCCTTATCTTGTCTTTGGCCTGCGGAACTCGCGCGGGCGACGACCGCCCAGTCGAGGCCGCGAGCCCGTCTCCATCTGAGTCGCCAGTGGGTTCGGACACTGTGGGTGCCGACGGGACCAACCCGCTGGACTCAGGTGCCTCTGCCGCGAGGTCTGGCGAATCGATGGCAGACCGTGACGAGGGTCTTGCTGGTTCAGGCCGCGCAGACTCCGAGGATTCATTTGTACCCGACCCTCTTGATCCACCCGACCACAGGGCGATTCCAGGTGACGAGACTCGGCAAACATTCATTAGTTTGACCCATCTCATCGACGGAAACCCCATTAAACGACGATACGGAATCGCTGTGACCGATTTAGACCTCGATGGCGATTTTGAAGCCGTCGTGGCTGGGTATGGGGGAGCCAATGAAGTGATCGACTGGAATGGCAGCCGCTTTACTGACGTCGCTCCAGCGGCTCTGAGAGACGCAGAGCGGAGGGCCATTGGTGTTGCGGCCTGCGATGTGTCGGGTGATGGTCAGGAGGAGATTTACTTCCTCAATATTGATCGGTTCGGAGGCTTAGGCGAGGTATCTGACCGATTGTATACGCGCTCTGAAGACTCATGGGTCGACCTGTTCGAGCACCCAGAGAACGTATCGGCTGTCAATCAGTTTGCTGGCCGCTCAGTCGCCTGTCTCGACCGTGATGGAGATGGTCGTTATGGGGTTTTTGTTGCCAATTACGGGGGGCCCATGAAGCTTCTCGAGCTAGAGGGGGACAGGGCTCTCGTCGATTCGGCACCGGAGGCCAATATGGCGCTTACGACCGGGGGCCGCAGTTTGATCGCCCTGCCTGGTCGGACTGGTATCGACCTGTTTACTGGCAATGAAAATGGGCCCAATTTTTATTTCGAAGCTGTTGGCGACGGGCGCTATGTAGAGCGGGCGTCTGAACTCGGTGTGGCCGATGCAAGAGAGACCGTGCGCGGCGTGACACTCCTCGATGTCAATCGCGATGGTCGTCTGGACCTGCTCTACGGGAATTGGGAGGGGCCCCACCGACTGTTTATTCGACAATCTGATGGCGCCTTCGAAGAGCAAATGCCGGCGACGGCCAGCACCCCCTCCCGCATTCGGAGTGTGATTGCCGCTGATTTTGATAACGATGGCCACGAAGAGATTTTCTTCAACAACATTGGGCAGCCAAATCGCCTTTTTCGAAGTGTGAATGACGATTTGATAGAGATCGACATCGGAGATGCCTTGGAGGCTGATGGTCTTGGGACAGGGGCGGCCGTTCTCGACTTGGACGAAGATGGTCGACTCGAGTTGCTGGTCGCTCACGGTGAGTCTGGGGCCCAGCCACTTTCGATTTTTCACTGGGGACAAAATGACAATCATTTTCTCCGGGTCTTTGTCCGTACGCCAAATGGCGGTCCGGCCCGCGGTGCCATCGTCACAATCGACCTGCCCGACGGCACAACGCAAACGCGGATGATCGATTCCGGCAGCGCCTATCTATGTCAAATGGAGCCGGTCGCCCACTTTGGTTTGGGCCCGGCGACTGCCGTTTCATCGATCACGGTTACGTGGCCGGACGGAATCCGACGCGTCATACAGGAGGCCACCGTCGATGATCGAATTGATGTCGACTACCCATCCGACCAGTGAGGACAGTTGGTCCATTGATCTAGGCGCGCCGCGCCTGGGTTAGTCGCAACTCTGGGGCGACATCCCTCTGATCCATTCACTGATCAAGGCCACGCCCGCATCGTGGGGTAATCGGTTCGGTATTTCCGGCATTTTGACCTCCGGATCCGCGCTCTTCATGCGATGCACCATGATACTCTTGTCCGGCTCACCGGGCAGAATATCGTGGTAGAAACCACCGGTCGCTTTACCGGCCGCAACGGGACCTTTGCAAATCCCAAAGGCCGTTGGATTGGTCTCAGACGCGAGTAAAACCAGCCCCGATGGCCCGCCGTTGCCTCCGTCTCGATGGCAATGGGCGCAGTTTGAGTCCAGGTAAGACCGTGCACGCTCGGCCACGGATGCAGCGCCGAAAGGGTCGACTAAGTGACCATCAAACCCACGTTGAAGTGGTGTTTTGAAAATTCCTGCCGCGTTGAGATAATCGATCTGTGACACGTTTTGCTGATTTCGGATGACCATTCGGTCCAGCTGACGGGCGACGAGGCCCAGGGGCCGACTTTCTTCATGGCGCTCATGACAATCTTTGCATTGGTTTGTGTTTGGCACGACGTACTGCTGCGATTTAGGGGTCCCATCTTCATCGAGAAAGTCCAGTTCGACCCGCGCGCCAGCCACCTTTCTGACCGCATCGGTCAGAGATGCATTCCAGACGTAGGTATGACCGACCCAATCGTCGTTCTCTTTGATCATGAGCCGTGTTTCGATGGGTTCGATACTGTCTTCTGGTCGGCTGCGGTCGCGGCTATAGAAGAAGTTTTTAATGATGATGGTCCCGCTGGGGTACATCCAGTCTTCGTCACCCATAGGCTCGATGAATTCACCTTGAGGCACGACGATGAAGCGTGCTTTACCGGCATGGTCTGCCCAAAGGGGTGACGTAACCTGGTAGGGAACCACACCATCTCTCGGCGCGAGTTCAGCGATATCGCCAGCAAAAAAATCGTACTCAGATAAGGTTTGAAAGGGGAATTGCGAACTCTGACGAAAGCCTAATCCATCGTCACCGTCGCTAGACCCGCACGCGCCCAAGCATAAGAGCAGAGTGGCCCATAAACTCAGCCGGAGTCCCCTGTAATGATGTGTCCCATGCGCCACGTTGCACGTCTCCGGATCTTTAGTTTTAATGACAGACCCTACATCGGCTTGTTCAGCCGAGTTACTCTGTCCAAAGATTGGGATCCTGGTTGGGAAGTACATCACGGGTGCAATCATACTGCGCAATGTCGCTGGTTTCCACGTTACCGTCGCCCCTAGCCTCAGCATCGCTGCAAAAACTAAAGTCTGGCGGCGTGGAGAACGTGACGCTCTCCCCTTCGTTGAAGCAATTATCAGGGCCCGGCGTATCGCCTTGACAGCCGTCCCAAATGATATCGGGTGCGCCTTCAGCGCCGTCGCAGCTCAGACCGCCGTCGCAGTCGTCGTCGATATAGCAAATTCGGTCGCCTTCGCCTCCGCACTTGCCTTTTCTAGACAGGCCCAAAGCCGAAATGATGCCCTGTGGATTGGACCCATTATCCGCGTATTGATTGTCGAAGACGAAATTGCCTTCTGTATTCCGGTCGAATTCGGGGTCATCGAAGCCACCGAAGATGCCGTCGAGGTAACTGGTCAGAATCACGCCTGCAGAATCATTGCCGGTAATCTGATTATTACTCACTTCATTGTCGTCACTGGCGAGGATAATGACACCACTGCCGCCGGGTACATTGTAGACGAACGCACCAGGCCTAGCGAAGTTTGGCAGATTGTTATCATAGATACGGTTATTGTGGACTTTGGCTCGTTTTCCATCCTTCATCGGCAGTTCAGGCAGATTAAAAATGAGAACTCCGCCCGTGTTGCCGTAGACGTTATTGTCAACCACCTCAGCGTCGACAGAATTCTCAATTTCGATGCCTGCGACATTGCCGGTTACTTCATTTCGTCTGACGATAATATTACTGCTTTGCCCCACATAGATGCCGGCATCGCTCGCGCCGGTCACAAAGCAGTCTTCAACGATCACATTGCGAGATTTAACCGGATACAAGCCGTAGGCGCCATTGTCACTGGACGCCACATTGGTCCAGACCACCCGTAACCGGCGGTATGTAATGTCGCTGACATCCTCTGAGCGAATCCCATCGCCCGGGGCGTTACGAACCTCGAAGTCCTCTAATGTCACTCCGTTACCGGTTATATGAAGTCCATTACTGCCGACATCCTGGTCGGTGAAATCGAGGATGGTTGTCTCAGCGCCCATCCCTCTAATGGTCACACCGTCGACGGAGCTGCTGAGTTCCGTCGTAAATGTAAATGCGCCTTCGCCGATGCAGACCGTGCTATTCGCCTCTGCTTCGATTAATTGAGTTTGAAGTCGCTCTTGGATGTCGTCTGTGCCGCTGACAAAGTAATCGCAGCCCTCCGGTACCGTTTGAGTTGGTGTGCTGGTCGCATCATCGCCGCCGCAGCCAGTAAACACCAAAACGGCTAGATAGCCGACCAGTCGTAAGTCCCGTACCATATCTGTCCCCCGATTGAAGTCGCGGCCTACGATAGCAACTCGACGTTTAATCGTCCAGCAGCGGCGTGCGAGCACTTTCGATGAAGCTACGCCTAGAATTTATTGAGTGAGCCCATTCGGCTGGCTCAAAAAAATATTGAATGTTTGGCACACCTGGGGCGGTTGCCGTACTGTGGTCCGTCGAGGTGGAGTCAAAAATGACGTATAGGAGGGCGACCGTGTATTTGAATCGTTGGGCCGATATCGCAATCATGAGTTTCATCATTATGCTCGTGTCGTTGGGGCAAGCCGTCGCCGATCCCGGTGATGGATATGCCATCATCACCAGCCGAGATACGATTCTTGGCCAGCATCAATGCCATGCACGCTGTGATGTCGATGCAGATTGTCCTGACCAGCAGAGATGCATCACCGTCGATGACTTGGGGTCGATGTGTCTGGCAGGTCGCGCCGAAGACCCCGCACCGACGGGGTGGTCCGGTTGTGAAGCGGACATGGTTTGCGCCGTCGAAACGGTCTGTATCCGTAAGGCTGCCCCTCAACAAATTCAAGCCTTTGTCGATCATAAGCGCGGCCGTGGATTTGACGTTCATCTTGTCGATGAGACGGTCTGGGGCGGTGGAGACGGCGACGGGGCCGCCGATAATATCCGTGCTTGGTTACAAGCAAATTACATCGGATTGAATCTTCGCTACGTCTTGCTTATCGGTGATCCCCGGACCACTGGCGATGTGCCCATGCGTGGCACCAGACCTGCAAATAATGCCCATCAAGATTGGGCTGACAATCCCACAGTTTTCACAGATTTTTACTTTGCTGAACTCGATGGCAATTGGGACTTGGATGGCGATGGCCTTTTGGGCGAGTACGTAGCCGATGTCGCCCGGATCCAAGACGGGTCTCCGGCCTCGATGCATCGTGACAGTCTCGCCGATGACATGGGGCAAGGCGGGGCCAATCGAGATGCTGAGGTTGCGGTCGGTCGGATTCCATTTTACGGGGACGTAGACGCGCTGGACCATATCTTAATCAAGACCATGGCCTATGAGAACGCACCGGCTGACAGCATTGCTTGGCGTCGGTCAGCCTTACTTGCTGCCGAGGGCCAACATCGAGCTTTTTTCGGTGAGTTGATCCGAACTGAGATCTTAGAACCCAACGACTTTGCGAGTTACAGAATCTATGATGTCCACGACTGTTGGGATGACGAACTCAATGAAGACGTTGAGTGCCGAAGTCCCATAGATGGTGTTCCCGAATTCCTCCATTGTAACCCCGCCAATGTCGGCGTAGGTCTGACTGAATCGACACCCGGTTTTGTCAGTTGGCTGACCCATGGTTCCGGTCGAGGTGCACAAGCTGTTATGAATCTTGGCGACGCCCGCGCGCTCGTCGACGAACGGCCATTTTTTACTTTCCAGGCCTCGTGTTCCAATGCTCAGCCAACGGTCACAGAGAATCTAGCCTATGAGCTTTTGAAGAATGGCGCCATCGGAACCGTTGCGGCGACAACCATCTCTCATGGTCCAGGTGCACCCATGCCCAGTTTGCGTTTTGATGCAGGGAATGCAGGCATGGCGTATAACTTTGCTCAGCGTTTAATCACCGAAGGCATGACTGCAGGAGAGGCTCTCGCGGATTTGCGGCGTGACGTGGATGTATCCAATCGATGGTGGTATTGGAAAAACTACCTCACGTTCAATTTGTGGGGTGACCCGTCTCTTGGATTGGATAGCCACGCGCAATTGATAGAGCCGATCCCAGTGGATGCTGGTGCCGAGCCAGACCCCATTGATGGAGGATTGCTATCGGACGCGGCTGATATGACCGTATCGTCTGCCGATGCAGGTGTGACCAATGTCGATATGGCAGGTGTCGAGACTGACTCAGCCGCGCTGATTGATTCAGCCATCGATGCCATAGCAGATGCTCATGAGCCCATATCCGATGGCGGCATCGGTGACGCGCGTCCAAATACTGGCGCCATGGATGCGTCAATGGATTCAGACCAGACATCTAATTCGTCTAGTCAGGGATGCATGTCGGTCCCCGGTCTGGGCAATCGGTCTCCCATGGGTCTACTCGTCTGTCTTGTCTGCGGGTTTTATCTACTTCGCCGGCGGCGCTTTTGGCGCCGTTACACGTAAGCGCTGAGCGCTCGAGGTCATTGACGGTTCGTTTTAACAATCCATTTTGGCTTTACATGCTCAAATAATTAGCGACTATTGACCTATGCGCGACGCAATCCGTTTTCGACACTTATTTATTGTTTTATGCCTCATCATCCCGGCTTGCGGCGAGGCGGACCATCAGCATCGCAACCATGAACAATTAGCTGAATCTGCCGCTGCACCGGATTCGAGTGAGGTCATGATGCCAAGCGGAGACTACCCTCCCGGACCGTATGGCTTGGCCGTTGGGGATACGGTCGATGATGTCTCTGTCTTTACATCACAAGATAACCTCTTTCGATTATCGGATTTGCATCGAAATGACGACACCCAACTGCTCTTGGTCTTTGCGACGGCGGGCTGGTGTAGCCGTTGCCGTGAGCACATGGAGAGTCTGAGCGCGTTGCACGCTCAATACGTAAATGCTGGCTTACACGCGGTGGTCTCGATTCATGAAAATTCCAATTACCAACCGGCGACCATTAGAGATGCCTTCTTCTTCCGTCGTCAGTATGATCTGCCCTTCGACGTCTTAGCCGACACTGACGCTCGTTTTGTCGAGTTTTTCGATGCTTTTTCGCCTCCATTGATCGTGGTGATCGATTTAAAAACAATGGTTGTGGAGCATCTGGCGGAGAGCTGGAATTATGACCAGATGGTGGACCTGATCGTGGCCCACCTATACGATGAATAGAGGCCCACTTGCACGTGCAAGACAGAGGCACCTTGGCTCCCTCGAGTAGACTGTCAACCCCTTTCGTTTCATTGTACTGGCGCGCCATGCTCGAACTTCGGTATATAGGTCGCTGATGAATTAATCCAGGTGAGGTCGGGTGAGTATGAAAAAGTATGTAAAGGCAATCGTCGTCGGTGTTTTGACCATGAGTCTCGGAGTCGGCTGTGGTGGTGATTCCGATGAATCGAGCCAACCCGAGCTGGCTTTTGTTTTCTCTGCTGCGCCAGCGACCGCGTTTTCAGGTCCATTTCCCAGCGATTTGCTCATGGACCCTGACAGTGGCTTGATTCGGCCAGGGCTGCTGTCAACGGACTTAAGAGCACAAGGGTTTACAAATCAGCCAGCCAGCGAACTCTTTGAAAGCCGCATGGCCGCACGCAATGGATTTGGCGTAAACACGGTGACGTTTTTTCCCATCGATGCACAGCTCGATGAAGCAAGTTTGCAGGGCAAGGCATTCATGGTTGGCGTCGGCGGTGCAGACCAAGGGCGGCAACTCGAGGTGAGGCCCTTTTGGAGTGAAGAGGCCCAAGCCGTGGGTGTCGAATTGCTCTGGGGCCAATACACTGTGCCTGGAGCTCGTTATGCCGTTTGGATCGAAGCGGGCGTTCAGACCAGTGAGGGCACAGTCGTCCAGGCCCATCCAGAATTTGTGCAAGCGTTGTCAGGACAGAGCTCGGACGAACACGCTAATATGACCTTCGCCGGTGTCTCCGACATGATGACAGACATCTCCGATGGCGACGTGGTTATGGCCACCGTGTTTTCTACAGAAGCGCCTTTCGACCATGTCAAAGGACTTCTAGATGGACTTGATGGCTATGCGTTAAGCCCAATTTCAGAGAAGGTCATTTGGGATGAAGACAGCCAAGACTATATCTCAGGTGGATTGATTACCGGTGATGGTCTGGCGGGCTACTTTGGCATAGCCGAACCGCCTTTTGAAAACACCCCAGGCTGCTGGACGGAGGGGAACCGAGATGCGGCTGCCCAACTAGACGATGTCGACGGTCGCTATACAGGCGGGAGTTTTTACAAAGGCATTGGCGCCGTCATCAATGGCAGTTTTAAAGCACCGGCGCCCAACTGGATGATGGACGGCGACCAGCTTAAAAATATCGGTCATCAGTTCGATGACGATGGTCAGCTGCTTTGGACTATGGAGACTCTGGTCCCCTTTACATTGCTCTTGTGCGAGAGTCATCTAGACGCGCCATCGGCGCTTCCTGTGTCCATTTTTAGCCATGGCGCCACTCGCAATCGCGGTGGCGTGATCGCCTATGCTGCCGCCAATTGTTTGAATGGCATGGCGACCATCAGCATCGATTTTCCCTACCATGCAGGCCGGGCGTTTCCGGTCGGTCTGCCCGACCAAAACCTAGTTGTACCAGGCGGTGTCGATGATTTTAATCGTTATACGTCAAAGGGCCCTGGCGACGAGGGCTATGTAGCCGATTTGATTCCAGACGGTGCCAGTGCGGTGGAATCTGTCGGAAAACTACTGGGCATCAATGATTACTTTGACCCAGCGATCGCCGAGGCAAATACCTTGGGTTACATGCTCGATACCTATATGGCGCTCCGATATCTTGTCGAAGGGGATTGGACGCCCTTCGTACCTGGTCTGAGCTTCAACGGTGACCTTCTTTTTCAACAGTCCAATAGTTTTGGGGCCGGCCTGACCCTTGGCTTGGGTGCATTGACCGACCGTTTCAAGGCGGTGGTTTGGGGGGCTGCATCGGCGGGTCTCATGTCGCCGTCCGTTCTCACAACACCCGATTATGGCCCCTTGGCCAATGGCATCATTATGCAGGTTCTTGGTCTCAAGATGAATGAGACCCAACTTCAAGCCGAAAGCCAACGATCACCCATGTTGTCTATCTGGCAATGGCTTATCCAGCGGTCAGACGCTGGCGTTTGGGCGCCTCTGGTCCTGCGGGACCGGCAAGGGCCTGGCGCTGTGTCGGTCTTTCATACCAACGGTAGCTGGGATTCGACTTTGGCATCGACAGGCCAGTTCACCCTGACAAATGCTCTCGGCGCACCTGTCTATCGTGCTGATGGCTGGACCCTTGACACGACTATTCCCGATGTCCCTGACAATTGGGGCGAACTTTATTCAGAGCCAGTTCGCGACAACGTGATGGTCAATGACTCTGTGGTGACCGCAGCGACCATTCATTGGTCTGAGAGTGGTCACGTCTACACGACACGACCGGTGACCTATTTGGCCTTTGAAAAGGTCTACCCACCTGTGGTGCCCCTCGATCCTGTACAAGCATTCAAAACGCCAATTTGCGCTCACCATGCAACCGTCGTGAGGTATTTTGGCGGTTTCCTTGCCGGTGAAGGCCAAGGTGAGATTGTCATGCCCGAAGGGGACTGTGAATCGCTCTACGGTGCCGCTGAGTAGAGATGGAATAGCCCGCAGGGTCTCTCATTTTGGCTGTCAATTTACGCGCTTAGATTGCCGGGGCTAAATCGTCGACCATCACCAGGCCCTCATCTGTTGGTCTGACGGGCCTTATTTCACTGCGGTCATGGGTCTTTAATCGATGCGTCCACCGCCGCAATAAAGTAGGGAAATGCGGGTCCCGGGCTGGTGGCATACTGGGGCATTCCCGGCCCAACAGTCTGGCCGATTCGCCGGTTCACACCAGCCGCCTCGAATGCATTCACCGGCGTCTGAACACGGTATGTTGTTTGCGACGCAGCCTTCATCGACCGTGCCATCACAATCTTCGTCGTTATTATTGCACTCTCGAGATTCTTGTCCGGGTGCGCCGGGCTGGCACGAATCCTGAATTTGGCCATTGACGCACGCGGTCATGCCCATCGAACTGCATTCGCCGACACCACAGAGGGTCCCGCGGCTGCCAAAGTCCTCGTCCGTCTGGCCATCGCAATCGCTGTCTCGATTGTCGCAATCATCGGGTCCGCGGAGAGCCTGACCAGGGATGCATTCGTCGACGAGATTGCCATCGATACAGCGTCTGACACCGTCTCGTCGGCAGATGCCCTGTCCGCAGACAATGCCCTCATTTACGGCGTCTTCATCGACCTCTTGATCGCAGTCATTGTCGAGGCCATCGCAGATGTCAGGCCCATTGCAATCATTGCCAGCCGGAATGCAGCCTTGGCAATTTGGGTCACAGACAAGACCGTCCGGGCAGACATCGAGGCAAGACCCATCATCTTGCTCATGACACTTGTCGGGCCCTAAGTCGACGCAGCCTGCACAATTGACGTCGCAGACTTGTCCATCAGGGCACTGATCATCGCAGGCGCCCGCTGCATCTAAGTTACATGGACTTGGCGGGACATCATCGACACAGGCAGAACAGTCCGCATCACAACTCTGACCGTCTGGGCAGGTATCGATGCACCGCCCTGTGCGTCGGTCTAGATTACATCCAGCAGGAGGGCAGTCTTCATCGACAGCACCATCGCAATCTGTGTCGCCATCACCACAGTCGTCAATGCCTCCTTGAGGCTGACCTGGTTGGCATGAATCGATGATTTGACCATTGTCACAACGTGTCTGGCCGAAAGCCTGGCAAATACCCTCACCGCAGACCGTATTGTTCGGTAAAAAGTCTTCATCGACTTCGCCGTCGCAGTCCGAATCGCGACTATCGCAAATATCTGGTCCTGGGATGGGTTGTCCAGGTTGACAGTCGTCGATCCAATGGCCGCCCTGGCAGAGTCGTCGTCCGTCTCTCGCACAAATGCCTTGGCCGCAGACGACGCCCTGCGGCAGTGCGTCTTCATCGATTTGGTCGTCACAATCATTGTCCAGCCCGTCACATACGTCGGGGCCATCGCAGTCGATGGGGTCCTGGATGCAGCCTTGGCAATTGGGATCACAGACAGTCCCCGGGGGGCAGAGGTCGCGGCATTCGCCATTGGCTAGGGGTGAACATTTGTCTACGCCCATTGGTGTGCAGCCATCGCAGGCGAGATTACAGACTTGGCCCTCAGGACATTGATCGATACACCGGTTGGTATCGGGGTCGATTGCACAGAGTCCACCGACCATCCCACCGGCACCGCCAGCGCCGCCCATACCGGCCGCGCCACCTTGGCCGCCAGCGCCGCCCATACCGGCCGCGCCACCTTGGCCGCCAGCGCCGCCCATACCGGCCGCGCCACCT
>MDTC01224778.1_pt1 | contig 15108 bp, 4 predicted proteins | sample 811181 | NCBI WGS metagenome assembly MDTC01 (sample SAMN05326644, study PRJNA326480) | marine metagenome | isolation source: seawater | place: Pacific Ocean: North | collected 2011 | reverse complement strand
TATCTTTGCTTTTTTTGGCAACTAAGTTTGCCATTTCATAAAAATATTTTTGCCAATTCACTACTTTATCATAGCAAAAAAAAAATTTTTGTAAATAAAATTATATAGACTCGTGTTTTATCGTTTTTTCACCCCCACCCGAAACTTCACTGTCAGAATCAAGTTTTTCAATGTGCATTTTATGAGAATATGATTCGTCCTTTCCATTTCCAATTAAAAGTTTTTTATCCTCTCCGTCTACATCAATATTCGCATACATCAAGAAAGACCCGTCCATTTCCGCATTATAATAAAAATTAGAATCACTTGTATTGAAAGTAAAACTTTCATCCGATATTACATCAGATTTAAGACACGGTACACATTTTGGTAATTTAACCGTAGTTCTATAATCTTCAAAGTATGTATAATCATAAGTCTGACAACAATTACAATCCCACTCTTGTTCATTATTATACTCGTCACTATAACCGTCTTTTGCACTTGGTTTACCGTTTAAAGCACAAATCTCAATAGAAAATTCGTTTGAATTTCCGTAGAAAATGGTATTTGATAGTTCATCAATTTCAACGGTTCTTTCTAATGTAAATGATTTTATTTGTTCTCTTTGCTCTACTGCAATATCTTTTATTTGTTTTACTAAATCTATTGTATGTATGTCCATAAACAACTCTTCGTTATCAAGACCACCTGTATATTTAAGTTTAACCTGTATGTCATATTCACAATTATGACCAAGTTTAAAACTTAGTAAGTTACTTAACTCAAAAGTATATCTAAACCATCCTTTTTCTTTATATTTTGGTCCAGATGAATCTGAATCATTGTTTAAGGCATTACAATTACCTATGGCACAGTTTACATTTAAATAGTTTATTTCCAAGTCAACTTGTTCAGAATTTAAATCATTATTTACAGTATATTCTGACTGAGACTTTTTATCTTCATTTAAATTTCCGTATAAGCAATCACATCTGCAATCCGATGCACGTTCACTTGATAGCAGTGGAACTGGTTCATCATCGTTTTTTAATATCTCGACTTCAAGTTCAGTATCTCTTAATTTTTGATCGGCCAAATTAGTAATTGCAGAAAAGAACCTTGCCTCAGTTGCAATATGATCAAATGTATTTACTTCTGATGTACCTGGTTTGTATTCAGTAGCACATGAAATTGTTACAACTTTTACGATAGGTTCTGATGAACCAATATTAGTATACTTTACACGATATTTTGCATAAAATGGATATGTAGTTGGTACGGCAGAAGTTTTTATAACTTCAAGTATGCTTTCCTCGTTGTTACTCGATTCATCTTGAGAATTACTCTCCTCTTCTTCTTGTTCAGAATTATCATTTTCATCAAGCAATCCTTGTGACTCAATTGTACAATCCTGGCCACATGGATGACAAGATGGCAGATTACAAGTATTAATTTCATAGTCATCCTTGGAAATGCTTGTACTAAATTTACATTTACAATCTTCAGAATTTTCGGATATTGCAGTTGTATTAGATTCTTCACAATCTATTTTTTCTAACAAAGACCAACTTTCACAATCATATGGATCAGAATCAGATGAACTCTTTGTCCAAACTTCTATTTCAAATAATATTTTTTTTAATTTAGCATTTTCAAACGCATAATTCCTGAATATCTCTACCTCACTAAGTTCTTCAACTTCACCTGGAAAATTTACAAATACAATGTCAGAATATTCTTCTCCGAGATTACCCTCTTCATCTTTAGTTTGATATGCACATCCTGATATTTGGTCATGAGTTCCTGCGGTTGGTTGTATAAGTTCTTGGTTTGAGTCACCCTCTTTATACATTCTCACTCTCAGTTGATACGGACACTCACGAGTACCACGATTATATGGATTTTCCAACTTTACTTTATACCTAATGTCAACAAGTGTATTTACGGAACTATCGGATAACTCCGTTTTACAATAGGCAATTGCATGATCAATAGACACATCATCCGGACATGCACACGGATTACAACCATAACTACATAAATCACTGCTTGATGTCATTTTCTACCTCCAATTCTAAATATTTATCAATATACTCCGTATATTTATCTAAATCTTCTTGCGTCTTTGTTGTTTCACTGACAGGTAATATAAACTTGAGTTTCCACCTCCAATCGTTGATTTGCTTTTGCTGTTCTTGTGGGTCTAATTTATCATAGTCGTTATTAACATATTTTTTAAAGTAGGCCTCAGAACCCATTTCATGCTTTAATGCTTCAAATTTATTTGTAGGTTTGTCTGTGTAACGAATAACCCCCATTAACTCTACTCCAATTAAATCACTTCTTGAACTTAAATTATAATCTGTATTTTCGTCGTATACACAATAATTATTTGCATCTAATAGATATAACCAACAATCTGGATTTGCTTGACTTTCAATATACTCTATAAGTTCTGATTCGGATGTAAATGTTAAAAATTCATTTACTCTTAAATAGTCAACCAATCCGACAAGGTTTGTATTCTCACCACTATAATCTCCACCGATTCTAACTTTACTGACACCTAAAAATAATTCATATGGAGCACTTCCACCTACAGCTTCATAGAATGGTTGAATACTTGTTAATTTTCTTATTTTATCTATTTTTTCAGTTTTTATTTGTAAACAAGGAAAATTAGTAAGTTCGTTATAATCAATAGTTTGTGTTGTTAGTTTACCATCAACTCCAAAAAGAAGTTTTTCGTGTCCAGACTCATCAGCCGACATCAAAGGAATTTTACCAAAATAAAAATGATGGTAATTACCGTCTATTAAATCAGATGTTTTAATTTCATATTTTATACCAGTTGAAACCAGTTTCGTTATATTGTATGGTTCTATTATACACTCAGCATCATTTGCTAATATCACCGAAGTTAAAGACTTTGACTCATTCCATTTTTTGCCAGGTTCTAATAAAAAAACTTCTACCTTCTCTGGTATATAATCAGTTGATGTAAACTCGTAATGTATCCTACCAAACTTATCATCTGAGTGATTCCCAATCTGCTCATCTAACTTTCTAAATTCTCTGTATTTATATTTACTTGGGTTTTTTGGATTTTTTGAATAAAATTTCAATATTACATTGTGAAGTTTAGATACACTGTAGTCGAATACTATGCTACAATATTTGCTATCTCCTCCGTAGCAGAAATCTTTTACGAACGAAATCTTATCTTCATCGGGATCAGTAAAGTTTGATTCTTCAAATAAAGGATTTTCTTTAAATGTTATTTCATCGGTCGTAATGTCATATTTTGAGAATGGAAAAAACATATAATTTCTGTCTACTTTTTGTGACAAATAGTCTGAATAATTTATTGCATTAGTTTGTTTACCAACATTATTATCAACAGATGAGTTAACTTCTCTGTTTTTTTCGTAAAATAAATCAAAATCCTTAAACTTTGGATAAACAATTAGACCTTTCTTTTTATTTAAATAAAATTTACTCGAATCTGGATCGAATTTTGAAATAGCATTTAGACTTAATGATTCAAGTTGCTTTGATTTAAACTTTAATTTTGAAAATTCAGTTGAAACGAATTCTGAATTTTCCATATCAATAAGTGAATCATAGTATGGAACATCTCCATTTACAAATATAGACCTGATTTCACTTTCATAACCTTTATTACCATTAAACTCAAATACAAATTTGCCATATGAATTCTTTGAGTCATTTTTTATATTTACACGTCTGCTCATTTTTGCAAATTGAGTTTCATAACTAACATCTTCTGTTGGAATACTATCATCAACAACAAGTAATACGGTAGATTTTAATGTAAATGTAAATGGCACATCACAAACCGTAAGATCAAGTAAGATACCACCTTCTACATCAGAAATATAATTAGAAATAATACCAATATTGGAATCTTTTATATCATAACTCTTTGAGTTTAGTATCTGATTTGAATTCTCAGTCACAAATTCAGTTTCATCTACATAATCGATTCCAGGTAAATAATAACTTTCGGTTTCGTAATTTATTTCATCCTCGACATTAGTGTCATCTTCGTATGAGAATATATCATCTTCATCATTCGTTTCATCTACACTTTCAAATGAAAAGAGTTCAACTTGATTTGGTAAACCAGACTCGTGTGTTGGGTATATAGAAGTAAAATCTATTTTATACTTGTATCCTGCTTCAAATGAAAAAAGATTATATGGTTCGGAGTTTATTTCAAAAATATTATCAGAAATAGTAAGATTCACATCAACTACTTGTTCATTTGTGTTTACATATGGGATGTGTTCATAATAAATTCTAAAAATTTTCTCATCGGTCACAGAATCTCCATTAGACCACTTTGACAAAATAGTATGTTTTTTCTGTATATTTTTATACTTGTCGTCAAACTTAATCTTAGCATCAAATGAAAATTCTCTATCTGAAAAATTAAATAGATGATTCTGATCTTCAAGTTCACACACAGAATTCTCAGCAAATTTAATTGACTTATGATAATCAGGAGCATCTATATTTGCAGTATCGTTTGAATATTCTGTATTTGACGATTCTATCCAAAAATTACCAGACTGATCACCAATTTGGGTTTTTGTATATGAATCGGTTGAATCTATATTTCCGTTTACAAGTAATAAAGTATTTTTTATTGGTTTCATAACATTTAAAAATTAGGATAAAATGTAGCAGTTATACCACCTTGGTTAGTGGGTTTAAATGTATTTCCGGTCTTCCCACTATTTGTGTATGTCCAATATTCAGAATCTAAATTTTTATATCTCAACCAGGTTGCATCTGAGTTATCTTCATTACCCATCCACGAAGGGAAAAACTCGTCGGCCTCGAGATCAATTTCATCAGACTCACCACTATTACCGCAGGGCCAAGTTCCATCGGTTGATTCTTTACAAAATGCTTCAGGAAAATGATCGGGCCAACAAGCGAAACATACGTCCTGAGAGTGTAATTCAACTGAATATGAACCTGGATCATCTTTTGCAAAATATCCCCAACTTCTTTTTTCTTGCTCTTTTTTACTCCAACATACACCTGGATTAGATATACGATCCATTAAGTTGGCAAATTTTCCACCATAACCAAGTGACCCATACAATGGCACTGCCATTTCTCCCGTTCTCACTGCATACGAAATCTTACTATTACTGGTTGAATTACCAGATGCCACAGAAGCGGCGTCAGCTAAAATTTTATCAGTAAGTGCTTCTTTGTGACTCGGATTCCCAACTTCAGATTGCGTACCAGTTCCTATTTCCGTTAATATATCAAGCATATTTTCAATAGACACACCACTTATGTGCCCTCCTTGGCCTATTTGCCAAGAAAATGTATCTACAAGAGGAACTTTGATTGAAGCTTGACTTTCAGGTTCCCAATCAAATCTTGAAGTCATCATTTTTTGTGGTAATCCCGATGAACTCACAACACCCCCAATTGTACTATTCCAATTATCTATATTAACAGTATCATCTGTTATGCACTTTTCAAGTTCACTGTATGCGTTTGCCCATGATGCGATGTTGTTAAATAATATTCCAGGTGCTCCTCTCAAGGAGGTATTCCACTTCCAACCACTCGAAACTCCGGAAAGACTTGATTCAGAAGTTCCTGCGTCTAATCCAGTGTTGGCTGCTCTTCGTCCACCACGTGAACTCATTGCCCTAATTACACGGGCAAACAATCCTGTTCTCGCAAAAAATCTAAGAGACGCAGGAACTGCTTTTTCAATTGCACCGGTAATTTTACTATTTGGTATTAATTTAAAAATTGCATTTAAGAACTTATGTTCACCTAAGATTCTTGCAAACCCTAGGCCTTCAGCCGCATCAAGTCTATTTACCATATCAAGTAAATTCTCAATCATTGTTTTATTATATTTACCCTTGCTTATATTGGGTGTCTGTTGAACAAAATCCCACCCGTCTGCTATGACTCCTGATATTCCTCCAGTTCGTCCCGCCGATTTGGCTGCTGAATTTTGTGTGTTTACTGCACCTCCCTTAACCAAAGCAATTGGACTTTGAACTATTTGCGATGTACTTGTACCTGGTAATCTAATTGTAACAGAATCTGTTTGAGCAGTTCCTGGTATTAAATCCGCTGCAACATGATGCATATCACTTGACAATGAAGACTCTCCACCGTGTACTCTTACGGAACTTTGAATGCCTTCTCTTATATTTTTAATTTGTGTCCCTCTCAACATAAACATTTTATCTATATCTTCAATTGTCATTCCGTATTTCATTAAATGTTGAAAATACTCAGGAGCAGACGACATAATCGCAACGGCCGTTGGTAAATCTTTTAATTTTTCTTCAAGTGTAATATTTTTATTAAAACTTGTTGCGGGATCGATTGCAGCTTTTCTCGCATTTCTATTTTTGTCCATATACTTAAACCACTCACTGAAATCCGGATTAATTTCTGCTCCATCACTGAATTCAAATTTTGTAAATGGAATTAAAAAGTCATCGTTACCCTTCTGAATGCGTGTGTACTTGTTGTTTGCATGATATCCTCCGAGTGGTATTTGAGATAGTAACTTATTTATCTCTTTAATATCTTTATTTCTAAAGGACGCCACGTAGATTTTTAATTCAACTGCTTTATTAGCTAGTCCCATTGTAAGTAAGTTCCATCTTTCTGTCAGTTCAGCATTTCTATCAGCCGAAAATTTTGCTTCATCGGGTATAGTTAACCAAGGTCTACCTTGACCATCCTTTTTACTAAACCACTTGGACAATTCCATACTCTCATCACCTAATTTTATTTTTTTATCAAACATATTATCCGGAATGCCCTTCATAAGTTCATCAAAGAACTTTACTAAAGTATTTTTGTATTTCTCTGTGTGACTTGATCCCATTATTAGCACAAGAAGTTTCTCGATTGGATTATTTCTTAAATCGGTTGAACCTGCAAGAGAACCAAACATTGAATCCAATTGCAATTGTATGTGTTCTAATGTATCGAGCATCTGTTTATCTGATATTATATTGCCGCCAAGTTTTTCTGGTAACTTATGGATACTTTTTGATCTTGTCATACCAGAGTTTGCCCATCCGGCGTGAATTGCTTCTACAAGAGTCTCAAGGTCAAACTCATTACGAGCTCTCATTTTTTTCATTGCTTTTAATGCAGAAAAAACAGAGTGGTAATGGTTCATTTGACCAAAGTCACCTCGTCCTGCTGGCATTTGCATTCCAAGATATGATTTAGCGGTATCCGATAAACCAAAATCACTTGCATATGTAGAATCCGGTGATGAAGAGTTTGCAGATACTACTTCATATTCACGTGTTATTTTTTCGTCGGCGGGAGTATTATGCATTTTTCTTAATTCTTCCAATTTCTCGGCGAATTTAGGATGATTTGGATTTATTCCTTGTGGACCTGATATACTGCTCAGTATATCATCATATGCAAACTCAAGGCCAAACGTAGGAGCACCGGTGATTGGTGAAGCACCTTTTGATTCACTTGCCCCAACTGCCGAATTAAGTTGTTCTCTAAAAAAATTCAATAAACCATCTTCTTGTATATTAGAGGGAGTGGGAATCCCATCACCCCCATGCACTTTAAGATAATTTAAAGCCCTATTTCCGGAAAAGAAAGTATTATAATCAAGTGTAGTGGAAGCACGATCACTCACTCTTGTTTGAATTCCTACATGTGTATTTATAAAGTTTTCATCCACTGGAACCTTTTTATATGAAACGGCGTAATATTTCTTTGGTCCGGTTTTGGGTTCAACCACAAACAACGGACGATCAAGTGCAACTACTTCATCAAGACTACCTTTTACTTCTTTATATATTGGTATGAATACTTCACTACCAAGTTCTTCTTTTACCGATGCTCTAATACTTTGCGCTATTTCATGTGCCTGAGCCATTACCCAATTTCTACGAAACTGATTAAATGACAAAGGTCCTGCTTGAATATTTGGAGAATAAATAGAGTCTAAAAATTGATATACCGGTGATCCATTTTCGTATCTGAGAATTTTACCACCCGGTACTACATAATCACGTGCAGGGCCCGTTGGTGTATTTCCACTCATTTTTTCTAAATAATATAAATAATCATCAAATAATTTACCATCAAAAACATTTTTGTAAATATCCATTGTTCTCAATCTAATTTGAGCATTTGGGAAAGTTGCTTGTCTCAAGGGTCGTGATTCAGTTTTTCCTGCCTGCTTGACCACAGACCAACTATCCCCATGCTTTTTAATGTATTCACTTGGTGCAGTTGTCCATGCTACTTGATTTGTTTTCTTATTTTTTACTTTATATTCTTTTATTATATCGCCCTTTTCATTTCTAATAATTTTTCCTGATTTTTTTACATCATTGAGAACAGGAGTTCCGTCGGCAGCCTTATAATAATAAAAACTTTCATCAAAGAACTTACCTACCTTGTCATTTATTTTACTATTTATTTCTCTTGAAAATCCACCTTCTTGGGTACGTTTTGAAACTAAAACACCACTGCCCACGTTTGTTTTTACGGTTTCAGTGGTGCTACCCGCCGATGTAAATCCTCTACCATTTAATCTTGCAATAAGATTTTTTACTTCAGCCTGAGATACACTTCTTCCGTAACCGGCTACGGCATCTAAATTGTCGTCTGCCATACAAGAAAGTTCATGTACTATATTGTATAAATCTCTGGCAACATTTACCGTTTCTTTATCAATTGAATCAGCATTGTTAAGAACATATAACATAGTCTCAAATCCTATATCATCACCCTCTTGAGTTCTCGCTGCTATCGCCGCATCTTTAACATATTTAGAAATTGAATCTTGAATAGCCTGTATTTCTTGAACAGTTTTTGCACCATATACAAGATCTCCTTGATCATATAAAGTATTTTTAATTGTGATTGGATTTGTTTCAGTCCAAAACTTAATATTTTTTAACAAATTTGCATCTGATTGTACATAATTTTTTGAACCAACCATTAAAATATTTTGAATATCTTGATATACTTTGTTTTTTGTGGCATCTGTAATGTTAACTTTAATGTTTCTAAATAATTCTGGAATATCTCCAGGACGAGTTAACCAGTGCTTTGCAATAATAAGTTGATGTTCTTCTGGTGTAATTTGAAATGATTGTTCAAATTTTTCGGATAATTCAAAAAATCTGTCAGTTGCTTGCTTTTTTCCCGAGTGTTTGACTGAATCACTTACATTTAGACCATAACCTCTTAAAAATCCAGTATCATCGAGTGGGTGGTCAAATCTTGCAGGACGAACAGCCTGTGAGTCAGACCAATTTTTTGCAGACTTTGCAAGAATTGACTCAATTTCCATAACGTCACCATTTGTAATTGAATCACTTATCTTAGTCGCCATTCTTCCATTTGACTTTAATGTACTAATTGCTTCGTTAATTGACGATATGAAATCCTCGATATCAAGTCTCTGTAATGTAGGTACTGGTACATTTGCTTCATTATATGGTTTTACATACAAATCAATATACTTTGCCACATACTCATAATAGTCACTTAAATCTTCCGGAGCCGTTTCATATTTTGCCCATAGACTTTCCGAATTACCAGATGAAAGCGCACTTGACATATCACTTTTAAATGCGTTTAGATCAGTAAGTGTTTTTTGAATATTGTTTATTATTTGAGTAATAGGCAATGAATCTATAAATTTAGAGTTTTCTTTGGACAACTTTACTTTTCTTTTAAAATGCTTTGCATGGTGTCTGACTACTTCTTCCAATTGTTCTGTACTTAAGTTTCTAATTATTTTATCCATTCCACTGAATGAATCTTCTAATCCAATTTTTTTTGCAGCCTTGGACTTATACAAAGTTGAAATTAATACTTGCTCTATTGTTCTTCTTGACCCCTCTCCAAATACCGCAAGACCTTCTTTGTTAAAATATTTTGGATTAATGTATCTTTGCGAAACTGCAAGTATTTTCATAAAAGAATCAAGTGACAATCCTTCATATTTTTCTATCAACCTCAACTTGTACATAGTTGTCCATAACTCAATATTATTCTCAATAAAGTCATCCATCTCCTTCGATACTTTTTTTGGATTTGAATTTAACCAGTTGACAACGTTTGCTCTATGTTGCTCTGGTATAATTTCCATTGGTAAGAAAATCTTTTTTCCGTTATATGTGGTTGAAAGCTTTGCATCGGTTACGGTAGCACCCCTTAATGTCTTTGTACCAGACTTATATGTTTTTGGATTTATTATTCTATAAACACTATATGAATCTTTTTTATTGACGATGTCTGTCCAATATTTACCATTTCCAAAAAATGTCATTAAATCTGGATTTTCTGTTTTAAGTATTTGCTCACCTTGTTCTTTGAATAGTTGATCAAAAAAATTATCTATCATTCGTTGAGCATTGTCACCTATCAACTTTCCTTCACTTGTGATTGTAGTGGTTGCATATGTATCATCAAGTTCTTTGGTTTTATTAATAAGAGTCTCATACATTTTATTTGCATCGGATGGTGTAAAATCTTTACTAATTTTGGACTTTTTGAAAGGATGAACCCACAATCCAAAATGGTCTGCAATTCCGTCAATGAACTTATAATTTGTTGAAACTGTTCCCGATGATGTATCTAACCACTTCACCTTTAAAGCATCACTGGTTGTAATACCATTCCGAATCAACCATTTAGAAAATCGGTTCATGAATTTTAAATTTTTCGTTGAGTGACCCGCGGTATACATTGCAAATCTACCTGGCCAAGCTGTTGCTTTGGCAGCTCCCGCAAGACCAGTTGCATCATCTAATATAGACGAGAACTTTCCAACTTTTGCAAACAACCTTATTCCTGATCTTGCACCACCGGCAGCTAGTGATTTAAGTCCAAATGTTTTTATATCAAGTAAACCACCAACGGTATCTAAATAGAAAAATAAATTATCTGTACCAGACAACCAAGCACCAGGATTCACCGTATGTTGCATGGTCACTAATGTATTTAGTTGTTCATAAAGTTTTGTCCCAATTTGACCCTCTGCACTTGCCGCCAACTCAGTCAATGCCTTAACCGTATTTAATTCACCATCTTCTGACACAAGTTCTTCATTTTGTACAAGACTCTGATCACTCGTCTCATCGGTTTCAATTAAGTCTTCAGTTTTTGAGTAATTTGACGGAGTATAAATACTTGGATGTAAAGGTGAAGATCTACCAAGTATTATATGATTTCTTTGCTTAAAGTTAGGAGACGGTATTTTAGGATTTATCTCAAATGAAGTAGTAAATGAATGCTCTGTGTGGTCACCATTTAAGTATTCAACAATCCAAGTATTTTTTTTGTCAGTAGTAGTTGATTGCAAAACAAAGAATCCTTGGTATTTTTTAGATGGATTTGATGTATTAATTTTATATCTAATTCCATAGTCTAAATCATATTCATTAACAAATCCCCATAGATCTTTTCTAAATATTGTAAAATCCTTAATGTCTATCCGTAAGAGAGTTTTATTTTTAATATTTCCGATTTCTTTAAATTTATACTCTGGATAAATGCTTTCCAACTCTTTTATCTGTGCAGTTGATAACTTATTTATTTTTATTATGATTACAAACCAATCGAGTTTTACGTTTGATTTTTCAAACAAAAATTTTACATTTCGGTTTCTTACTTCAATAGCATTTTGCTTATCATTATAGTTTGAAGTGAGAGTATACTCTACATCACCAACAAACATAAAACTCAGTTCTGTGTCATTTTTTATATCGTACACAAGTTCAGAATATGTAGGTTTATATAATGAGTTGTAACTTACACACTCATTTATTGTAAAAAACGAATCCTGTGAAATGGCATTTGATATATCTTCACCTGATTTTATTATATATACTTCAACTGATACAGGAATGCGTTCTTTCGTATTTACACTTATATTATTTACTCCGTATTGGTTTACATTTAAAACTTTTTCTATATGTGAATCATCATCGAGATTTACTTTATACATTATCTGCATCTCATTTTCTACCGAGTAACTAAAACTAAATGAAAGTGTATTTTGTTTTTGTTGATCTTTGGTGAAACATATTGAATCTTTATGTAATAAAATTTTATTTATGTATTCATTTAAAAAAGAAATTTCATACTTTATCTGCTTAAAATCATTACTATACAATCTTAGTGATATTTCGTTGATACTTTCAAAGTTTTCATATCCCAAACTTGTTGTAAAGTTATCTCCATTAAAACTGCCAGATGAATACCTCACGGAGTTATCAATCCACAATTCATAGTCAAAGATCAAATTTTCCTTTTCACTTGCGTCTAATTTAACAGATATATCTGTTGATTTTATTGGATTAAATCTTATTTGTTTTAAATGACTACTTTTTATATAAAAATTTGTCCAATTTTGGTTTAATGTATTGAATACTTGTTTAATTAGATTAGTAGAATTATCAACTCCAAGTCTTTGTAGACTGAAATTTGAACTAGCAAGTAATGAATCAATTTTTGAATCATCTAATACTGACCCATCATGATATTTAGTTGAAGATGAAATTTCATATTCTGTATATCCATGTTCCTCTCTGTCACTCTCATTTAACCAAAAATAACCAATTTCAAGTTTTTTATTATCTCTAAACATTAGAGGGTCATGTGTCTTAAAAGTATGACTAAATATATCTGTTGATTTTTTTTCCGAGGTGAACGAATTAGAAAATTTATACCATGCTTCAGTTTTAAGACCTTCTAAAGCAAATTCTTCAATGTTATTTGTATTTTGAATTTTGGAATCAATGTGATTTATTTCATCTACATTTTTGATATTTGAAATAAAAGAAAAATTATTATCTGAAATGTGTGAAAATCCTACTGATGTTTTATTTGAAACTCCTTGTTGTGATGATATATCATTATCCTCATAATTTTTTCGGCACGAAGCGCAACTTGTCCATTCTGAATTTCCCCATATATTAATCCAATTTACATAATTATTATCAGGAGGTAAATTTGACATACCCGGAAACGAATCTCCGGGAATTGTACTTGTCATGAACCACCACGGAAACAAGTGTTTCCACCACAAGACATTTTTTGTTTGAATATAATATTTGTCATCACGTTTTACTATCGGACAATCTTCATAAATAGAAGCAAGTCCACCCCATCGACCTTTTTCACCACCACCAGTTTGGTCTTGCATTGCCTCTGACATTACATATTCTACTTTTAAATATGCTATATCATTTGAATTAGTAATTTTAAATCCGGTATAGTATTCTCCGGTTGCAAATGTTCCACCGGACACTTCATCTCCGTCTCTAACTCCCGAGTCTTTTCCATATAAAATTTCCCACGCAGCTGCTGATCTTGCAAGATTTACAGGATATGTATCCGCACCAGATGCATACATTGACTCACGATCCATGCCTACATAACCTTGCCACCCTTGAGTTTGGAATGTGGGATATATATCTTCTAACCAATCTTTTCCATCGTTCTTTAAATGGTTATATATACGTGGGTCATCTAAGTGGGAAGTAAATACATCGTTATATGTATCAACTGGAGTGCTACCCTTTTCTTTGTACTTATCTACATTTTTATATAAAGATAAACCAAATTTATCAATTAAATGTTTCAAACCGTCTCTATTATCATCACTACCTAATCCATCTGACACTATCTGCCACGGGTAACTATAATACTCATTTCCTAAATTCCAATAATCAATAAACGACAATCCATCAATATGCATCCCAAAACTCTCAAGTTCTGTATGAGTACCCCATGTACCATCGTAGTAACCTAATGCACCCCAGTCACTGGTTTTTCCTTTAAAATCTAAATTAGGTTTACCTATGTCTCCCGGTGCATTTTCTGCTATGTTAAACGGAATCAAAGCATATTGCTGATATTTTCCTGTTCCATTTGGTGAATCATCAGTTGAATATTCAAATAATACATTACTTTTTAATTTAGCAGGATCAACAGCTGCTATAAATTCGTCATATTCATCTCCACGCTTTGAGTCTGCAAGTCCGAATGTGTCATTGAGTAGATGTCCCTCGTGGCGTTCACCCATGACATTTTTGGAATTTTGCCTTGATCCAGGAGTGTGACCTCCGATTTGTGGGTTTTCTTCTAATTTTGTTTGGTAAAAACGTTGATATGGATTTCCCACTCTATATGATTCATTGTTGGGTATGTTTTCACATTCAAAAATTTCAAATTTACCCATATCAGAATTCCTACCACTTCCTGCCGGACCTTTTGGCTTTTGGTGGTTTTTCGCCATAACTCGAAATCCCGCAGGAGCATTTTTAGTCTGTACATCAAATTTAGATGAAAACTTAATCCCACTATCGTCAAACAAAGCATCGTAGTTATTTAAATTGTCCGATGCGTCTGATGTATGTCCTGCGTCTGTTTTTGATCCAAAGTTTAGACCGTATAAATCGTTTCCTTGGTTTTCTTGATCGGTGTCTGCCATGTCATATATAAGTATATAGACATTTCAGTATTCATTAAATTTGTTTAGGTGTTATTTAAAAAAAAATATAACGAAGTAGACCTAATTATAGTCAGATGGCAGATGAACTCCGTGGTACGATGCATAATTTTCAATAAATTCTTTCATTACGATATCTATTATCTTATAAATAATAATTGAACATACACACGAAAACCAAAATTTTTTCTCAAATGTTGAAAACCAGCAAATATTAACAAATATAATATATAACACAGGTAGTGTGCAGAACCACGCAACCCGAATTAATCGCATTAAATTAACAAGTTTAGTTTTGATTTGTATATTATTCATTTTATTTTTTCTCTCCTATATTATGTATACTACTAAAAAAGTTATAATAAGTCAAGCATTTTTTATAAAAAGTAAAACTTCATTTGAAGATAACATTTCTTTAAATCCAGGATGTAATTTCTCATGGTTTAACATTTCGTTTAATGTCACCCACTTTGCTTCATCATTTTCCCAATTTAATATTGATTCAAATTCTTCGTTAACATATCCTAAGTAAGTTCTATAAGAAAAATTATCTTCACGAAAAATGTAAAGTAATTTTAATTTTATAT
>MDTC01092078.1_pt1 | contig 15108 bp, 12 predicted proteins | sample 811181 | NCBI WGS metagenome assembly MDTC01 (sample SAMN05326644, study PRJNA326480) | marine metagenome | isolation source: seawater | place: Pacific Ocean: North | collected 2011 | reverse complement strand
TGTTGGCTGGTGGACAAACAGATGATCCATCTGCGTTAGTGGGTCCACTTCACAATGGTGGATTCAACGGATTTGCCTACGTGTTCTCAATGGATGACATTGTCTCGGGCTCGCTCTCTACAGGCGGTACTGGTCAGTTTACTTACACCTCTGGCTCTCGAAAGGTTGGAACAAGTTTAACGGCTACTGCCAGTAACGATTACCGCACGCTGCTTGATTTTGGCATCGATTCTTTCACGGCACCATTCTTTGGTGGCTTCGACGGATTAGACATTACTAAGCCAGATCCACTTGCTAACTCGCAGATTGGCGCGTCGAAACAAGCTAGCTACACAAACGCTACAATTAAGCAAGCGCTTGAGACTGTTGCTGACCCTGAATTATTGGACTTTAACGTTCTGGCAGTTCCGGGCTTGACCAACGAGTCCTTGACAAATTACCAAATGGAGTTGTGTCAAGAAAGACGTGACGCCATGGCAATCATTGACTTGCCCAATGTCTACACACCGTTTGCTGAATCATATGTTGCTGACAAGAAGCTTAGAGCAAACAGGAACGTACTTGGTACGGTTCAAGCACTAAGACAAAGAAGGCTTGATAACTCATATGCCTGCACCTTCTACCCATGGGTTCAGACTCGTGATGGAAAAACTGGCCAGACGCTTTGGGTTCCACCTTCTGTCGCAATGATGGGTGTCCTTGCTTCTTCGCAAGCTAAATCTGACGTTTGGTTCGCACCAGCCGGCTTCAACCGCGGAGGCCTTTCTGACGGCGCCGCAGGGATTCCAATCCTGAACGCATCATCTAGACTTTCTTCGAAGGAAAGAGATATGTTGTACGATGTTAGCATCAACCCAATTGCATCTTTCCCGTCGACTGGAATTGTGGTCTTCGGACAGAAAACACTCCAGGCAAGAAAGTCGGCACTCGACAGAATCAATGTCCGCAGGCTTGTGATTTACTTGAAGAAGCAAATCTCGGTTCTTTCGACTCAAGTTCTCTTCGAGCAAAACGTTCAAGCAACTTGGGACAGATTCAAGGGTCTTATCGAGCCGTTCTTGGCTAACGTTAAGACTAGATACGGACTCACAGAGTACAAGCTTGTTCTCGACGAGACCACAACTACTCCTGATCTCATCGATCAGAACATTCTTTACGCTAAGATTATGATTAAACCAGCCCGTGCAATCGAATTCATCGCAATTGACTTCATTATTGCAAACACTGGCGCATCATTTGACGACTAAAAATACTAAGCATACTAGTTAAATTAAAGGGAGAAAACTTATAATGCCATTCTGGTCAACTACTTTTCAAAACACTGAAGACGTCCTCAAGGATCCAAAGAGAAACTTTAGGTTCTTCGTTACTATCACCGGTATCAACACTGATAACGGAGGTTCTATGGTCTGGTACGCCAAGGACGTCTCAAAGCCTACTTTCACGATGGCTGAGGCAACTCACGAGTACTTAAACCACACTTATTACTATCCTGGTAAGGTTACCTGGAACCCTGTCGAACTTAAGATGGTTGATCCAAGTGGCGACCCCGATGTTGCCGCGACTATGGCAGGTATCATGGTTGGTGCTGGCTACAAGTTACCCGTTACTCCCGACAGCAACAACCTTACAAGCATGTCCAAGCAAAAGGCCGCCGGCGCCATTGGCACCGTAAAGATTACACAAGTTGATTCCGAAGGAAAGCCGCTTGAAACCTGGACGTTGTGGAACGCATTTGCAACTGAGGTTAACTTTGGTGGTACTTTAGCTTATGGTAACGATGAATTAACAGAATACGTACTCAAGATTCGCTATGATTGGGCGCAACTTGAGACTGCTGCTGGTAGCAACGCATTAGCTACTCCCGGAGAAAACTTATTCTTCGACATTTCAAGATAACACAATAAAATAGAGGTGAAATTTGTCACGAAATAAAGACCGACTTGGCATGGGGGATAATACCCCCGAAGCTGCAAGTCCCCCTGTCGCTGCAATGGACTCAAATGTCTTTTCCTTTGTAGCACCGACTGAATTTGTTAGTCTGCCTTCTCAGGGCCGTCACTACTCTTCTGATCATCCACTCTTTAATAAAGATACGGTTGAGATTAAGCAAATGACTGCGAAAGAAGAGGACATATTAACATCTGTAACCCTCATCAAGAATGGGATTGCATTAGAAAGACTACTTGAGAGCATTATCATTGATAAGCGAATCGATCCAAAAACGTTACTGATTGGAGATCGCAACGCAATCGTGATTTCAGCAAGAGTTTCCGGTTATGGCAACATCTACCGGACACAGATTACTTGTACTGAGTGTCTTACGGAGCAAAAACACAATTTTGATCTAAATGACGCGCAAGTTACTACTAGTCAAGAAATTGCTAGTGATTTACCAGAAGAAGTGCAAATTACTGAAAATGGTGATTATTCGATCGTATTGCCAAAGTCTAATCTTAGCGTAGTGTTGAGAATGTTGAATGGTAATGATGAAAATAATTTATCCGCATCGCTGAAGACAAACAATCAGCAATCTGATAAACTTGTAACCACACAATTACTGCACATGATTAAATCTGTGAATAACAATACCACTAAAGAAGCAATCCAGTACGTTGCTGAAAATCTGCCATCCGCAGACTCAGCATTTTTAAGAAAAATATACAAGAACATCGTCCCAAACATTAGCCTAAGCCTAGGCTTCGAGTGCAGTAACTGCTCCCATGCAGAAAACATGGAGGTTCCGCTAACTGCGGAGTTTTTTTGGCCTGAGCAGTAAATATATGGAAGGTGTTTACGAACACTTCTTCTTTTTAAAACACTACGGCGGTTGGTCTTTTGTCGAAGCTTACAATTTACCAATAGGGCTTAGGGAATGGTTTGTTGATAGATTAATGCAACACCTTGAGGCGGAGAGAAGCGCCTCATCTTCGGGCGGTTCAGGAAATACCCAAACTTTAAGTGCTAATAATCAGCCGGGCCCACCACCCGGTTATGATGTTAAATAAATTAAAAAATTGTATTTAACTAATTAATTAAAAGGGCACTTAACCTATGGCTGCTGAAGACGAATTAAAAGACATAAAACAAATTTTGGCCTCAATCCGAGATCAAAATAAAATATCCAGTTCTGCTACCCAAAGCGCGCTGGACTATAAGCAATATGCATCAGAGCTTAAATTAGCTCGCGACGAGCTTAATCTGCTCGAAAAAGGCACTGGCGCCTACAACAGAAAGTTAAGAGAAGTAGAAAAACTCTCAGGACTAACTAAAAATGCGCTCAAAGACCAGCGCCGTGAAACAAATGCCTTGTCGTTGTCAATAAACGGCCTAGGCGCCGCTATGGATATGCTTGGCAACAGCATAGATACAGTTGTAGTCAAGCTAGCGGGTCTTGTTTCTTCTATCATGGCCGATGTTAAGGAATTGGACAATCTCACCGTGCAGTTCCAAGCGGCCACTGGCGCCTCCGCCACAATGGCAAGTAATATCTCGGGCCTCACTGATAGGTTAAGAGCATTTGGTGTAAGTAACGAAGAAGCCGCGGCTGCAGTAAAAAGCGTATACGGCAACTTTACCTTGTTTACTCGTTTAAATGAAGAAACCCAAGATAGTCTGCTTGATACAGTTAGTTTGATGGGGGAACTCGGAGTCTCGTCAGACACTTCTGCAAAATTGCTGGAATCCTCCTTTAGAACTTTCGGTATGTCTGTTGAAGAGGCTAACGGCCTGCTCATCGATATGAGGGGTACTGCACGTGCTTTAGAGATTCCTGTTGAGCAACTAACTTCGGATTTCATAGCGCAAGAGTCAATTATCGCATCGCTGGGTAACCAAGGCGTTGATGCATTTAAGAAGATCTCAGCGGCGTCTAAAAGCACTGGTGTCTCAGTCGACGGTTTAATGGACATATATAAAAAGTTCGACGACTTTGACACCGCCGCAAACATCGCAGCTGACCTTCAATCTTTTGGTATTAATCTAGATTTCATGACCCTGCAAATGGAACAGGATCCGCTGCGAAGATTACAAATGATTCGAGAAGGCTTTTTGCAAGCTGGATACTCAGCTGAAACTTTCACAAATATGCACAGGTCTACACAGTTAGCCCTATCACAACCTTTAGGTCAAGATATCCCAACTATGATTAAATTGTTGGGTGAGGATATGGATGGATTGGTTGATACAGCCATGCAAGCCGAATATACTTTTGAAGAGATGAAAAAAGACGCTTTTGGCCTGAAGGGGTTTGACAAAGTTCTCAATAACCTGACAAGCTCGTTTAAGAGACCAATTGAAGAAATTCAAAAAGCAGGCCGCAGAACGTTTGAGGCATTTACTCCTACGATTAAAATGTTCGAACAATATTCCGCGGATATGATAAAGAGCACAGAAGAATTTGTCAAAAGCAACTCACAATTAGTCGGTGGTCTGGCTATAGCCTATAACATGCTTGATCTGGATGTGATTCAAAAAAGCTATAATGCGTTTAAGGGCATAATGAGCTTCTCAGGAAGCTTACTGAGCAATATGTTCACGTTTAAGGGTCTTATGGCCGCATTGGTTGGCGGAGGCTTTTACCTTATCAGAGATCAGTTGGGCGATATCATTGACACGTTCACTGATCAAGGAATAATTGCCGGGCTTAAAGCATTGGGCTCTGCTTTTGTGGACTTATTCAATGATTTTAAAACAAAAGCAATCGATGCTGGTTTTGATAAACAGTTTTTTGTTTCCCTTGGGAATTTAGTTTTTGATGCCGCGATCTTTGGGTTTTACAAAGTCAAAGAATTCTTAGCTCCCGTTTTTGATTATATGAAAGTGTATTTTATCAAGTTGTGGGAGGATATGGAAGCCGATGGGACGTTAGACAGAATTGGCGAAAAAATTGGCTATATTTTTAAGAAAGCCCTAAGTTTTATACCCGGGCTCGGCTGGCTTGATCCCGATACTAGTTTAATTGGACCTGATCCCGGTCAAAGTAAGGCTAACTATTTTGCAGAGATGTTTGGAGGCTTCGCAGGTATGGGCCCCGCGGACGCCACGCCCAAAAAGGCGAGAAGCACAGAAGAGATAGCCAAACAAGTTGCAGCCGAAAGAGAAATCGCAAACAAAGATATGGCCAACAAGCTTGCGCAAGCAGAGAAGCGAATGGTTGATTCTTACGGCGCCTATGGGAAGACAAAAGGCGCCCAAACAATTGATGCAAAAACCGCCATAGTAATGGACAAGACGGCTAAGGCTATAGAAGTAATAGAGCCTCGCTTGGAGAAAGTGGGTAACGCCATAGATAAAAACCTCACGTCCCTTAAGGATGGGATTGTTGATGTCCTTAGTCAAGCCGTTGATGTACTTGGTAAAATGAACGAGTCACAAAAAGAGGCCCACAACGCATATACACAGGGCTTTGTAATGGAAATGGACGGCCGCACAGTAGGGGAACTTACAGCGAGACATGTAGATAGTAAAATGAAAGGAAAAATACGATAGGTACAAATTATGGCAGATAAATCAGATCCAAAAGACGATACCAATTACTTTAGTAATTTAAAATACGGACGCGATGAAGGCGTGATTCAGGATGTCTATGTAGACACCAGTGATGCATACGCCAACTATAAGCAGTATATGATATCCTTTTTGCATGTGCCCACAAATTCCACAGTCTTTTTTAAGGCATATGTTACTGAATACAATGAAAATTTTACTTGCTCCTGGACCCCAACAGAAGTATATGGGCGTACGGATCCAATTCAAACATACAAGGGTACCAAAAGGTCCATCACATTAGCATTCGACGTTCCAGCAGCCTCTATGGGAGAAGCATACGAGAATTTGGGTAGAGTTTCTAAATTAGTGCAAATGTTATATCCTACATACTCGCCTAATGACTTGGGCAGTGGCCAGATTATTGGACAAGCACCGCTAGTACGTGTCAAAATGATGAACCTTATTACAAAAGAAAGAGCCGTCGAGTTTCCACCTAGTGACGACGGCTCATCAATGAGTGAATGGCTAGAACAGGCCGGCCAAGCCAGTGGACATATGGCGCCAAGAGACCTCCTGCAAAATTACAAAACTGCGCCTAATCCACAAAATGGTGTGTTAGCAGCTATTGGCAGTATTACTTATCGTTCCGATTTGCAAAAAATTCAAATATTCGAAAAAGCCGCAAACACCGTTTTGCCGCAATCATTATCCGTCAGTTTGAGTTTTGACGTAATTCATGAAGAAACAGTTGGCTGGTCACCAAGCGGAGAATCATTAGTTGAATCTTTTCCACACAAAGTTATGTTAAGTAAAGCAGATTTGTCCAAAAAGGCTATTGGGGATGATCAAAACCCCAGAGATATTTCAACAAGACTTGCTGATGAAAGACAAAATCAAGCTGAAGAGGATATGAGGCGCGCACAGAAAAATAGATTTTTAGAAAGGCTCGGTATGAAAGCACTTGGCCGCGGCCTATCGAGTATCGGCGGTGGCCAAATGGGCCCAACTACGATACCGGATGACGATTAATAAGGAGACTTAAGATGGGAAGATATTCATCAACCAGAAAATTTAGAAATAATCTAGAATATTATGATTACCTAAAGAGCAAACGAAAATTGAAAGTTGCAAACCACTACGCAACGCCTGTTTTGAGGCACCCTACGGTGGCGGAAAGAAGCAGGATACTTTCCGACACACATATTTGGACACTCGGCGACAGGTATTATAAATTGGCTGATCAATATTATGGTGATTCGCAATATTGGTGGGTCATTGCATGGTATAACGCAAGACCGATCGAAGCCGATGTTCTAACCGGAGATATGATTGAGATCCCGATTAACATATCATCAGCGCTGGCGATTTTAGGCTTGGATTACTAAGGAAAGCGCTAATGAGTAATATGTTTATGACATACAAGACCTTCCAAGTCGCGGCAAGCCTCGCCTCCATGGGTTTTAACGAATACGACAAAAGGCAGCGCCAGCTTGAATCTGAATCGCAAACGCAAGAACTTTTAGGCGGAGCATATGATTACCAAGGCCCTGCGCAAGCGGCCAACGTGCTCGCAAATCTTGAGGCAGCTAATCCTGCTGCTCAAATGGCTCAGCAAGTTTTAGATGAAGCGGCAGATCCTTCGCGTACGCCGTCCTTTGTCGAGGAACCGCCAGAAGCCTTTCCAGGGGTTACACCAGATGACGAATCCCAAGGCGGCTCTAGTATAGAGGACCCAGAGGCCGCTGCAGCCGCCGCTGCAGGCGCAGAAGACGAAGAACCCGACGAGGTCCTTGTTGTCACAGCCCAAAGGGCTAAGCGCGATATAAGACCCTTTCAGGACCAAGACTTCATCTTGATGCATGCATACAATTTGGTTCAGCTTAGAAACGAGAAAATGAATTTTGATCTTGACGAGGTACCACCAGATAAACTAGAGGATGTAGACGGGGATAAAAAAGGAGATGATGTGGCTCTTAATACAATCCGAGCCATAAAAGGCGCGCTGCCTTATGCATATCTATCAACTCCGTCTCACCCAAAAGAAGTAAACGCTGCCATACAGTGTATAGGCGATCCGGCCGGGTTTACTAACTATTTGAAAGCCACACCAAACTTACAGAGTCATCTTGATTTAACGACTGAAGAATTATCAAATCTAACAACCAAGATTCGACTGTACAAACTATTTCAAAGAGAAGAAAGACCTTCAATTGTTGAGTTTATTTTTGAAACATCAGGAATAGGCTCTTCTGAACTCGAAGAAATGATGAAATCTAAGGGTAAGAAAAGGGGCTATGGCGTAGGTATCAAGTCGTTTAATTTTGTTAATCAAAGTAAATTTATTCATCTAATCGATCGACAAGTGCATGCAGAATTGGTAATATACGCTGATTCTTTGGACTCGTTGCTAAAAACTAGAGTTGGTTATTCGTCGGATCCCGACTTCAACCACCCGCTTGAGTATAGATTTACCGACTTGGCGCTCAGAAACAGACGGGCCCCGGGCACTATATCTGGAGGAAGATTAGGTTCTGTTAGCGATTTGACATTTCAAGTTGTTGTTGAGGTCGGGGTTACTAAGTCTGCTTCGAGCATACCGGGACTTTCTAATGATAGCTCCACTATGATGATGAAGCTCAATCCGAAAACCCACAATCTCAGCTTTAACATAGATGGATCTGTTGAATTAAAAATCGAATATAACGGTGTCATCGAAACAATTTTTGCCGAACCCGTACACTTTGATATTTTCAAAAATTATAAAAATTTAGTTAATGAGTATGCGACTCAATTTGCTGCAATCGGATATCAAAATAGATGCGGCGGAAAAGATACTCAAAAAATTAAAACAGCCTTAAGCAGTATAACCAACGAAAACAAATCAAAAAGAATGAGAATGTTAAATGATGGTTTGAGAGACAGAGGCAAAATATATTACATTAACATCCAGCCTGACGTCTTGAAAGCATGGAATGGCTTGTTTAACGATAAATCCCCAAACCAGACGGGCGAACCGTTGAAAGATGCTCTTCTTAACGAACAGCATCGCACTAGTGCACTTAAAGTTCTTCAAAGCGCACTTGGAGCAAAGGTTCCAACTGCGAGCGATGATGAAAAAAAATCTTCGTCCCTGTCTTCAAATATTTCAAGTGTCGATACCAATCAAAAACAGGCCAAAGAAATGCAAAACGATATGGAGGAAAAACAACCCCCACAGTCAGCATTACGTGATTGTGCGATTGATCCAAACTCAAACCAGATTGCTTTCTTCTATGCAAGCGATTTGATCAATTTAATATTAGAAAACATATCAGATACATATTCTTTGACTGAAATTGACAGGGCCACTACCGAAGCTCTGGACATCGTTGGCGGTGTTGCTGACATTGACCCACAAGATAAACTAGGAGCAGCTTTTCAATCAGCCGTGCAGGTTTCACTTGGTAGGGGTCCTGATGACGCCGGCGAACAAATTGATAACAAAAGCTTTGAACAGATGCTTGGCTTTAAAGAAAAGCAAGTTGCTTCGCTTGAACACTTTAAAAAACTAAGAATTGTTTTGGGGCCCATGTACATAGAAGATTATTTCTCTATGGCGACCGGACTGTGTAGTATAGGTGACATGCCTATCTCACTAAGACATTTTAATGAATGGTTATCCGGCAAAATGGATAAAAAGACCAGATATCCTTTAAATGACTTTTTGGTTGAGTTTATAAAAGAATATTTACCAACATACCTAAAAGGCAACCCAGAACTTAACGATAAGGCATTATTAGGCAAAAACTACCTCTTCGGCCACCAAGGATTCCTGGGATATGGCAATAAGTTTAAACAGGAAGGGCTAGATAGTGATCCCTTGACTCTTATGAGGAGAACTCACAGCAAAGCCGCCGGCCGGAAATCTTTGCAATATGAGTTAATTGAAAACGAGTACCGACCCTTGATAAATCTGCATTCAAACAGTATTTCAGCCGAAAGAAAAAAAGATGCTTACGATTATTTGGTCTTTTATCAATCTGACGCTCATTTTTCTATTTTGCCGCAGATAGGTGAAATAGAGCGAATGGTAGGGTTTGCACAGGAACAACTTGCTAAAAAAGGCATTGGTGCATATTTTCATGGCAGAGATCGAGGCATCGTTAAGGACATACAATATGCCAAAACAGATGCGCCGGGCTTAAAATCAGCCTTAGCGGCAGAAGCAGGTCTGAACAATCTAGACGGTCTGGAGCAGTTTAGGGAAGTTTTCAGTGCCAAGCTGACTACTTTTGCTAATTTTGAAGTATCTCCGGGCGACTATATATTCATTGATCCTGAGAGCATTAACAGTTATTTAAGCAAAGAGACTCGCGATAGTTTGGGAACGGCAGGAACACAGTTTATAGGAGTTGGGGGGTTCTTTACCGTAAGGGCAGTCAGCCATTTCTTTGAACAAGGCAAATTTGAGACATCAATCGACACTATTTTCACTAAATCAGCTAATGCTCAGTATTCTATGTTTGAATTAGGCAAACAAAAAGAACAAGAAGAGAAACAAAATAACGAAATTAACAAAGAAGAGCAAGATAAAATACAGAAAGCCTGTAAGTCAAGTTTACAACAAATAGAAAGCACAGAAAACGCCACACTAGCCCGGGCCCAGGACAGCGCTTCGTCCATTCTGGGTGATTTTGCAGAGTATGCCGAAGCTCTGTTTAAGGCTATTTTTGATAATTCTGATTCAGAAATCAGTGATAACGATCTTAATTCAGCCGTTGGCAATTCGGAAACAAGCACCGGCAGTAGCCCGGATCAGGGCAATGAAAATGTTGCCAATAATGGCCCAGTAACATAGGATAAATTCATGAGCAAATTTTTTATTGAAAACGCGAGAGAAGGTTCTAAGAAACTTTTTAACAAAAAACAAATGTACAAGCTTGTTTCCAAATCGGACTATAGCAATCTAATAGATTTCAATTTTGGGGAAAAGCGCTTGTACGGCAGAGTTGATAAGTATTATCAGCCCATAACTCCCAATGAAGGTTTCTTGCAGCTTGTTGAGCTTAAAGGCGGCACGCCTCAGCCAGTGAAGGTGTTCAACTTTGTTGCCGATGCATTTGCCGATCTACAAAACAGGTTTAAAATAAAAGTTGTAAGAAGCGAGATTAGCGCGGATGAACAATTCCTTACCGACTTGGTGCCGGTTTCTGCTTATCAAGATCCTAAGCAAATATATCAGAAGCGCACTGACTCATTTACAATTGCTGTTGGTAACGTCATAGAAAACAACAATCTTAAATTTACTAATTTTAATGAGTTCATTAATGTAATAATGCCGTACATCAAGAACTTTTTAAAAGAAAATGTTATTACATACCCGGCGTTTGTTAAAAGCAAAGAATGTCCTATGAGTATTAATGGACTTGTTATAGAAATAGCAGATATTGACCCCAATAACGACAATTTAAAATATAAGTCTTTCTACAAAAGTAAAAATTGGGATTTCTTCTTAAATGCTTGCAATACGTATGGCTTTATGGTAGACTGCAATATGCCTAACAGAATTATTGCCGATATTAACTCACCTTTCATGCAAGAAAAAATAGCTAACTATGCGCCGGCAATTAACTCAGCTGCCAAATTCACAAGCTATTGTTATGATCACGCAGCATTTTCTTATTATCAAACTTTTAAGACGTTTCTATACACAATTTATTCTGCGAATAGACCGAGAACCATCGTAACAACTACGAACAACAAATACGATGGAACAAGGTCGGTGATCAGAAAAGTAAAAAACTACAGCTATTCTGAATTTGTTTCTGAGATTGGCGATAGTGAATTGTTTGAATTATATATGCAAATTAGATTTATGGAAGAAGAGAGTCAGTTCTCAAAATATGAAAAAAAAGTCACTATCCGAGATAGCAAGAAAATGGCAGAGATAAATGGCATCGATGATGGCATTTTAATTTTTGAGCTTTTACTAAACAAAACGTTTGACTATTCTGGTTCGTTAAGTTATATTAAAAAAAGGCGAGACGATCTGAGGAAATAGTGTACTTTCAAGCATTAGACGATAAAAAAGAGTGCGTCGGCATCTATCATGATGGCCGGCTTAATTTTGATGAGAATACGTTCCCCGATTGCTTATCCAGTATGAGAACGTGGAAATATTCAGGCTTTCTCCAAGACGAATCTATTGAGTACGGATGGATCCGAGCTGGTGGAAAGACATTAAAAAATTCTTGTCCCGAAAACTTAATTGAAGAACTGGTTAGGTTCGAGAAGAAAATGAATGCTTATAAAAAGTCATTTGAGATAGCGAAGATTAATTTTCGAGATCATTGCTTCTTTGATTTAGTACCTCATGATTTTCTGGTCTCTTTCTTGGAGATGAAAAACCAAATAACACAACACGTTTTTGAGAATTATGAAAAGCCAGCGACTTACGATCACTTGGTGGCAGTAGAGAAGCTGCTATATAAAATAAGGTATCAGGCTCTGAATGTGAATACACAGGATGCCCGGGGATTGTTTACTTCGTCTAGAAAGCGGCAAGCAGCACAAAAGGTTCTAGCTGGTCCCAAACATATTGATTACAATATCTTTGGCACCAGAACAGGGCGCTTGTCTACGTATCCGGGTTCTTTCCCAATTCTTACGATGCAAAAGGATTTGCGCGCCTTAGTGAAACCACAAAATGATTGGTTCATTTCTCTTGATTACAATGGTGCAGAAGCGCGCACTGTGTTGTCGCTTTTGGGCGAAAAGCAGCCACCCGGAGATGTGCATGAGTGGAATGTTATGAATGTTTTTAAAGACAAGGGCGTAGAGTCCCGCGATGCTGCGAAAACGTTCTTCTTCTCTTGGTTGTACAATCCAGAATCTAACAAAATTCAAGAATCGTTTTACGATCGTGATGCATTATTAAAGAAGTACTACAATGATGGTCACGTCGAAACTGTGTTCGGCCGTAGAATCGAAGTAGATTCATATAAGGCTTTGAATTATATCGTGCAGAGCACAACCGCTGATTTGGTTAATGATCGCGCCGTTGCCATCGATCAGCTTTTAGAAAACAAGCGCGCATTCGTGTCACATATCGTGCATGATGAAATTGTTCTTGACATTCCAGATGAAGAGAGATACCTTATACCGGAGATTAAAGAAATGTTCTCAAACAACAAACTTGACAAGTTTGTCACAAACCTTAAGGCAGGTAGAGACTATATGGATATTGGAGTATTAAATCTATGATTTCTATTGTAGGAATAGGTAATGCAGCATCTGCAATTGCGGAGAACTTCAAGTCGCAGAACAATAACTATAAAGTATACCAACTTGGTAGCAGCTACAAGAATACCAAATACACACGCACCCTCAAGAGTTACGACAAGCCAGAAAAGTACGAAGAAAACATTCCGGACATGTCTAAATTTTTCAAAGATTTAAACGATAAGGTGCAGGTGTTTGTGGTAGGCTCTTCTCATAGCTCAAGTTACGCTCTTGGCATCTTGGAGCAAATGAAAGACAAAAATCTGGAAATCTTTTATGTTAAGCCAGATGTAGAATTGCTTACGGGTGTCCCAAAGCTGTTGGAAAATTTACTTTTTGGAGTGCTACAACAGTACGCGCGGTCAGGTCTGTTCAATTCGTTAACAATCTTGTCCAATCTGGAGATTGAAAACAGTATCACTGGGTTATCGATTAAGAACTACTACGAAAAGCTGAATCACACTATCTTTTCATGTGTGCATTATCTAAATTTCTTCAGCCACACAGAGCCTGAGATTGGTCAAATGGCGAACCCATCCGAGATTAATAGAATCCGATCGATTGGTATCTTGAACGCCGAGACTTTATCAGAAAAGTGGCTCTTCAACCTTGACATCCCCCGCGAGACGTGTTATTATATATGCATCAATAAAGATAGATTAGAAGAAGAGGCGGGATTGCATAAGCAAATAGTAGACATTTTAAAGAACAAGCCTAGAAATGCTTTTCGTAAGGTTTCCTACGGTATTTGGGAAACACACTTACATGACTTTGGGTTCTGCGTTACCCACACAAACGCAATTCAAGAAAATACTCTTGACAAGCTAGAACAAGAGTGATACATTAGATATCGAGGAAAGCTCGATATACTTTACAACAACAAAACAAGGAGAAAAAACTAATGTCAATCAATATGGAACTAATGAGAAAGAAGCTTGCCACACTTCGTGGTGAGGATAAGGGCGACGGAAACTCGCCGTGGTTTAAGCCCGATGAGGGCGAACAAGTGGTTCGTATCGTACCAGCTAACGATGGCGACCCTTTGAAGGAAATGTTCTTCCACTATAACGTTGGAGATCACAAGGGCGGTATTCCGTGCCCTAAGCGCAATTATGGTGAGCGCTGTCCAATTTGCGATTTTGCCTCTCAGCTTTGGCGAGAAGGAAGTGAGCAAAACGACGAAGAATCCAAAAAGCTTGCAAAGTCTCTCTTTGTACGCCAGCGCTATTTTTCACCGGTGGTCGTCCGCGGCCGCGAAGATGAAGGTGTGAAGGTCTATGGTTATGGAAAGAGAGCATACGAGTTGCTTCTCGGATACATTTTGGATCCAGAATATGGTGATATCACTGATACCCTTGAAGGAACTGACATTTCGTTGGTTTACACCAAACCAACAACCCCGGGTGCATACCCACAAACAAGCCTAAAGATGCGCCGAAGCACATCTGCTCTTCTGGAGGACACCGAGGCCATCCCCGCCCTCCTAGACGGCATCCCCGATATTGACTCACTCTTTGAGCGTCTAACCCCCGAACAAATTGACGCCATCTTAGATGAGCAATTAGCGAGCGGTGCCTCCGCTGAGTCTCGCTCCACCGAGACAAGCAAGTATAATAATACTGAGCCAACCGTTAATCCAGTTGACGCAGCTTTTGATGAGTTGATGGCGACTAAGTAGAGCTTGTTAGATAGCCGATGGCGCCCCGGCTGAAATAGGGCGCCGCATATTCTATAAAAGAAGGAGATTATATTATGGAATGGTTGAAGTCAATGTTGGCACGCTGGAAGGTGCAAGTTAGTTTTGTAGCAGGAGCACTTGTTGTAGCCACTACATACGGACAATGTAGTTTTGAGCCGCCGGCAGCAGAGGTCAGTGAAAACACGCCTGCTGTCGAAACAGTGGAGGCGACCACCACAGTCGAGGTTTCCGCTACCACCTCTACCGAAGAGGAAAGTACCCCCACAACCACAACGGAAACCGCTGCTACTGAGTCCACAACTGAGTAGCAAAGGCCGCTGGCAGACCGGTCAAAGTCTGCCGCTATTTTAAGGAGAGAAAAATGAGACTCGTTCTACCAATCCTTGCCGCGACCCTATTGATGGCTTGCGGGGATAAGGATGAAGACACCGCGGCCGACACCGCTAGCTCTGCCGACACAGCAGAGTAACAAACAGCCGCTGGCACACCGGTAAAAAGTGTGCTGCTATTTTAGGAGGCATAATGGCGAAAGCAAAAGCAGGTCGTGTTAACATGAAAGACCTGATGAAATTGGTTAATAAAAAAGCTGGGCAAAACGTTGCCCACGATCTTACTGGTGACAACCCAACTTCTGTAAAAGAGTGGATCCCAACCGGCTC
>MDTC01073462.1_pt1 | contig 15109 bp, 12 predicted proteins | sample 811181 | NCBI WGS metagenome assembly MDTC01 (sample SAMN05326644, study PRJNA326480) | marine metagenome | isolation source: seawater | place: Pacific Ocean: North | collected 2011 | reverse complement strand
GGTTTGTGCGTGCGGGCAGCAAGCGGCCTGTTCGGGCCAACAGCCGTTCTGTGTAGTGGTCAATCAAGTGCAGCGCTGCAGCGAATGCCGCAGCGCTGCTGATTGCGATGGGGCAAGTAACGCACCCTACTGTGATTTAACGAGTGGACAATGTATTGGGTGTGAGGGTGATTCCGCGCGCTGCTCTGGCAATGCCAACGGCGAGGTCTGCGTCACAGGTAATCCAGCCGACCCATTCTTTGATCGATGTGCAGTCTGTAACCCAGGCCAGCCGGCCGGTCTAAATAATTGCCCGCAATTACAAAGGCCCTCCTGCAGTGAAAACAATGCGGGCGCACTTCAGTGTATGCGCTGTTTTAATGATTCAGCGGGTCCCGAAGCTGCCTGCATCAACAGCCCTCGTGGTTCCATTTGTTTTGAAGACGCCGGTGCTTTAAACGGCCGCTGCGTAGACTGTATTCCGGGACCCAACCCTGAGCAGACAGGGTGTGACATTGAATCGGATACCCCGGCATGTAATGCACTCGGGCAATGCCGCTCATGTGAGAATAACGCTGACTGCCAAGCAAGTGTATCTGGCACTGTGTGTCTGGATGGCGGGGCTTGCGGTTGCGTCGACGGTCAAGAGTGTAACGGCGGACGCGTCTGCGGCGATGGGGGTCGTTGCCGTGATTGTGACGCTGCAGGGGCTGAATCCGAATGTCCCGATGGCCAAGCCTGTATTGCAGGGAGGTGTGAATAATGCGACGTATGCTAACCATTGGTGTACTGGCCTTTGTATGCTCGGCCTCTTTCCTTGCTGAACCAGCGAACGCTGAAACAGACACGGCCACCCGGTTTCAAGACACACGCGACCAAGGCATTCATTACTTTAAGAAGAGTAGATGGCAACAGGCATACCGCTTATTGAAACGCGCATATGGAATGCCAAAGGGGAATGAAGACTTTTTGGCCACCTTCTATTTAGCGAGAGCAAGCAGTAAATTATTACTGCTCGAACGTGCCTTTGACCTCGGTGAGCAAGCTAAAACACTGGCGAAGGATAATAGCAGAAGTAAGCGCAGAGCAACCGAGTTTGTCGACGAGCTGGCCACTCTTTTCGGAAAGGTCACGCTCACGGCAGCCAAAGGTGAGACCAACGCCATGGGCCGTATTTTCTTTGAGAGCAAGACGGGCATCTTGAACCGCAAGAAGCGGGAGCGTTTCCTATCGATACGAGAGCGTTTTAGGAGCACTGATGTCACTCTTCCGACAACTGTCTATCTGCCCTATGGAGACTACCTGGCCAATAAAGTCCCCTTCTCCATAAAAGAGGACACGCCGCCCAAAAACGTCGCCATTTATTTGCAAGTGCAAACAAAAGCTAAGGACCAAACGTGGCTTTGGGTTGGACTTGGCTCCGCGGCTGCTGTAGCCATTGGTGCGGGAGTAGGAATTTACATGCTCTCGCAGGATGAAGAGGCCAAAGAGCGCCTTAGAATTTATTCCATTGAAACGGCTCGCTAATTTTCATGTCTACCAAACGCACTCAGTACCCACGGCTACTTCTTTTTGCTCTCTTGACCAGCAGCGTCTTCTACAATCCAAGCGTGGCGGGTGCGGATGCGCCAGACTCTTCAATGGAGGCCAACGACTTAGGCGACGTCCGAGCGCAAGGTATCTTGTATTATAAGCGAAAGGTCTTCAAACAAGCGCGCGCACAGCTGGAGCGGGCATTTAAAATGCCTGGAGGAAACATCGATCCCCAAACGAGCTTCTATCTTGCGAAGACCTACAAGCAACTCAAGATGATTGATAAAGCCTTCTATTACGGCGAACTCGCTCTCGATTATGCCCCAGGTCATCCTAGAGTTGCCGAAAAGATCCGGCTGTTTATGGACGACCTATCGAACCAATACGGCCCGGTCGAATTTCAAAGCGAAAGACAAGAGGGTGTGATTTATTTGACGAGCCAGTCCTCTTTTCTAAACCCAACAAAACGGGCTGTCTTCGAATCCATCAAGCTCCGCTTGCGATCAACCCAGACCCGTTTCCCAACGGTAATTTATTTGCCATTTGGCCGGTACATTGCAAACAACGTGACCTTCACCATTTCAGGTCAATCTATCGATACGGCGAAGGTCTTCATTTCTGCCGAAAACGCGCAGCGAGCCTTGCCCCAGGCCAATACAAAAAACCGCACGTGGTGGTACGTTGGTGCCAGTGCCGTTTTGGCGGCCGCCGGAATGACAACGTGGTATTTCCTTCGAGACCAAGGGCAAGAGCCTGCGGCATCCAATCTTTACAATATCGTCATCTTAAACGGTGAAGAATAATGAGCCTGTCAAGTCCCCTGTTACAAAAACGGTTTCGTCCAGTTTTTGCCATCATAATCGCAGTGTGTCTGATGTCCTGTGAAGACACGGCCGAAAAAGAGGGCATCGTCAGCACGCTTCAATTGGACACACGGCCTTGCCTCGGGGTCAATAGCGCGTGCCGCCGGAATGTAACGAACGCCACAAACCAAGGCGCAGGCTACGGCAATGCCTGCCTGGTCATCGTCAGCAACCAGCAACAAACCACCGAGCGAAGACGGCTTGCCTGGATTCAAAATCGCTTATCGTTGGTCGACCAAGCGAGCCTCAGCTTTCAAGCCGGCGACCGGATTCAAACCAGCCTATTTATTCTCGAATCCGGAGATGATCCACTCGCATGCATGAACTTGAATCTGGAGGCATTATGCGAACCGACTGTATGCCTGGTCAAACTCGGCCCGGTAGAGACCATCGTCCCGACCAATGGGTTGTTGAGCATCGATTTCCGCCAGGCTGGTGCGTGCAAAACCCGAGTGAGCACCCCACCTCACCCAGCACTCACAGAGCTCTGTAACGACCTCGATGACGACTGCGATGGCCGAGCTGATGAGACCTTCGGCGAATTGGGGCAGCCGTGCCAGGAGAATTCGACTTGCGCTGCAGCCCAAGTCTTCGCGTGTGCCTCGGATCAGCAGAGCTACTCTTGTGTTCCCGCCTCCACCGAGATTTGCGACGGCGTTGATAATGATTGCAATGGCTTGGTCGACGACATTGCTGGCTGTGAATCTTCGCAATGCAACACCAGCGCGGATTGTTTAGATCCGGCTTCCCCTATCTGCGCTGATGGTCAATGTCGCGCATGTTTGGATGGGACAGCCGAATGTGGTCAAGATTTCTGCGACCGAGGTCGGTGTGTACCCTGTATTACTGGCACCAATCGAGGGTGCAGTGAGCCGAACGCTCGAATTTGTCGCGAACTAGCAGACGGACGGTCAACGTTTTGCGATGGATGCCAATCCTCCGCAGACTGCGGCTCAAACAATCAATTACCCCCGATTTGCGACCGTTTGACGGGCCAGTGCGTAGATTGCCAACAAAACAGCCCACTGTGGGGGTGCGATGGAGATGAGCAAGGTCTCATTTGTGACCCCAATGCCCAAGGGGGCTCTCCGTGCCGTAGCTGCAACCCCGGAGACTGTATTGGTAATCAACGCTGCATTGCGGTCGCCGATGGCACACGCAGATGTGAGGGCTGTGATCCAACGACAAACCAACCGTGTGATGCAGATGGACAGACTCCGATCTGTCGAGCCCGCGCCGATGGAGGGTTTGCATGTCAGACCTGCAATGGGGACGATGCCTACTGTGCAAACGTATCGGAGCAGCTGGCTCGGTCGAACCCAGCAAGTCCAAGTCGTCCGTACTGCTCAGAGTCGGGCCGATGCATTCAATGCCGAGGTGAGCAAAATCAGTACGGATGTAATCCGACTGGAGACACACCGCTGTGTTCAAATGGCTTTTGTAGTTCGTGTGTGACCGATCAAGATTGCGACGGGATTCCAAACGCAGATGCATTTTGTGTCGCCGCTGGGGACATGGCGGCCAATGCGCTCACAGGCCAATGTGTCGAATGCGAGTTAAACAATCATAATGGATGCGGGGAAGGCAGCCCGATTTGCGATCAGCAGACTCGACGGTGTAGAGCCTGTGAGGCCGGAGATATATGTAGCCCTGACCCGCAAACCGGGCGCCCTCGTTTCTGCGTAGGCGATGCCTGCCTGGGTTGTAATCCAGACGGCGATGCCGGTTGCAGTAACGCCATCGGTGAACCCATCTGCGATGCCAATAGTGGGTGCCGCGCGTGTCTCATAGATATCGAATGTGAAGGCGTGGCAAACAACGATGGACGAGATCTCTGCTATCAAGGTCGCTGCGTTCGATGCCGGCCAGATAGACCGGGGTCCTGTGCTGTCGGCCAAGTGTGCGCACCATCACCGAATACAGGTGAATTGCAGTGCGGGGGATGCACGGGTAACGCCGATTGTGCGCCGGATGGCTTTTGCGTCGACGGTGCATGTCAACCCTGCGACCCGTCCACCAATGACGGCTGCGGTGGGGTACGCCCCGAATGTCATCCGCAGACGTTCGAATGCGTTCAATGTTTATCCTATGCGGACTGTCGAAATTCAGGTTTCTATGACGCATGTATTGACAACAACTGCCAAGCTTGCGGAAACGGGTCGGCCGACGACCCGGGTTGCCGCGGTTTCAGAGTCGGCGAAGATGACCTGGCCTGTGTGCAGCAAAAGTGCCGCACATGCCGATTCGGCGCTGGTGAAAGCCCGTTTTGCCCTGAGGCAACCCCATATTGCCATCGGCTAGGATCCCACTGCCTAGGTGTCTGTAATGTGGCCGCTAATACTCGAGACCGACTCCCTATTTCACCGGGCTGCGATGCTGCAAATCCCCAGTGTCATTACGTCGACATTGAGAGTCAATTAGTCTCCGAATGTCGCCTGTGCTACGACAGCACAGACCAACCAGGGGTTGTTGACTTGGGCTGTAGCGCGAATTTCCCTCGATGCCTTGGTCGGGGCGCTCGGTGCTGCTCAGATGAAAACGATATGGATTGCCAATAAAGGAAAGGCATGTCCATTGAACTATCAGACCATTGCTGCACGAATGAAGGAGTCTAACCGATGATTGGGCGACGGCGAGCCTCGGCCTTCATTTGTGCTTTTATCTGTGTCCAGCTGGGCCTACCGACCGCCTATTATCTATCAGACAACCCCTATGACGAGCGCTTTGCCTGGCGCATGTTTTCACCGACCCGTATGGCGGGTTGCCAGGTGTCTGCCCAGCGAATAGAGAGTGGTCGGAGCGAAAAAATTCGACTTCAACGACATATCCATGTGGTCTGGTACAATCTACTTAAGCGAGCGCGCCCTTCGGTGATTGACAAGGTGAGTCAGCACCTATGTTCGACGCTAAAGACCGAACAAGAAGACATCGATATTCGCTTATCACTTCAGTGTGGAAACCCAGCGAACAGCGCCGCCGGAATTTGTTTGAATCATCGCGACCGAGACAGTGACGGCCTGCCCGATGGATATGCAAATACGCTCGCGGCATGCGGCCACCTGTCCCCTCAGGCCTGTTATCAGCGCGACTGCGGGACCCAGACCGCCTCGAGCTGCTATCGAGCTCTTTGTCGTACTCAAGTTATCTCCCCGGACCAAAACATATGTCAGACCGAGGTTGGCATATGAGTACAGCCAAGACTACGTTATGGCACTCGTACTGGTTTCGTAGTCAGGTTGAGCCGGCACGATTAATCGCATTGAGATGGATTTTGTACGGCCTGGTCGCCTATGACTTGTGGACCGTGATGCTTCCCCATGCATCACGCTACGGAGCTGGTCACTTCAACGTAGCTCAAGTCGGTCTGCTCGACATCTTGTTTCCAGTGCCGACACCCGGTGTGGTGAGTGCCATTGTTTTGACCACGAGTATTGCCTGTGCGCTCGCAGCACTTGGCATCCTCGCCAAAGCGATGGCCGTGGCCTCGTGCCTTGGTTATTTTGGTCTGTATCTATGGAGCCAAGCCGACAGCTACCAACACCATTACCTCATCGGCCTCATGCTCTTAATCGCCTGTTTTTTACCTAGGAGTCACCTGTCCCCGTCGGTGGAGGAAAAGAATGAAGCCGATTGTGCCCACTGGGCTATCCCTCTTCTCTACGTACAGATAGCCATCGTCTACTTTTGGACAGCCGTCACCAAAATAGACGACACGTGGATGACTGGGTTGACCATGAGTCAGCTCACTGGAGAGCCGGCCGTTCGGTCGTTAATCGCCCAGATGGAATCTATGTTCTCCTTGCAAACCGGCGGCGGCTACCGATTGGCTGCAGGCCTGGTCGTTGTCGGTGAATTTTTTGCAGCCATTGTTTTCTTAGTTCCGAGACTCAGACTGCTTGGTCTATTTATCGTTCCGTGGTTCCACGTCGGTGTTGAGCTGCTCGGCGTCGATATCGAGCTTTTTTCGTATTATATGATCGCCTTGAATTTGGTCCTCCTTTCACCGCCTCGTTTCTGGCAATGGGTCGGCATACAAATCCGAAAAAGTCGGCGTATAACGACACCACTGACTGGGTGGCCAAGCAACCAAACCTATGCCTCCGTGTTGGCCGTGCTTTGCGGCTTGGCGGTGTTTCTTTTGATACGCAGTATACCCATGTCATCGAGTATAATCGCTGCAACATTGGGCGGCGTGTTTACACTCTCTGCTCTGGTGGGCTATCGACAGCGACCAACCGCATTGATCGCATTGGGCTGCCTGCTCATGGCAGGCTCGATGACCTACACAATCGCGGCCAGCGAATCAGCCTATGATTTTTACCGACTCTGGGGTGGAGATCTCAGACGGCGAAACAATATCGAGCTCGCAATCGACAAATACCAGCGCGCCAACCGAATTAAAACGAGTGGACCTGCCCGTCATTTACAACAGGGTGAACTTCATGAGCGTTTAGGGCAGTACGCAGAGGCCAACGCCGCCTTCGGATTCGCTCGGCTTCAACTTGAAGACCACGTAAACAGACTCATGATTCGCTCCAACCAGGCCCCAACTGATGGAAATCTACATCTGGAATTAGCGGAAAACCAACTGAGGCTCGAACAACGCTGTCGAGCCCTCCTACGTAGCGTCGGATATACTGGCACCCAAGAAGATTTAAAGTCAGCACGGGTCTGCGCGTCGAACGCTCGCCTTGCCGCGAAAGCCTCGCTCAAGGCGGCTCGCGAAGGCCTCATACAGCCAAATTTAAAGCAGCGAAAGTCCATGGGACGAATCCAAAGACAGCTCAACAAAAAGAGTCGATAGCGATGGCGGGTGTTTCCTACTTCCTGAGCGATCTCCATATTTCGTCCGGCGATGAGCCACGGACGAGGCGACTGCTCGCGCTCTTAGACGAAATGGCTGCTGATGCTGAATCTATCTATCTGGTTGGAGATGTCTTCGATTTTTGGCTGGGCTACAAAAGCGTTATCTTTAGTGAATATTATCCGCTCCTCCGTACACTCGAGACGCTCGTCCAGCGAGGTGTAAACGTTGTTATTTTCAGCGGAAACCATGACCCAGACCCTGGTCCCTTTTTCAGAAAAATAAACGTCGTGGTGAAAGAGCAAGCCACAGGACTCAAGTTGGACAAGCATAACATTTGGTTGGACCACGGTGACCTCATCGATCCTCGAAGTGCCTGGTCTAGGCTCATCTGTAGAGCGGCTCGGCAACCGTTCCTCAGGCGTTATGCCCGGATGGTTCATCCCGATTTAGCTTGGCGACTGGCTCGTCTTTACGGCAAAAAAAGAGAGGGGTATACGGATCCACTTCCGACGGAATTGCTCACTCGCTATTTGCCGGGCAAGATAAAGGGCGGTTATGACACCGTCATCATTGGGCATTACCACCGAGCCGTCGCCTACCAAACCACCGTCAAGGGTGTCACGGGTCGGCTTTTCGCACTGGGTGATTGGGTCGAACAGCGAACGTATTTAAAATACGACGGCACTTTTCAACTCCTTCGAGACCAGGGAGCTGGGTATGCACCGCTCGTTCTCACCGACGGCGACCATGCACCCGACCCAAAGAGACCCAACTCAAACAAAAGGCTCCAAGGCTGACGCCTGCTTACTCGACATTCGGCGTGCGTCTTCATTGTTCAGATTGGTTCTTCTTCTTCCTGAACCTTGCGTCCCTTAAAGATCAACTTAATCGGCGTCCCATGAACCTGAAAGGCCTCGCGAAATTGATTTTCCAGGAAGCGTTCATAACTGAAGTGTACGGAACTCGGGTCATTACATGACACAACGATTCGGGGGGGCGCAGTGCGTGCTTGTGTCGCATAGTACAATCGAAGACGTCGATTTCTGACCACGGGAGGTTGATGTCGCTGCAGGCACAGTTCGAGCCAGCGGTTCAGCGGCGCTGTCGAGATTCGCTTTAAATGACTGGCTCGCGCATCGGCGACCAAGCCCATCAAACGATGAACGCGCAGTCCAGTTAATCCTGACATGTGTAGAATAGATGCCCAACGAGCAAATGGCAGCTTGGTCTCAATTTGCTCACGAACTCGGTCAGCCGTCTTGGCGTCCTTCTTTATGGCATCCCATTTGTTAAAAACCAGCACAAGGGCCCTTCCCTTTTCAACGGCAAGGCCGATGATGCGAACATCTTGTTCGGTAATCCCTTCCTCGGCATCCAAGAGCACAACGGCAACATGGCACCGCTCGATGGCGCGAAGGGTACGCACAACACTGTAGCCTTCACTGGTGCCGTACTTGATCCCCCTTTTCCGCCTCAGGCCAGCCGTATCGATCAAGGTGTATGGCGTGCCTTCGTGTTCTAACCTCGCGTCGATAGCATCTCTCGTCGTACCAGGCACATCGCTGACAATCATCCGTTCATCACCAAGTAAGCGATTAGCCAGGGTCGACTTACCCACATTAGGACGGCCGATTAAGGCCACGCGCGTAATCGTATCGGAGTCGGAGTCTTCAGGAGGCGCAGGAGGCAAAAGCTCGGTGACACGGTCTAACATTCGACCGACGCCACGGCCGTGCTCGGCTGAGATAGAGTGGACTTCGTCTAGACCAAGCGTATAAAACTCAGCGGCATGTTGGTGCTGGGATTTACCATCAACCTTGTTAACCGCAACGATCACCTTACGATTTCCTTTACGTAAGAGGGTCGCAACTTCACGATCCGCCTCCATAAGGCCATCACGGCAATCCGTGACAAATACGACGACATCAGCCTCATCGATGGCCAACATCGCTTGCTGCCGCATCATGGTGACCATATTCTGATTAGATTTGGGTTCAAAGCCCCCCGTATCGATGACAGTGAACGACCGTTGATTCCAGAAGACGTCACCGTAATTCCGGTCTCGAGTCACACCGGGCGTGTCCAAGACGATGGCCTTCCGCTCGCCGATTAAGCGATTGAATAGGGTCGACTTCCCGACATTGGGTCGGCCAACTATCGCAACTAAAGGCATCATGAGCTGTATCCCAACTTCTCCATACGCTTCGCTGACTTCGTCCAGCCCTTGTCGACCTTCACAAAGAGTTTAACGTTCACCCGGCTCGCTAAAAAATGTTCAAGTGCTTTACGCGATTGGATGCCAATCTTTTTAATCATTTGACCCTGCTTCCCGATGACAATCCCTTTTTGAGAATCCCGCTCCACGACAATCACAGCTTCGATGTCTACCAGGCCCTGACTTGATCTGTCGCGCCAATTCTCGACAACGACAGCAATAGAATACGGTAATTCCTGATCGAGAAGACGGAACATCTGTTCACGAATAATTTCTGCAGCGATAAAGCGCTCCGGTAGATCAGTGAGGGAATCCGATGGATACAGATGAGGACCCGCTGGCAACCTCTCATTGATGAGGTCTAAAAATGAAGCGACGCCATCTTTCTTTAAAGCACTCATGGGCACGATAGCATCAAAGGGAAACCTCGACTGCCACGCGTCAATGATGGGCAAGAGCAACTGCTTGTCGAGCCGGTCGACCTTATTCAAAATCAAAATGATGGGCTTCGTAGATTGCTTGAGCTGGTCCAGCAAATTCATGACAGCGCGCGGTGCGCCTACCTCACCCTCGGCCGAAATACCTGCCTCGATCATTAACCCAACGATATCGGTGTCCCAGAGGGCCTCCGTTGCCACATCGACCATGAAGGTATTCAATGCGCCACGCGCATCATGGATCCCAGGTGTATCGACAAACACCACCTGATTCTGCCCATCGGTCAATATACCCGGTATGCGGTTTCGTGTCGTTTGTGGCTTCGCTGACGTAATCGCAATCTTTTCACCAAGAATGGCGTTCAGCAAGGTCGATTTACCAACATTTGGACGACCAATGAGCGTCACGTAACCGCAACGGGTGGGTTCTGAATGATTCGACATGACCGATTCCGCTTTCCTTACAGGGCCTGAAAGAGACGCCCATCGAGTGGGCCTATTTAGCAGCGAACGTCTATAGTCGCAACACACGAGAGTAATCTCAGTCGGCCAAGATGTCTTTTTCAGCTCGAAAGCGCGACACGTAATACGCAGTGATACCGCTAGGTGCGAAAACTTATTCGCACCTAGTCTTGCCCGACTCCAGAAAAAATCCAGTAACTTTATGCACTTGAAAACCTAAAGCAGATTTATCCAGATGGCACAAATATTGCTTTTTGTGTCCCCACAGAATTTACCAGGGGCGAACTCATATGCAGGCATTCGCACAACACGCGCACGACCGTCGAAGTGGACAAGAGAGATACTGTGACCGCACGGCTGTCATCTTAAATAAGAACGCCAAAAAGGTCACCGCCCGTGTCCGAAAACGATTGGAAGAGGTCCTGCCCGAAACCAGTGACCTCTTTTTTACGGAGAGCCTCGAGCAGGCTCGTTTCGTTATTCGACGTGTCGTTGATTCTGGATACAGCTCCATCGTGACTGGTGGCGGTGATGGAACGGTTGTTAATGTGATCAATGAAGCGTTGAATCGACGAGAGTCGAAAGGATACGCGCACTGCCCAAGGTTTGCGGTCCTCAGACTCGGCACTGGAAATGCCATTGCAGATTTTCTCGGCGCTGGCGAGTTGGAGACAGATCTGAATGGTCTGAACAAAGCGTCGGTGCGCTGGCTCGACATCATGAAGGTCAATGGGCAGCGAACTACGTTCGGTGGCTTTGGTTGGGACGCTCATATCCTCAACAATTACAATAACATGAGGATCAGGGCCGAAAAGTTCGCTCCAAGTAGGGCACTGTTCAAAACGGTCGGCGGCTACTTGGTTGCCGGTCTCGGCCAATCCGTGCCTCAGTTCTTGGTCAATCGGCCGAGCTATAACGTGAAAGTCGTGAATGGAGATGGCATTGCCTTCCGACTCGGTCCAGATGGCTCAATCAATGAAAGAATCGCGCCTGGCGCTGTTGCCTACGAAGGGACTATTTCAATGGGCTGCTTTGGCACAACGCCTTACTACGGCTATAAGATGAACATCATGCCGTATGCCGACAAGAGTTCGGGTTTGTTTCAGCTCCGCTTGATCGATATGAAGCCATTGGCCGCTGTCAGAAATCTGCGAAAAATTTGGCAGGGTTCGTGTAAGCACCCTGGGCTCATTGATTTCCAACTCAGCTCTTGTCGAATCGAATTTGACCAAGCGGCGCCGCTCCAGATTGCCGGTGACGCATCAGGTGAGACCCAATACATCGACATTGGACTGGACCATCCCATTCGCTGCACCAATTTTGCCTCGCAGTAGCCTCCTCCAACGGGATCTCATGACCGTCGTACGTTTTTAGGTTGATCGACGGTTCAATCGTGGTTGTTCAGTGCAAATGCATGTGATAGATACCAACACCATTTAGGAGGGTTTCATGCGTTTATACACCAGTAAAGTTGATACCATCGTCCGGGAAATTGTCAGCGCGCTTGTTGACCAGGAACTCGTCGAAATAGAGCCTGCCCGAGTAAGTGAGGTCGAACTGGACGTGAAATCGGTGCTGCGCGAGTACATCCGCGCAGAGCGCCAGTTGACCGAGGAAGCAAAAGACTTAGCCCATAGCCGCGGTCTCGACTACAGCGCCCACCAGAAAATCAAGCGACAACTCGCTGAACGTCGGAGCTTTGGGCTCTATGAAGATGCCGTCGGCTACATTGCAAACCAAATCATCGAAACACTACTTCACAGTCGTAATGTGGAGGAAATATTTGGTGAGGATCGCGAATTACGTAGAGCCGTCGCACCGGTCTTGAAAGCCCAAATGTCCAGTGGCGACCAAATCGATCGCGAAGTGAGACGGCGCCTTAAGAACCTTGAAGAGGGTACCCTTGATTGGGAGATTCGCTACCAGCAGACGGTGGAACGTCTCAGAACGGCACGCGGCGAATCATAAACTAATCACCCTCTTCTAAGTGCCGCAACCCAATGCAGGCAGCTTCGCGCTCGGCCGTTTTCTTCGAACGACCTGTCCCTTCTCCGATCACTTCGTTTCCCACAGCCACTTGCACAGTAAAGCTCTTGTGATGGTCCGGGCCAGTTTCATCAATCACAGTGTACTTAGGTGCTGCATGAAAGCGTTTCTGTGCCACTTCCTGAAGGGTGGTCTTGAAGTCTCTATCGGTGTGTCGAAGCTCGTGGGCTTCGACTCGAGAGCGAAAATGGGTCATGATAAACACGTTCGCGGCGTCAAGCCCCAAGTCCAAATAGACGGCTCCGATGACCGCCTCTAAAGCGTCTGCCAGAAGAGACTCTTTCTGACGGCCACCTGAGCGTTCCTCACCTCGGCCAAGACGAAGGACATCTCCAATCTTAAGTCGTGTTGCAATCTCGGCAAGACTCCGTGTGCTCACGAGGGCTGCTCGATGACGGCTTAGGTCCCCTTCCGGCATATTGGGATGGGTCGACATCAAGGCATCGGCCACGACCAAATCAAGAACAGCGTCACCAAGAAACTCAAGCCGCTCGTTATGTTGAAGCGCGTCAGGTGATTCGTTTGCATAGCTTTTATGAGTTGTCGCAATGGTCAGTGACCCAAAGTCACCACTCTCATAACCGAGGGACCGAGCAAGCTTAAGGAGTTCGTCATGATTGCCAGTCCGACCCCAAGGATGATCGGCTTTCAAGCGCGGGCCTCCGCGGCTTGGACTGTGGTTGCTTTCTCGATCCAACCACCACCGACGACTTTGTCCGCCTCGTAAAAAACGACGGCTTGCCCCTTCGCAATGGCACTTTGGGGCGAATCAAAACTGACGATGGCACGGTCCTCATGTGCGATGACATGGGCGGGCACACCGCCATGGCGATATCTCACTTTGGTATCGAAGCGCGTGGCATCCGATGGCGCTTGCCCACTAATCCAACGACAGCGTTCGGCCCGAAGCCCGATGGCGTCCAAATCTTGGCGGCCACCGACCGTCACCACATGGTCTGTTGGATCGATGTCAACAACGTAGAGCCGCTCAGGAGACGCAATTCCTAGACCACGTCTCTGCCCAATTGTGAAGCGGTGAATGCCTTCATGCTCACCCAAGGTTCGACCATCTTTATGACGAACCTGTCCCGAGGGTGGAACACTGTCACCAGCAATTTTTTCCACAATTTTTCTGTAGTTCCCGTCTGGAACGAAACAAATGTCTTCACTGTCCGCTTTGTCCCAATTAGGTAAGCCGACCTCTTTACCCTTGGAGCGAACAGCGTTCTTATCCATATCTCCAAGGGGAAATCGCGTCTTTTTCAAGGCCGACTGCTCTATGCCAAATAGAAAATAAGATTGGTCTTTTGTCGCATCCAGACCTTTGCGCAGCTCCCAAAGGCCATTTTGGCCCTCCACGATACGCGCGTAATGTCCGGTCACCAAAAGGTCCGCATCCAACGCTTTAGCATGGGACAACAAAGGCGCAAATTTAACATGGTCGTTACACGCGACGCATGGATTAGGTGTCTGCCCCGTTAGATAACTCTGGACGAACGGTTCGATGACCATCGTGCGAAAGACATCACGGTAGTCGACAATGTAATGTGGAATCCCAAGCGTATCGCAAACGAAACGCGCATCCATCAAATCATCTGGCGAACAGCACGACCCTTTAGCGCCAGATTTCTCCTCTGGCGTCGTATCACGCAGCTTCATCGTGAGTCCAATAACCTCGTGACCTTGCTCAACCATAAGCGCAGCCGCAACGGACGAGTCCACGCCACCACTCATTGCAACAACTACTCGCATTCAAAACCTCATGACTTCGAACTATCCCTGATTCGAGCAACAAGCCCTGGCAGAGTCGTTAGAAAGTCGTCCACGTCGTTTTTCGTCGTCTCCATACCAAGCGAGACGCGTAGACCAGCTCGAGCCTGCTCTCGTGTCAGCCCTAAGGCCAACAACGTCTCCGATGGTTCTAATCCTCCGGAGGAACAGGCCGAACCACTCGATATTTGAAACCCTGCCAAATCCAGCGCTTGCAACAACAACTCGCCGGAAACCCCTTCTATACGGAAACTGAGGGTATTCGCCAGACATTTTTCTGGGTCGCCGTGTATATGAACGCCGCCAATGGCTTTACGTAAGCCAGAAATTAATGATTCCTTGAGTGCCAATTGCCGTGCACGATCCGATCGTCTGGCTTCCAATTGCTCCAAGGCTGCGCCAAATCCCACGATGCCAAGCACGTTCTCAGTCCCTGCCCGTCGGCCCCGCTCCTGCGGGCCACCATGAATCATGGGTTTGACAGTCGTCCCGGATTTCAGCCACAAAGCGCCCACACCGGTCGGGCCACCAATTTTATGACCTGAGACACTCACAGCCTTAACGCCAAGCGAATCAACATCAAATTGGATACGACCAAGAGCTTGCACAGCGTCACAAAAAACCGGCACGGGCTTCACGGCCTGAACAATTTCCTTTATTGGAAAAATGTTGCCGATTTCGTTTTGGGCCATCATTGCGACCACCAAAACCGTGTCGTCGCCGACCGCAACCTGAAAATCAGCCGGGTTCAGGCGACCCTGAATATCACCTCGCACGTAGGTGATATTAGCGCCCAAGGCGGTTAATGCACCATGGATTGCAGGATGCTCAAAAGCACTACAGACGACATGATCACCAGGCTCAACTAAACTGGATAATAAGAGCGTTGTGGCCTCAGTGGCGCCGCTCGTGAATGTGATTTCATTCGCCTGTCCTCCGAGTTCCTTAGCGAGCTGACGACGGACACTTTCGATTCGAGCACGCGCTTTGCGACCCG
>MDTC01115963.1_pt1 | contig 15110 bp, 15 predicted proteins | sample 811181 | NCBI WGS metagenome assembly MDTC01 (sample SAMN05326644, study PRJNA326480) | marine metagenome | isolation source: seawater | place: Pacific Ocean: North | collected 2011 | reverse complement strand
GGATACAAACTGTAAGAACCCAGCCAGTTGATAGCAGGGAAGTGACGTTGTCTTGCCAGTCCTGCATCTAGACCCCAGAAAACCTTCACGATTCTCAAAGTTCCTTGTGATACAGGTTCTGAAATATCTCCACCAGGCGGAGATACAGCACCGATTACAGTTACTGAACCATCATCACCGTTTAGGGTCTGAACACGACCCGCTCGCTCATAGAATTCAGCGATACGACTTGATAGGTAAGCAGGATATCCTTCTTCACCAGGCATCTCTTCAAGACGAGATGAAATTTCACGCATTGCTTCAGCCCAACGACTTGTCGAATCCGCCATCAATGCTACATCATATCCCATATCACGGAAATACTCAGCAATTGTGATACCAGTATATACAGATGCTTCACGAGCTGCTACTGGCATGTTGGAAGTATTTGCAATCATTACTGTTCGATTCATCAATGGCTTACCGGTGTTAGGATCGATTAGATGCGGGAATTCATCCAGTACTTCTGTCATTTCATTTCCACGCTCTCCACATCCGATATAGACAACAATTTGAGCATCGGAGTATTTTGCTAGAGATTGTTGTGTTACCGTCTTTCCTGAACCAAACGGTCCAGGAATACCTGCTGCGCCACCCTTAGCTAGAGGGAAGAGGAAATCTAGGATGCGCATTCCGGTGATAAGTGGCGTATCTGGTGCGTACTTCTGTTGGAACGGACGAGGAGTTCTAACCGGCCACTTCTGTAGCATTTGAATCGCTGAACCATCTTCGAAAGTACAGACATCTTCTGTTACATTGTAATCGCCTGCTGAAATCGATTTGACTACACCGCCCATTCCGGGCTTGACCATAATCTTGTGAACGATGGTTTCAGTTTCTTGGACATTTCCAATAACTTGGCCACCTACAACTTCGTCTCCTATTGAGACGGTTGGCTCAAAGGTCCATTTTTTCTCCATATCAAAACCATCTGCGTCAACACCACGAGTGATGAATACACCCATGACTTCTTCGAGAGTAGCCAACGGACGCTGGATACCATCGTAAATCTGGGTTAACAGACCTGGTCCTAAAGCAACGGACAAGGTTTCTCTGGTGTTGAGTACCGGTTCGCCTGGGCGAATACCGCTAGTATCCTCATACACCTGAATTACAGCCTTATCGCCGTGCAGTTCAATCACTTCACCCATGAGACCTTCAAGGCCAACACGGACAACATCATACATTCCCGCTTCCATTCCAGTGGCGGTAACCACAGGTCCAGATATTCGGTAAATTACTCCTTCATTTTTCATTTCCTATTCCTCCTCGGATTGTTGGAATCACTTCCAAAGGTCGACTCCTATCGCCTTGCGAATTGTTTCGCGCAGGGTTGTGTCCTCTTCGGTTCCAATTCCTAGAACCGTAGGGGTTACACTTTCTGAGAGTCTGTCTCTTAGACGCTCAGGCAGGGTGGCCAGAATCGCGGAGTCAACCACAATGATTCCCACACCCTTTTTGTTGAGTAGTTCCCTGAAGGTTTGCGAGGTTTCATCCTCTCCTTCAGGGTTGTACAGATCACTAATACCAGCTAATTGGAATCCGAGAGTGAACTCGGGACTGCCTACGACTGTAATTTCCATTCATATCACCTTCAAAGCACGTGGGCCTCCAGAACCTCAACGGGCAGACCGGCCATACGGCCGCGCACGATGAGACGCAAGTCTTCGACTTCTTGCACCTTTAGAGATACATAGTGTATCACAGGTAGTGCTGAAATCGGGTGGAGGTAACTCATACGCTGCATTTGGACGTGCTCTCTGTCACGCAACCAAGTGATTACTGGGTCCAACGTCTTTGCTTCGTCAGAAGCGGTGATAGTTTCTTGGAAACCATCAAAGTCGAAATTGTTAGACTGGCGTAGTATGTCGAGAAGACTATCTCTTGAGCTAATCGCTTGGGAGAAACTTCTCTCTGTAACAAGGCGCCCACCGGAGATGAGTGCCTGAATGATTTCCTCGGAAGACAGGCCAAATGCTTGTCCTTCGAGTATGTTGATTATATTTCGGTGATCTATTTCACCAGCCAAAAAGTTGCGCAAGATGCGAACATCTGGCGCTCCACTCTGTAGTTTAGACATAGAGTGTTTGAAGTAATGGCTATCAAGTGTGTCTTCATATGCTTGTAATCCTTCATCCTCACCAACAGCAAGTAGCGCCTTTCCGAATGGAAGACGGCGCATTTGCTCGACCGCTTCTCGAAGAGTGTTTGATTCTTCGATAATCTTCAGCCATGGTGCGTTGACCTCACTTTCCTCAGGGAGGATTGAGTGAGCGACCTTTTCTAAACTAACCTCGTTTAATACAGCGCGAAGTACAACCTTAGCGTTGTGATAACGGAAGCGTCCTGTGTAAATCTCTACGAGATTACGGACTTTACCATTGCATAGGCGAATAATATTGGATAATTCTGCCTGTAGGTTATGTGTTAGTGCGGCCTCAACCAAATCTCCGCCGGTAAAATGACCGGCGTATAGGTCAATCTCAGTCCTATAACCACTGTCCGCCACTGCGACGGTCAATTGGTCAGGAGACTGTTGGATGAGCTGACGTAGTCTGGTACGGTCCATCAATCCCGCTTTGCGAGATTTGGCACGTGCAGCCACATAAGCGGTATTATTTCCAAAGATTTGCATATTATTCGACTCCGTGGGTTATTCATCCAAATAGGGTTTCATTAACTGCAGCCCTTTGTTCAATCCATGCATTCTCCAACAGTGTGTCAAAGCGTAGATCGAACGAAAGTTTTCCATCTTCGGACTCAAGTACAAAGCCACCTAAACCATCGACGTCACTGCTTATCGTGAATGCCTTTCCAGCATCTTCGAGAACAGGTCTATCGATTGCAGTAGGGTGCAAAACCATCTTTCCTTCTCCGAGTTCTGTCGCTTTCTTGACAAGACTCTTTAGCAAACTTGCACGACCTGCAAGACTTGCTTCACCCAACTTTGCACGAGCGCTTGCTAGAGTAGCATCGAGCTCAGCTCGTCGGGCGACGAGAATTTCTTTCTGATTAGCCTGGCGTGCAGATGCAACCATTTCGCGAGCGATTTGGTCTGCTTCTTTACCCGCCTTACCCGATGCATCTCCTTCAATAGAAGATGCTCGTGCTTTAGCCTCAGCCAGGATGGTCTTCGCTTCGTCCTTAGCTGCCTTGATGGCAGCCTTAGCTTCCGCTTCTGCTGAAGCGGATATGTCCTTTGCGAGTTGTTCTAGCGTCATTTATTCACCTCCGGCTTTACCACCGAGAAAATTTCTCGGAGATAGCCAGTACTGCTCATAGGAACAGTGGTAGAGCACCTAGAATTACGATTGATTCTGGCAATGCGGTAAAGATTAGAGCTGGTCCGAACTTGGAACCATCTTCAGCTAGCATACCGACAGCAGCGCTGCCAATGCTTCCCTGAGAGACACCAGCACCTAGACCTGCTAGTCCTAGTGCGATACCTGATCCCATGTACTTACCCCATCCATCATATCCTTCTGTTGCTGCGAACACACCTTGTGCCAACAGAGCTAATCCAGTTAGTACAAGTAGTGCGCGTAGGCTCATCTTCATGTTTTTCTTCATATTTTTTCCTCCTTTTTTTGTCCAAAATTGGGACTGTGATATCAGTGGCCCTCCACATGTAGAGGACGGCCACCTATTGGTGCAAACTCTTCTCCAGAGCCGTCATGGAACTTGCCCATCCACTCAACGAAGTGTAGACGGACAGCGTGAATACTCGGTGAGAGCAATCCAAGTGCGAGTGCGAAAACCTGAACTCCAAGCCAGATTAGTAAACAGAATATTGCGACCAAGTAGTCTCCAGATGATATCGCATCTGCCATGCCATGGAATCCCATCTCATTTCCAACTTCTGCAATTTTAACTCCAGCAACACCTACTGCCATTACTCGAAGATAAGAGAGGGTGTTTGCAAGTAGACCGAATGTTTCGATTGGACCCATGATGATTCCACCAAGCCAGCCAAATCCTTCGTATACCGCAAGGCCGTAGATTAGACAGATCACTCCAACTACTACCATCATTGACCAAATAGATCCTTCGAATGTACCGTAGGAATCATCGGTTAAGAATCGCAATACATGTGCAGCACCACCGATTAAGATGAGCAACCAGGAGCCTTTCTCGAAGAATGCTGCTACTGGCCCATGCGCTCTAAACACATTGATGAATCCAATAATGAATCCTAGTAGAAGATGTGCACATCCAAGATAGATTGAGAGAAGGATGTAATCTTGAAGAGCGCCTCCTGCACGATGGAATGGTAGGTATGTGTGAGATAGGCCAAACCATTCTACGAATACAGTTCCTTCGAACATGTGATGGGTTGCATTATACATAGGTTCGTAAAGCCAAGTAAACATTTCCCACTTCTCTATTACGAAACCGAATGCTTCAGCGGTTAATACTCCTACGATGAAAGTTGCAATACCCATATTCATCAAAATACGTGAAGCGATTTTTCCAACTGGGTCATGCCCTAGTTTGGATTTCAAGAATAATGCTAGTAGCATGATTACAAGACCATATCCAGCATCTCCTAGAATTAGTCCATAGAATATAGGGAATGTGAATGCTATCAAACTGGTTGGGTCAATAGTCCCGTACTTGGGACGCCCTACCAGGTTAGTGAGCAGAGATGCGTGGCGTGTTGCCGCTATTGTATCATATTCTACAGGAGGATATTCGGTCTCATGATGGTGGTCATCATGGCCGTGGCCATGCTCTTCGACAAAGCCTTCGATCTTTAGATGAGATGAAACCTTGGAAAGCATACTTCTAACCGCATCTGCCTCAGATGATGGAAGCCATGCTTCAAGCGCATAGGCATGAGCACTGGTTGCACACATTGTGTGACCGGTTAGAATCTCGCTCTCCCTCTCGAGATGCTCTTGTATTGCTAGTAGCATTCTACCATTGTTTTCAACCCAGGTCTCCATCTTTGAATCACAGTTGGAAACTATCTTTTCAGATGATTTGATTTCCTTGTTTGCTTCTTCTAGTAAAGTAGAGGGTTTGCCCTTTCCACTAGGAATTTGAATCGACTTAGCGCCTAATTCGCCCATAGCCATCTGCACTTCTGCTGCGTCCTTACCTTCACAAGCAACAGCTATTACATTTCCAGCAACATGCATTTCAATACGCTTGCCTAGGTCGCCACCGAATACTTGCGCTGCTTTACCTGCCTTTGGAGTCTCGCCTAGGTAAACCTCGATTGAAGCGACTTCAGTCATCAATTCCAAAGGAATGTCGAGAGGAGAAATTGTAGTGAGTATAGATGCTCTTTCCTCGAGGCGAGAAATGTCTGCCATCGAGTCTGCTTTCTTTGCAATGATTTCGGTTATTGCATCCACCTTTCCAGGGAATTTACCTTCAATAGCATTCTTTACGTTCTTTGCAGAGATTGGGCCTTCTTTATTGACGCATTTTAGTGCAGTAGAGGCTGCACGAACCTTAGCTAGCATTGAAGAAACATCGTCTGCATCAGGATGGGGAACACCGACAGAAATACCTTCTTCGTCTCCTGAATATGGAGAAATGTGAACGTTGCCAAGATTAGCACATAGTCGAAGCGCCTCATCGAGGTCGTCCTTAGAACCCGCCATTGTTAGACGAGACATCTCAACTGTACTCAGCATGTGATACCCTCAGTTCGACATCAAAGAATCTATGACTAATTGGACTGCGGCTTCTCTGCGGTCTCCGGCTGAAGATTGAATTCCTTCAACTGCTTTTGCACCCTCGGCTTGAACACCATCTGCTTCTTTTCCAGCCTTACTTCGTGCTGAGTCAAGGGTTTTGACAGTGGAACTCACAGCGCCATCTTGAGCGCCTTGGACGAGGTCTGCTGCTTCTTTACGAGCATCCGCCAATATCTTAGCGGCTTCTTCGTTGGAAGATGCTATCTTTTCTTCTGCTGATTCCTCTGCATTTTTTATGCTTTGAAGTACATCTGACATACCCATAAAAATCGCCCTGTAGCCCGCTCCACTAACAAGGGGTTCATAACCCTCGTGGTCCATCTTCTAGATACTGTTTACCCAACATGATTACATTACTCCCAAACGGTCAAATCTGTTATGCTTACCGAACCATCATGTCCGACCGCTCCAGCACCGGAGGATTCGACCCATCTGGAATTGATGATGAGGCTTGGACTGAATTGGAACGACAGTTGGAAGCAACTATCCCAGTGTATGATAAAGTCAACAAAATTATGACTTTAGGATTTGACAAAGGTATGCGTAAACATGTACGCTCTCATGCATCTAAAGGAATGAAAATTCTAGAGGTCGGATGTGGCCCTGGTTCTTTTGCAGCAGATATTCTGGATGTTGATTTGACCTGTCTCGACCCTTCTGCAGAAATGCTGAAAGTCTGCAAAAAGCGAGTGGATGCTGCTAGAGAAAGTCGAGGGGATAGTCCGGCTGAATATGTCGAAGCGATTGCCGAAGAAATCCCATTAGAAGACAATACTTTTGATAGAGTATTCTGTTTATTCTCATTCCGTGATTTCAAGGATAAGCGCAAGGGATTGGAAGAGATAATGCGAGTTCTAAAACCTGGCGGGCAATTAGTGATCTGTGATGCTGGAAAGGCAAATTGGTTACACGGTTTATTTGGTCGCCTATACATGGCAACATTCGTGCAGATAGTTGCTAGGATCGTAACAAAAGACCCTAAGCACCCATGGAAATGGTTAGCACGAACATATACCCATTATGGAACTCATGGTTACTACAAGCAAATGATGCGCGAAATTGGATATACTAACGTCAAAGCAAGGCTACTTTTCCCAGGTATGTCTAGTCGCTTCAAAGCGAATAAACCTGAGTAAGAATCAATCGTGATTACCGACGAAGAAACTTTTTCTTTGCTTCTTTTTTCATCTGATCTTTGACTATTTCTGTGGCTTTTTCTTTGACCTTTTCTTTGGTCTTTTCACTAATCTCTGACACCTTTTCACTAACCTTGTCTTTTACGGGCTTTAGTGCCGAGGAAAGGGCCTCTGCGGCCTTTTTCTTAGCTGCATCTTTTGCTAAAGAGCCCAATTTAGAGCCAAGTTTGGACTTCTTTTTCTTTGCTTGTTCTTCTTCCAAAATAACCACCATCAGGCGATACGCTCGACAGTCTCCGGAGTGATACCTTCTGCAGGTGTAACTCTGTAAACCATGATTGAGAGATTCTCAGGAGCGTTTCTGAATTTAGAGACAATCATCGAAGTTTCGAAATCAGAACCAATTGTTCTAACCTTGAAATCACAAACCATGTCAGCAATAGCTGCCATCTCCTGCTTTATTGCAGGAGTAATTGTGTCGTTTGAAACTGTAACAAATAAGATTCCTCTGTGCAATTGAGTATGAGCCTGCATCATTCGAAGCATAGCAACCACACGTGCCGGGTCTTCTCTTTGCATGAAGAAATCTAGCGAATCTATAACTCCACGGAAATACGGGCCCATAGCCATGATTTCATTGGTCATCTCTGTAAGGAAATCTTGAGTGTTATCATCAACGAATCTTGTTTGAGCAAGTCTTTGAATATCGGGTAGTTTGAATCCTTCAAGCCTGTATCGACTTGCCAGCAATTGTCTTTCCAGAACTCTAGCATTGTATTCTTCTCCAAGAGTCCTAACCGCGATATCGGTTGGCCAGCCGTATTTCTTGAAAACACGAGCGATTTCTAACTGGCTTTCGTTAGTTGAGATTAGAATTGTATTATCCGGTTCCTCAGCAGGAGATGTGAACTGCTTTGCGAATAATTCTGAACCGGAACCTACTGCTGTAAAACCAACAACGAGGAAACCACGAGGCACACCGCCATGCATTGCATTATCGAATTTTGGAACTCCAAAACTCCCTTCAGAACCGAAGAACTCCTCATCTTCAAGATCGAATTTTACTTCTTTAGCCATCTTAAATCACCTCAATGAATAACCACTTGGCCCCGATCGATTAAATCGGTACAATACAAATCCATGTTTGCTAGAACTGTTGGAGGCACCTGGTCTGGTACATTTAGAATTACAGACAAAACCTCTCTTTGTCTAAATGTGTTAATGAAAGTATGAAGGTATTCAGCAAGCATTCTCTCTTCGTTGTAAATAGCCAATGCATTTACTGAGTCAATGAAAACAAAGTTCCTTTCATTTTGAGAGATTCTAAGGATGTATAGTGTCTTTAGAAGAACACTTTCTAGCATGATTGGGCTATCTACGAATGAAACATTTGGGAATTGAACATCTGTTCCACCAAGAACACCAGAACTTACTAAATCGATAAATTGGATATTTGAGGTATCGATTCCAATCGATTCAAAAGATTCGATAATCTCTATTGCACCTTTGCTCGCACAAATGTAAACACCACCCATCTCGAACATTTGCATCAATGGAATTATGGTTGAAGCTGTAACCATGAATGCATTAGAACTTCCACAGCGAACTTGAACTGAAGAACTGAGGGTTACCTCGGTTAATTGCTCGGCGATTCTTTGGTCTAATTCGAACATAATCACGACCCCCATCTGCTCTGTTTATCACTGACTGCTCCCCATTTGAGCATCGGGGTTAGCATAACTCCAATCGGAGTCAATTCAATAGCATGTTTTGCTCTTGAATGTGAAGTTCCTCTCATCTTTACTACTTGCAAGAACCTTAGTAAATGGCCCATTCTTTCAACATCACCCATTACAATGATACCGTCTGCAATCGCTTCTTCTACACCGAAAGAGGACCAGTGAGCGTTTTCAGTTGCTGAAGTAATCTCTGAAATCAAAATGGTTGTACAACCGAGTGTTGCAAGTTTCTTTCCTAGAGTAAACAGGAAATCTCGAATCAATTGTTCGCTCTTAATCTTGTAACAAAGAGTTGTAACCGAATCGATTACCAAGCGGGTTACACCAATTGTATTGACAATATCAACAATCGCCTTAATCAAAGCGTGAACGTCATCAAGGTCGAAACTCGCTTTATCCAAACCAAGCCAAGAGTACAATACGTCCATATCGAATACGTTAATCAAACCATTATCGATCATATTCATATCAAAAAATGCGAATTGGCGAATATTTTCTAGCAATTTAACACTCGGCTCTGTTGCAGTAAAATGAGCGCATGCTTCTCCAGCCAAAGCGCCTCTAACAAGGAACTCCATCGCAAATGTAGTCTTACCTGAACCACAAGTGCCAGAGGCCAAAACAGTTGAACCGTAAGGTATTCCTCCACGCAATATTTCATCCATTCCATGGATTCCCGTAATACAACGGTCGCGGCTGTAAACTGTGGCCGGTTGCATGGCTATCAAACAACCCAATCCTTGCCACTAATTGAAGCATACGCCAAAACAGGTTCAAACTTCACCCGGAGTAGGTGTGTTTGAAAGTTCCCAAGAAGAGGGTTTTGTCGGAGCATCTCCATTCCAAACAAAAGTAGAATTTACCGAGATTCCAGTACTAGGAGTCCACTCGATTCGGCAGATTTCAGTACCCGCCGCTTCATCCCTATTGGCGTGCAGCATTTGCAATCTTCCTGCTGTATCAGAGAGGCCATCTATTGAACCGATTCCCAAAAATCCACTGGAACCTAAATTGTAGACTTCGCTTGCATTACCACTTTCTTGCGAATTAGGGTCTCCACTGAACAAGACAATACCTCCGCCAGGAACAACACCCTCAGTGAGTAGAACATTCATCGAACCAGAAGAATCTGTCCTTTGGAAAGACCAGCCGTCCAATGAAAGCCCGAAGCCATTGTAATTTTGAACCTCTATCCATTCAGGCCCTGAATCTGCTGGACGTACCGAAAATTCACTGATTCTAAGCACTGGAGGAGGGTTTCCTCCATCGTGAACTTCAAGATTTATCGAAACTACTTCTCCTTGGTCGGTAAACATACGACTTGCTACCGAAGAAATTCCTGCTGATTTACGGTCTGAGCCACCAGCGAAAATAATCTCACCATCTCTATCAGAGTCCGGGGAACTCTCAACTTTGATAACCAAGCGCAATTGCATATCATCTGCTAAACCAAGCCCAGTGATCATATTGCGAAGACTGACATTTGCCAAAGCAGCGACCTTTTCATTATTGATTTTACCATTTGAAATAATACCTGGCTGTAATGAGCCATAGTACAGAGTAGAGGCATCTATTGTATGCCAATCTGCTGTTGCGTTTTGGTAATCTCTAACTCCATCGTTATCTGGAACAAACCATCCTTCACCGTTGGTCAGTCTCTCCAAACCATCTATGGCGGCTTTGTCGACCATATCGGTATATGGGTCGTTGCTGCCCAATTCCAATTGGGCTAGAGACATAAAGGCTGTTAGTATCATCAAAAACAAAGTAAATGCCGAAAGAAATTCGACCACTGCAACCACGCCCCCCTCATCCGAATCTTGAGTTTGAAAAACTCGTCTGCGGAGGTTCATGGATGCGGGGAGGAGTTGATACTCAATAGTATGTCGCCGTAAATGTAAACAAAGGCTAGAATATAACTCATAATGTAAACTCCACCGATTGATATTTGAGTGTCGAGTTGTAGGGAAGCATGATGTCCAGTGCCAACCTTGAGTTATCGCGCAGCGCATCGCGCAAAAGTTTGGGCCTTGTTAGCCTACTTTTACTGTCCTCTCTTAGTGCGGTTTTAATCGTACCAACAGCGTCTGCAGTGAGTGGTGATTATGAGATTACAGAATCTCTTTCTCCTATGTCTGGACAATATTTGGAACCTTACGAACAGTTGTACATAGAGGTTAAAATTACCAATACTGGATTCTTCAATACCCAAGATGATAGAGGAATCGAATGGTGGATTTGTGAAAATGCATCTAGTAATTGTAAAGCTGATTCTGAGCAATATGGCTCTGAACAAATCCAGCCCATACCTGTAGGACAGAGTATCGACTTCCAATTTACTAACCCTTTCAGTCCAAACAGTAACTTTGACGGTGCTTACAAAATCATTTATGAATTTAGTGAAAGCGATACCGGAAATAGTGGTAATGACTATCTTGAAACCATATTTTATTTCACTCCCGCATTGGTTGATGTTTCAATAAATGTACAAGACCCGACCGCACAACTTAATGGCTTGGCTGTGTATAATGATGAAAAGATTCTCAATACAGATACAGATTATTTCATGGATATTAGCGGTGTAGTCAATAGCTGTGGTTCTTGTGAATTAGACGCTGGGCTAGGATGGAGACTATACAACTCAACTGGCGATGAAGTCGGTTCCAGTACAACTTCTGTTACCGATTTACCAGCATGGGGACAGAGTTCCTTTACCCGTACTTTACCCGCATTTACTCATAGTGAGGAAGGAACTTACACAATGGAATTTGGCCTAATAAATTCCAGTGGCGCCAATTACGGTGACTTGAATGATTACAACGATTTACAAAGTGTCGAAGTTACCTTTGATGACACGGTTGATATTCAGATAATGCAAATGTACCCTCTAAATGCACCTACCTCTCCAACTTATTTCTACGGCAACAATAGCGTAGGAGTTGTAGTAAAGAATCTAGGGAATCATACAGTCACTGAACCTTTGGTAAGATTTACAGTAATGGATTTGACCGATGAAATAGAAAGTGAAGAGGATTGTTATCCTGATGAAATACTACCCAGTTACGAATACTATTGCATATTCGACCTAAACGCATTGGGAGATAAGAATCTCAAGGTAATGGCTTCAGAAATGCTAAACGAAGGCCAAGATATTCGCCCAGCTGATAACATCATCACTCAAACTGCAGAGGTTGTTGCTGGAGCTATTTCTCCTGAAATAATACAGAGCAATTACTTTGGAGAATACAATACTGGAGATAATATCACATTAACAGCTAAGACCTCTTCTGTAGCTGCAGGTCCACTGACATATAGTTGGATGCAATCAGGAATTATATCGATTGGTGATGGACAAGAAATAGAACTTCCAGGTTCCTTCCTTGGCCTAGGTGACCAAACAATCTCTGTGATCGTTACTGACGCACTTGGAACAATTGATTCCGAAACTATCGAGATTACTGTATTCAATAGTACAAATATCGACACAGAAGATTGGTTGACTGGCTCAGCCGTAACTAGAACTCATGCCAAGGGAGTTGCTGAATTTGATTTACCTGTTGCAGGATATAATTATGGCCCGGGAGAAAATAAACAGGCTTTGCTAATTATGTCAGTAGATGTTGTCCCAACAGATGGCTCGTCTGATGCAGGTATGGATTGGATGGAATTTGATTTGAATATTTCAAAGATGCTACCTGATGATATCCCAAGAGATTCGATAGAAGTTCACCGCTTATTTGGCATGGAACAGATTAACTGGGACCCATTAGAAGGAGGCAATTCTTACACTCTTATCGATAATGATACAATTAGAGTAAACCTAACTACAAATATGGATTTACTAATGGTTGGTGAAGTACCCACGCCTAATATCACTGCAGGTCAACCCGAAATCACACTATTACCCGATGGTGCAATGAGTCTGTCTTGGGAACCTCAAGGAGACCTAAACAATCAGTACTTTGGTGGATGGAAGATATACCGAATTACTGGAATTGCTAATGGTCCAACCTATTTCCCTGACCCTTCGAATCAAACTAGTTTTGGATTATGGGATGGATTACTGCAAGATAGTTTTGCTGATTATGTCGGTGCAAATAATGGGACTTGGGTAGACCCTGTAAAACTTGAAACTGGCACTTGTGTATCTTATGCATTAGTTCCGGCTAATAGAGCCGGAGACCCTTCTCCACTAGATGGCTATGTTACTTTGGAAGATGGTAGCCCTGGATTAACTTGTGGTGATGCAATCGATCCAAATAAGCAAGTATCTGGATTTACTTCTTCCATAGTTTACAATAACGATACTGCATGCTTTGAACAATTATTAGATTGGAATTCATGCTACGAACTTACTATGTCATGGGACTGGCCTTCTAATGAGCCTGAAGGAGACATTACCTGGAATATGTATCGTATTGAACAGAGGCCGGATGATTTTGATTTGAAGTATGTCCAACCGATTGCTACCAATATCGAAAACGTACCTGGAGAGAAGGGATACTTCTACCAAAATGGTACTGATGATGATGGAATCAAGCCGCTACGTACTTACTACTACATTTTGACACCAGTAGACCACATAGGCAATGAGTTAACTTTCATCGATTATCCATCTGAAAATGTAGAAAGAGTAAATGTTCCAGATGAATATTGGAATTATAATTCCCACAGAATACCAGAACCTGAGCCAGAACCTGAGCCTCCAATGGGTGTTGAGTGGTTTGGAGAGGTTGAAGATTCGATGGAGACAAAGCCATTCCAGATCGCTTTGGTGGTGATGATTGTCGTGGTAATGATGAATTTCATAGGACTACCTTTAGTCCTAAAAAGACGTAAGAGGCTAAAGAAAAAGATTGGTAAGGAAGCCAGTAAAAAACCTGCTGAATTCGATCCAAACGAATTTGATGATTTCTTTAGTTGAAGATTACCGTCTGCTTTATCCCGAATGGATAGGTCGGCGAGACGCAAGCGGCGATCGCATAGCCTGGCCATCGCGTCGGATTGCTAATCCGATGGGTTTCACCCACGGGGGTTCGAATCCCCCTCGCCGCGCCATCACAGGATACCAAATGGCCCTAGCCAATTAGGTGGTAATGCAACGATAAATACGAAAGTGATGAACATTAAACCAAGGTAAGCTAAACTTCGCATGAAAGATGCAAATGCCTTTGGCATCCTACCATTTTCATCAAGAGGCTCCTCTGGATCTATTCTCCAAACAGATATAGAATACCATATTGTCAAAAATCCTGCTACAAACGCCCATGCCAATGGGAGGCCTGATTCAGGCCAAAAACAAGGCACTGAGCCTAATCCAAATAACAGTAAACAGTAAACCTTTGACTCAAATAGAGTTCTATGAGGGCCTTTTACATCTGGCATCATAGGTACTCCGACTTTACCATATTCTCCACTCCGATACAGGGCCAAGGCCCAGAAGTGTGGAGGAGTCCATAGGAAAATCAGCATGAACAACATCCATGGAACTGGTGAGCCCAAATCGAAAGGATTCAAATTTTCTGGAACCGTAGCTGCTGCTGCACCAACCCAACCTATCACAGGAGGTGTCGCTCCTGCGATTCCTCCAATTACGATATTTTGAGGAGTTCTCCGCTTCAGTAAGATAGTATATACGAATACGTAAAACAATACTGAGAAAGCCGACCAAAAGGCTGCTTTCCAATGTAATACTAGGAAAAAAGCACTACCCAAAACGGCTAGAAAAATCCCGAAAATAAGTGCCGCTCTAGGACTAATCCAGCCTTTAGGAATCGGTCTACTGCGTGTACGAGACATACCTGGATCGATATCACGATCATAGACCATATTTATCGCATTGGAACCGCCAGCAGCAAGAGTCCCTCCGACTAAAGTAACAAAAGAGGTCCATAGAGTGTCTAGCCATGTTCTATCACCATCTATTGAATCATATCTAACAAGCAAATCATGTGCTAAAATAGCACAAATAGCAGTTACTTGTAGAAGAACTACGACACGCAATTTCATCAATTGCAAAAGTACAGTAGGCATTCCGGGGTGGTCATCACTCATCTTCTCCACTCCCCTCAACTATTTTGACATCAATGATTGATTCATTTACCTGTTGTTCATCACTATAAGATGAAATTCTCAATAGCATCGTTGCTATTGCCGCAGATAGGAAACCGGCAATCCCAATGGTCAAATGAACTAGAGATAACCCTTCAGGGAAATCTCCCATCTTTGCGAATACGATATATAATCCACCTACGAAAATATTTGCCAACCAAAATCCTGTTGCAATATCGAAACAACGACTGTATCCGATAGGTGCATCATACTCTCGAGTTTTCTCACGGATTTTCATTCCACCTAGAATTAAGGCGATCCCGACAATCCCTGCTCCAAACCTGTGAATCATCTGGACTAAGATTCCTGCACCATCAAATGATGGAAGCCAGTTACCTTGGCATTTGGGCCATCCATCTGGGAATCCAACAGAACAT
>MDTC01096997.1_pt1 | contig 15111 bp, 9 predicted proteins | sample 811181 | NCBI WGS metagenome assembly MDTC01 (sample SAMN05326644, study PRJNA326480) | marine metagenome | isolation source: seawater | place: Pacific Ocean: North | collected 2011 | reverse complement strand
TGGCAGGGCAATCTGTTCGTGGGCGCCATGGTCGAAGGCAGGATACCCGGCACCGGGCACGTTGAGCGCATTGTTTTCAATAGCCGCGGTCAGGAAATACGTCGCGAAGGCCTGCTGCGGGAGTTGGGCGCTCGAATTACTGCGGTCAAGCAAGGGCCGGATGGCTATCTTTATGCTCTAGCCGACGAAGAGCATGGCGCGCTCCTGCGGTTTGAGAAATCCGAAGCAGCCGATCATTAGGTCACCGGTCGGCAAGGATACGCATTGAAAACCCTGGCGGACTGTTAGATAGATGAAAAAGTTGTGGATCGTTGAGGTTAGTTAATGAAAAGTTTCATGGGTAAACAGACTCTACTAGTCATTCTCACCTGTGCGCTCTCTGCGGTTGCAGTGGCGGACATAGATGAAGTCTCTACCAGCGAAGGTGACTATCGTAGCGTGGCGTCGGAGTTTGCAGCTGGTGTCAGCGTCTTCAAAGGACTTGCCTTCGCCGCGCCTCCGCTGCAAGAACTACGTTGGAAGCCGCCAGCGCATGCAATCAAGTTTCCTGGCACGCGAGTCGCTGAACGTGCGGGACCTGCTTGCTGGCAGGCCCGCAACGCAGATGACAGTGTGTATGCCCGTGGCAATCTTGGGCGTTCTGAGGACTGTCTGTACCTGAACGTATTCAGCGGCGCAGCGGCTGCTAGCGAACGTTTGCCGGTGATGGTGTGGTTTCACGGTGGCAGCAACACCTCTGGCCACGCTGGCGCGCAAATCTTTGATGGCTCGAACCTCGCTGCTCGCGGTGCGGTGGTGGTTACAGCAAACTATCGACTTGGCCCGCTCGGGTTCTTGGCCCACCCCGCATTGACCAACGAATCTCCGCAAGGCGCCTCCGGCAATTATGGTCTGCTGGATCAGGTCGCGGCGCTGCGCTGGGTAAAGGACAATATCGCAGAATTTGGCGGCGACCCGGAAAGAGTCACTATTTTTGGGCAGTCAGCCGGTGGCGAAGACGTGTGCCTGCTAATGGCCTCGCCCCTGAGTGAAGGTCTCGTTCACAGGGTCATTGGACAGTCACCTTCCGGGGGATGTGTGCGTCTCCAGCGGGGCCTCGAGGGTGGAGCAGATTCGGCCCACTCCAGGGGTACACGATTTGTCGAAGCTATGGGTATCAATGGCTCTGGCAGTGCGGCACTCGCCGCCATGCGCGAGCTCTCTCCTCTACAAATTATAGGGACGACCCGAATCGAGGGTAACCCCAACGGGCCTATCATCGATGGCTGGGTGTTGCCGGAGCCACCTGCGCAGTTATTTGCCTCGGGTCGCTATAACAAGGTACCGATGATGACCGGTGCGCTTTCTGACGAATATTTTGGACTGCAGGCGGGGGCTGCTGAAATCTCGGAAACGGACCTCGATAACTATCTGACTCGCGCATTTGGCGTGACTGGCACTCGCCTGAGGTCCGGCTACGCCGAGCTTATTACGCAGTCACCAGTGGCGGCCCGCAAAACCATGGCAGGCGATAATGGCTTCGTGCGCACAGCCAGGGATTGGGCGCGTCTGGTAACCAGCCACGGCGATCAAGCCTATGTTTATTATTTCTCCAGAGCAGTGCCGGTGTTTCGCCTGTATGTGCCGGAGCGTCCTACACTAAGCAACGATGGCGGGGGCCGCACTCTGGGTGCCTATCACTCGGGTGACTTGGCCTACGTGTTTGACAATCTGGATGTCGTGGGCATTGGCTGGGATAAGGTCGATCATGCGCTATCGGAAATCGTTGCCGACTACTGGTTCAATTTTGCCAACACCGGCAATCCAAATGGAGAAGGTCTCCCAGACTGGCCAGCCTATGATTCCGCTGTCGATGCGGTGCAGATCCTAGATGCTGAGGTCAGTAATGCCCAGCACCCGCGCAAGCGGTTCATGGACAGGATTGATACACTTGTTGTCCCCTGAAGAGGCGTTCGGCTTGCGAGTCGAGTCATATTAAGGCCTTGGCGTGCGTGCCTTAGGGCCCAGCTGGCTTGGTAGTATTTCATAGGCGAGCTTCACCCAGTCACAAAGTAGGGGTCGTGTATCCCTTGGATCGATGACTTCTTCAATGCCAAAGGCTTCAGCAGTGCGCAGCGGCGAACGATACTGTTCCAGCATGTCTTCTAGTTCACGGCGCCGCGCATCCGGATTTTCCGCGGCCTCGATATCCCGGCGATAGGCTGCCTGTACGCCACCCTCAATAGGCAACGAGCCCCAGTCAGCGCTAGGCCAGGCGTAACGGAGATTTAGGCCGTCAGTCTTACCGTGACCAGCACCTGCGACGCCATAGCAGCGGCGCACGATCACGGAAACCCAGGGAATACTGGATTGATACACGGCCATCAGGGCGCGACTGCCCAGGCGAACTGTGCCTTCCTGCTCAGCCTCGGTACCAATCAGGAAACCCGGGTTGTCTACCAGGTTTACGACCGGCAGGTGAAACGTGTCGCAGAGATCAACAAAGCGCATCATCTTCTCTGAGGCCGAGGCGTTCACCGCGCCGCCGTGATACTGGGTGTCGTTTGCCATGATGCCGACCGGGTACCCATCGAGCCTGGCGAGTCCAGCACAGAGTGATCGGCCATAGCCCGGGCTGATCTCAAAAAAAGAATCCGCATCCATCACGCTGCTTATAATGTCGCGAACCTCGTACATTTCGCGGCGATTACGAGGGATCACGGCGAGTAAGGATTCATCACGCCTGTCTGCCGAATCGCTGCAGTCAGTCACGGGGGGCAGCTGCCACACATTTTGTGGCAGAAAGGATAGAAATTGCCTGATTACTGCGAAAGCATCTGCCTCGCTGCCGACTTCGTTATCCACTGCACCACTTTGGTGGGCATGGATCTGTGATCCACCCAACTCATTTTTCTCGACCGGTTTGCCAAAGCCGCGTTCAACCACCGGCGGGCCGGCGACAAACAGTTGGCTGGTGTCTTTTATCATCAAGGAGAAATGAGAAATGGTGACGCGAACCGCGCCGAGCCCAGCTACTGAACCCATACAGGCACATACCACCGGTACTTGCCCCATTAATTCCATGGTAGTGCCAAAGCCAGCTAATGCCGGCACATAGGAATAGCCGACCATTTCAAGGGTTTTGACACTGCCGCCGCCGCCACTGCCATCTACCAGGCGAACCAGAGGTAAGCGCATCTCCAGTGCATACTTTTCGCCATAACCCGATTTGTCGCCAATTTTTGCATCGGCGGCGCCACCGCGCACGGTGAAATCATCGCCACCAATCACGACGCGGCGACCGTTCAAGTCGGCCGTGCCGAGCACAAAGTTGGAGGGGGTGAATTCTTTCAGTTCACCGCTGTCGGTATACTGAGCCTTGCCTGCGAGCGTACCGATTTCGTGGAAGGTGTTGGCATCTGCTAGCGCTTCAATACGCTCTCGTACGGTGAGGCGCCCATTATCATGCTGACGCTGGATACGCTCCTCACCACCCATTTTCTTCGCAAGGGTTTCGCGGTTGCGCAGCTCATCGATTTCTTTTTGCCAGCTCATAGGTCTCGGTCCTGTCTGTTTCAAACCGATTTCTATCATGAAACTGAGCATACATGAAAGCGTGCTAACGGCGGCCGACTCGGGTCAGGTGGGCTTTGGGCGCTATGGCGGTGCGAATGAGATAATTCATACGCTACTGTAAAAGATGTTTGACATCAGAATCATGCTAATTCCAGAAGGGGACGTATATATTGATGAAAGTAGCATTAATTATTGCTGTTACGGGTGTAAGCGGCGCGGACCTCCCCAAACTTTTAGCGATTGTGGTGGCTGAAATGCTAAATGCTATTGTCCATATTGTGCGGTATCGCAGAGACTGAGAGTTAACCGATGCCAGAGTTACCAATCACAAACTGTATCTGAGAGTTACGCGCCACCTATGGTGCTATGACCCAGTTTGAGTTGGCGAAGAGGTTTGGCGTTATCCGCCAGACTGGGAATACAACAGAGCAGGGTAAATACTCGCCTTCACTGGAAGCGGTCATCAAGATTGCCGCGGTGTCAGACCTTCACCCGGAACAAGTGTTTCAATTAAGGTAATAAGATCAGTCACAAAAAAAGGGGTAGCAAATGCCACCCCTCTTTGTTTCGCCTCAAGATCTACTGATCTTAGAAGTCTGCACGCAGACGGGCGTAGTAGTAACCACCCTGCCACGGAACAACGGTGCCTGAGGAGTAGACTCGACCACAGCAGTAATCACTGATGGTGTCGCGATCAGGATACTCGTCGAACAGGTTACGTGCACCCGCTGATAGCTCAAACATGTCATTTATCTGCCACTGACCTTCAAGGTCGAACTGGTAGAAGTCAGGCAGCGTTTGGAAGCGAAGACCGCCTGGACCTGAGCCGCCAGAGTTTGAGTTTGTAGACTCTCCGTACCACTGCAGACGAGCGATCAACTGCAGATCGCCGATGGTGTGCATGCCGGTGAATATGCCACGCCACTGAGGATCAAAATTCACGAAGTCATAACGATTCTCGGCATTTAGGTAAGTGCTGGGATCTGACTCAAAAGAATTTTCAGTGTAGTTCAAGGCTGCGGAAATCGTAGTGTTTTCTGCTAATGGATAGCTAGCAACCACGTCGAGTCCTTCAGTACGACTATCAAACGCATTAGTGAAGTAGAAAACACCACCAATGGTGTTCGCCCCAGCTACGCCGGCACCATCAAGTGCCAAAAAGTTGGCGTAGGCGCTACCTGACGTAGGATCTGTAGATACCGAGCGAGTCGAAATCGCGTTAGTACGATCATCGATGTCGATTCGGTAGTAGTCAAGGGTCAGATCCATTTCACCGATGTTACCAGTCAAACCAATAGTGAAGTTATTTGATTTTTCTGGCTTCAGAGGGGTCGCGCCGAGTGCTTGTGCCACGGGGCCACCAGCAGGGAACAGACCGGTCGCGATAGGGATACCATCTGGCAAGCGGGTTGACACGTTTACGGTACCTTGCTGCCCTGGTGTTGGGGCTCTGAAACCAGTACCGATTGAGGCTCTAGCATTCCAGTTGTCTGTCAGCACCAGACGGCCAGCCAATTGGAACAGCACTTCTGAATCGAAGTCGTCATAGTTTTCGTAACGCACGGCGCCTTGCATAAATAGGGCGTCAGTCACGTCTCCGCTCAATTCTCCGTATAGCGCGAATGAATTACGCTGGAAGACATTGGTGAATTGTGGAGAGTTTCCGGGGAAACCGTTAGACCCTACTCCAACTACTTTGTATACCGGATCGCTTGAGTTTGAGCAATCAAGAGTCGATCCGCCCGCAATTGCATTAATACCGTTTGGAGCCGTAGTTCCATCGGCATTACAGAGATCCCAGGGATCTTGGACTGCGTAAGGGCCAGCAACGTAGGAGGCTGGGTCGCCAGCTTTCAGCTCATACTCTTCGTCCATATAGCTCGCGCCGAAGGCAAATACAGCCGGACCGGCAATACCAGCGTCGAACTCGTATGTGAAGTCAGCCTGGAACTGAGTCTCCATGTTAATCAGGTCACTTGGACGGAAGCTGGTAGGTGTATTGGCATTACCCAGCGAGTTACCTAGTGAAGGATTAATGGTGTTAAACAGTGTGTATCTAATTTCGCTCTCACCAGTACGGCCGCTGAAGTCATAAGTTAGACCGTTGTCTAACTCACCACGCATGCCGCCAACTATAGAGAAATCGCTCACATCACCATCAAACTGGGGAGTGAAGCCGCCAGGAAAGAGCTCCTGCGGGGTGTAAATAGATCCATCTGGCTCTCGAAGCTCTTCAATTACTCCGTTACCCGGGTATCGATAGAAAAAGTTACCATCGGTGCTTGAGTCTGAGTAGTTCGCGAAGCCGTAGAACTCGGTATCCGCATCCAGCTGGTAGCCAGCATTAACGAAGACTCGTACAGCGTCAGATTGGGGCTGCCCCCACGGCTGAACAACTTCGCTGATTCCTGCGGCGTTTGCACTCTTGGATCCAGCCTGGTAAGCCGGGTCATTAGCCTTGGCTTGCTTGGCTGCGCTTTGCTGGGTGAATCCAGGCAGGTTGGGATCTACACACCACCATGATTGGCAGTATTGCTCACCGCGGTTGGTTCTATCAGCTTCTACCCATTCACCAGAAATGCTCACGAAGCCGCTATCACCAAGAGGCAGACCAATATTGCCTTGGACGGTAGTCATAGCTCCGTCGCCTTCGAAGAATTCACCGCTGTCGATTGTAAGGCTGCCGCCTTCGCTGTTGTCATTCAACAAGAAGTTTATAACCCCAGCAATTGCATCTGAGCCATACCGGGCCGAAGCTCCGTCTCTTAAAACCTCAACGTTCTTAATCGCTGCGGCGGGTATAGTCGCTAGGTCTGGACCTTGAGTTCCCGAGCCTCCGATCGAAACTAGAGCCGCCCGATGTCGGCGCTTGCCGTTTACCAACACCAGCGTCTTATCTGTCGGTAAACCACGCAGTTGCGCAGGACGGATCATGGTGGCACCGTCTGAAATTGGCTGACGTGCTACGTTGAAGGATGGCACCAGCGTTTGCAGGATATTGTTGGTATCGGTGTGTGAAATTGATTCAATGTCAGCAGCGCTGAAGACATCAACTGGAACAGGTGAATCAGTGGCTGTTCTGGGACGTCCCCTAGCGCCTGTTACGATGATTTCTTCAACTTCTGCACCGTCTTGCGCAAAGGCCGCTTGATGCGAGCCAGTGGCTGCTAGAATCGCAACCGCGAGCAAAGACTTAGGGTGTTTACGAAAATTCATTCGTTTCTACTCCTGGATTTAAAATTTGTGGGTTTCCCCTAAACCGGGAGCAATAATTGTTCCAAATCAGCGTTCTCGCATGGACAATCATCACCCCAGTCAATAAGCCTGCTCTACGCGCAAGGGGGGCCTTATTATTACCGATATCGTAAAGCTTTTTGCACTACATTGAAACACTTTGAAACGCATCAATTACAAGAGGGTATCAGGGCTGGAGGAGACGATCGAAATTGGCTAATAGTTTTAATAAAACAATTAATATCAATAACATAGCTTTATCTATATTAATCTGAACAGGGTCGTAAAGGCGCTTTTAGGCGGGCTGATTTACGTAGGACGATACTGCAAAAGTTTGCCCATATGTCTGTCACGGCGTCGGTTTTCCCTCAGCAGGGCGGTAAGGCACTGCACCTAATAGCTTTCCTCACAGGCCAGACGCCTTGCCATTTAGGCACCAAGATGGGGTTTTGTGAATTGAACGCGCCATTACTCGGTGCGAATAAAAGCTTGAAAAAGCTAATAGCTCGGGGTGTCACCAGCGTATGATTTTCCTGGAAGCTGATGCTCGCGCTCTGCGGTTGTCAATTATTTGAATTGCTGGGCACAGCGGTTTTGCAATCCGGATTCCGGCTCACTCCCTTTTGTTTTTGGTCGACCTTGGTACAGTCTGAGCTAGGTAAATTTGCGGAAGCTCTTAGAGTAATTTAGGCACGAGGACAGGGGTTGATGCGACATATTGCTGATAGGCGGGATCTGTTCCCCATCTCTTCTGCGCACCTTCTTCCAACATTCGAACGCCACTCACTTTGATCAGCAGAAGGGTGACGAAAAGCGGTGAGATTAATGTCACTAACTGCCAGCCACTAAGGGCAGGCAGGGCGATGAGGGCAACGCCTAACCACAGCACGATTTCACCAAAATAGTTTGGATGTCGGGACTTTGACCAGAGGCCGGTGGTAATAAATTGCTCTGCGTTTACCGGATTTCTTCGGAAATTAGTTTTTTGCCGGTCAGCCACGACTTCGATGCCAAAACCCGCGAGCCAGACCAGGGTGCCCAGATAGGCCAGTATACCCAGGGGTTGCTGCTGGTCGCTGGTAATGGCCGCTAAGGCTGCGGCCATGGTGATAAACACCCAGCCACCACCCAGGGTCCAGGTAAAGGCAAAGCGAAAAAATTTCTTCTTGATTTCGTTAAAACGCCGGTCCTGACCGGCGCGCTTGACCCTGAGGAATAAGAATGTACCCAGGCGCGCGGACCAGATCGCAACCATGAAGCAAAGTAATGTGCCCCTTGCATCCATGTCTGGATACGCGACAAACGCGAGCCCTACTGTACACAGGTAGGAAGTCCCGCCGGTCAGATCGAAATAGTGTTCGGTTTGAAACAAGAAAGACGGAATGAAGATTGCCCAATGCAGTAGAAAGCCAACTGCAGCGCAAAGCGCAAACAGGGGGTAGGAGCCGACGCTAATACTGCCCTGGCTGCCGGCAAGTGCGATGCCGGCACTGATCAGCAAAATAACAGTTATTCCAATCAAGGGTTTCAACATGAGGCGGTGTCCTTATTCGAAGTCGACTCGGGCAAGGGCGATGCCGCTCTCGCCAGCAACAGCATAGAGTAGATAAATGATGCCATTTTCTTCATACAGCGCCGGGTCCCGAAGTTGATTAACATGGCCATACGCTGTGCTGCGCACGCTTGGTTCAATCGGGGCGTCTTCGCCCTCCCACTCCTTCTCTGGCCGCAACACTTCGACAGGTTCCGATTCTTTCCAGGTGCTCCAGTCGCTGTTGATATTAATCGTGCTGAGCAGCAGGGTTTCCGGTGCGTCACCCACGCGGGTCCAGAACACATAGAGCGTATCGTCGCGAACCATGACAGCGGCGTGCCGCATATTGGGCACAAACAACAGCGGTCCCTCTTCAAATTCAGTGAAACCATCGCGGGAGCGATAAAACTGTCCGGGCATACTGATGGCGTAGGTAATTCCTTGCCACGGAAAAATACGCATATAGGTTCGACCAATGTTTTCTTCGCGGGCGGTGAAGTTTATGCCATCGCTGGATGTGGCGACGCGAGAGTGCTGAAAACCGGGACCTTCGAGGCCGTGGTAATACATGATTATTCGCTGGTTCTCTTCGTCAACATGGACGTCGGGCGATGCGATGTGGGGTTCGGTAAGCTCCTTGGCCAGATCGTGTGACACCTGGACTCCGCGGGCGCGTCTTGCTGCCACCAACTCCTGCAAGCGCTCCTCGGAAATCGCAGGTCTGGTTGGTGTGAAGAATGATTCTTCAATCTGCAGGCTGCCACGCTCGTACACCTGCCAGGGGCCAGTAATAGAGTCAGCATAGGCCAGTCGAATGTATAGACCTTTATGGTCGGCAAAGTAGAGGTAGTACTCACCCATCTTGTTGGGCACCCAGTCGGGCACCTTGATCAGCGAGGGGCCTTGGATATTTTCGCCAATGCTGGGGTGGATATCGGGGCCTATCAGAGGGTGGTCAAGGAGTCGGGTGATTCGGACATCAGACGTCTGTGCCTGGGCGTCCTGAATAAATTGCGACGAGACAATCAGTAATAGGGAGAGCAGTATCAGGTTAGGTATTTTGGACATACGGGGTGTTCTTGATTTTTTATTTTCTATTTAGGGTAGAGGCAGTCTGTTTAAAAGTCTAGCAGTCGAGTAGCTTTATTGGCTAAATTTGCAGCGTTTATGTAAGTCTCCTGATGTCTATTGTATTTTTTGTTTCCAATATTTGTTGGCTTAGGCTAGTTGCAAAAACTTGGGTCTGGTGATGATGTATATACCTTTGCCCACAAAGGCTGTGGGGAGCTACCTTGACCGCGTGTCGAGCCCTGTGCTGATTGCTGGCGCAGTGATTGCTATTCCCTCTTTGGTATTTCATTCCCTCACGGGTGCTCTCTATCCTGCTTATATCGCCCCCTGGTACAAAGACCATTAGAGATAACCGGTCTCGTTCTATTGATCTCGTTCATGCCTACCTATCTGGCTATTTGTTTCGTTGCAACTACCAGGTCAAGCAGCGTGATGCACAGAAATCTTAAAACAATCCTGCCAGCAGGTTTTGAGCTGGGTGGGATGGTCTGCCGCTGGGGTATGGGGTGGCCTTTGGCTCTGGCCATATATCTTTATTATGCTTTTGGTTTCAATATAGACTGATATTCTATGATTCTGTCTCTTGATGATTCCAGTTTCGACGTTTGATTCAGTATCGTGGTTGGGCAATCTTCGGTTCATGAAGCGCTAGTGTTTCTCTGGTTATAATCAGTAGTGCGTTGAATGATTTTGGCAAAACGGCGTTAAACGCATTGCTAATGATAGTCGGTGACATCGCGCTGGCTTTTCTTCAATCGGTAAATCAGACTTTTGTTCTGGAGAATTATGCAAACGCCTTCATAGTCGTGATTCCTGCAATTCTCGTGATGGTGTATCCCCAATCTGGTCTTCACATCGCCGAGTTCGGCAGGCAAAAATAGATCTTCTGACACAGATTTAGAGCAATATTATTAGTGCATTTAAAGCGCCTGACGGAGAGGGTCTGTATCTTCTAAAAAGTCTTATACAGCGTCGAGAATCCCATAAAAAATGCGCAAGTAGCCCATAGGCGTTTCTATGTCCACCGAATTTCTCCTCTATGTCTTCATCGTGTTATGGTCTGCGCCGCAGCAGCCTTGATGCAGATACTGATTGATCAAGTGTTACGCATCTAGAGCGAGGGTTAGTCACTAATCACCTTCGCCATTTTGACCTTAGGTTTGGGCAGATCGACAAAATCACCATCCCGCTTTTCCGCATTAGCCAGCATCGATTCCTCAATTTCTTCATGCTGCAACATGCTGGCATTCCAGATACCGATGTAATCTAGGGTGTCAGCGGTGCTGTGGTCTCGCGCGTAATTGATAATGCGCTTACTGCCGTACACAGCAAGAGGGGCCTTCTTAGTGATCCGTCGGGCTATGTCCATCACAGTCTCTAGCATGTCCTGCTGGGTCTTGTAGACGCCATTTATGATTCCATGCGACTTCGCTTCAGCAGCAGACATGCGTCGACCGGTATAAGCCAATTCCTTGACGATGCCCTCTGGCAATAAGTTCGTGATGCGGGGAAATGTGCCAACATCAGCTGTCATACCAATATTGATCTCGTAAATGCTCAGAAAGGCATCTTCGGTCATATAGCGCATGTCGCAGGCGGTAATCAGGTCGACGCCGGCTCCGATGGCGCCACCCTGAACAGCGGCTAAAACCGGCACGCGACACTGTTCTAGGCAGGTAAAGGTTTGCTGTAGATACTGCACCGTGTCATAGAGTCTGGCGCCCTTGAGCCTGGCATTCTTTTTCGGATCCTGCGTCGAGGGTTCTTTTTCACTGCTGCCGAATGCCGTGGTATCCATACCTGATGTGAAGTGTGGTCCGGTAGAAGAAATTACAATTACCCTGGCTTGATGTTGAGTTTCGATTTCCTTAACTACTCTGGGAAGCTCGTCCCAGTAAGCGGGAATCATGCTATTTCGCTTCTCAGGGCGATTCATTGTGATGTGTGCAATCTGGTTTTCCACACTCAAATCAAAACATTGGTAGGACATTACTGTGCTCCTGTAGGGGGTCGATTGTCTCGATAATGAAGATTAATTAACTCAGCGCCATATCTCACATTTTGAAAAATAGCGCGGGAGTATACGTTGCCAGCGCTCGCCATGCGGCGACGGCGGTCGTCCATATGGCGCCTAAAACTCAGCTGCTCTGGTTCGATGAGAATGCTTTTGATGTCAGCGACTACTAAGCGGTAAAATTTCTGAATAAAACTCAGGGTAAGCTGGCGCCGCTTTTTATCTACCTCCAGTGCTTCTTCTATGCGAGCATCGCCTTCCAATGAGGAGCGCTCCCAAGCACCGCACATCGCACGCAGATTGGCCATTTCATTGTCATTGATGAAATTCCTAGCGTTGGAGATGGAAATGAACACATCCTGCAGCGTTTCGCGGCTGAAGCCAAGCACAGAGGCAGTGCGGTCAGGCTGGTGAGCGATTTCCTGCATCAGACAGTTAAGCACGGCACGATCTATTTCTTCCGGCGCTAGGGTAGAACCAATTACATTTAATTTTCTTGGTTCTGCTTGCAAGTCTGGCGTTAGTGCCAGACAGGTTATGCCAACATCTGTATTCTGAGCCAACGCAAATTTGGTGAGGCTCGCCGGGATCAGCAGTCCGAGTAATAAAACTTTGAATAGTGACATGGTTTTAATGCCCGCAGCCCCGACATTGAGGCCGCCTGCCAGAGTCTAGCGAATGCGCTGGATAGTGTCAGGTTCCAGTTGGGGATAGTTTATACTTAGCTGGTCCAGGTAGGTGTCGTAATTGGTGGGGTCGTAGTACAGCTCTTCCAACCGCGGGCGAAACTCGTCCATGATGTCAGTGTTTTTTTCGATAGCCGGCGGATCATCAGGCCCAATGAAGGGGATGTAGATTTCTTCGGCAGTCTGCACATCTTCAAAATAAGATTGCGCTTCATCAACCAAGGTGTTGCTCTGAATCAGGTCGAGCATAGTTGTGGCAATAACTTTGGCGCCCGCAACCGCACCTTTATGGGCAATCGGTGTGGCCATCGCCATGGCACTTGACCAGTGGTGACCCTGCAGGCCGCGCACATTGGATGGATAGCGCAAGGTGACAGTTGGCACATTCCAAGAAACATCGCCGATATCATCTGAGCCACCGGAGACCGGGTTATCCAGTGGTTCGCCGATGCCGGGCAGGTCAGTTGCTAATCCCTGAGGTTCGTCATTACCCATCAGAGACTGTAGCGCTTTGGCAAAGCGCTGATCATCTTCAGACCACGTCGGTAATCCCACTTGCTGGATATTCTGATCCATGGCAAGGGCAATAGGTTTATTGAAATGACGCGGATAGGCTGCGCCTACAATCCTGCGTGACATGCCGGTATCCGTCATCATAGAAGCACCTTCTGCAATTTGTTGCAAGGTAGCAAAGTTTTCACGGATATTATCCGCGGTCATCTCGCGGATGAAATACCAGACGCTGGCGTAAGAAGGTACGACGTTGGGTTGATCTCCACCGTTGCTGATGACATAGTGTGATCTCTGCAGCGGGTGCAAATGCTCGCGCCTGAAGTTCCAGGCGATATTCATTAACTCAACCGCATCAAGTGCACTGCGACCATCCCATGGGTCGCCTGCGCCGTGGGCGGCGATTCCATCAAACATGTATTCAACTGAAACCAGGCCAGTTCCTCGCGCCTGGCCCCAGCTTACGCTCAGGTTGTTTGAGACGTGGGTAAACAGCACGGCGTTGACGTCTTCAAACAGGCCATCGCGCGCATACCAGGCCTTGGTGCCCAGCAGTTCTTCGGCAATTCCTGGCCACAATACGATAGTTCCGGGCAGGTTTTCTCGTTCCATGATGCCCTTGACCGCGAGTGCTGCAACGATGTTGACCGCCTGGCCTGAGTTATGGCCTTCACCATGACCCGGCGCACCTTCGATCATGGGCTGGCGGTAGGCGACACCCGGCATTTGCGAAGCGCGAGGAATGCCATCGACATCGGAACCGAGCGCGATGACTGGTTCGCCGCTGCCCCAGGTGGCCCACCAGGCAGAGGGAATAGCAGCAACACCGGCTTCCACGCTGAAGCCGTTTGCTTCGAGAATTGCTGTCAGGTAGCGCTGGGTTTCAAACTCCTGGAACCCAAGTTCGGAGAAAGAAAACAGGCTGTCGACAATTTCCTGCACCATTTTTGCGCGATCATCGACACCAGCAACGGCTTCAGCTTTCAGGCCACTGAAGCCTGTTTGAGCAGTTGCTGCGGTGGCTGTGGTGAGAGCGAAAATCGAGATGGTTAAAAGCCGGGTAAAGGTTCTCATGTGAGTCCTCGCGCTAACAATGGAGCTTGCTAGGGTACTCATTTTTAGGAGCTGTTGCCAGACAGCCTAAACAAACGTTGACCCAGGGATTCGGCTAACTGCGGAGTGCTGAAAAGACAGGTAGGGAACTAAAAACCAACCTCGGAGGATAATTATGGAAGCAATAAAAACTGGTGTTAGCTGGAGGTAAGTGGGTATCAGCACGGTGCTGTGTTTCATGTTGATGGCTTGTGGTATTCACCGATTCTGTTCGGCATCAGGTGGGCAGAGGGGGTAGGTGTGGAGACAGGCCCCGGCGCCAAGCAGCCGTGGGGCTGGTGGCACAGTTGGCTGGCACCTTCTTGCTGGCCTGGCTGACGCGATTAATGCCTACCTGGCGGCCGAGTTAATCGTTCTGACCATAACGACTCTACTCATCGCAGTAAATCTATTCACGGAACATACACTCCTCTCTTATCTGTTGCAGAGGCGATGGCGTTCATTATAGTTGGGTGTAACTTGCTCATCTGAGCTTAAAAACAAGCATACTGGAAAATTCATATGAAACACCGCAGCTTATTGATTTCCCTGGTTGCGCCCCTGCTAATGCTGAGCTGGGGTCTGGCGAGCCTTGGACAGGCACCCTCTGGTCTGAAGGGCACGATTGTTGTGTCGAACAAGAGCGGCCATGATGCCTCCTTTATCGACCTCGCCAGTGGGAGCATTGTGGCGACATTACCAACTGGGCGAGGACCTCATGAGCTGGTAGTCACCAGCGATGGGCGCCGATTACAGTGGCGGAAACAGCTTCACCGTTTCCGATATCTCGATACCAGAGGTGGTTCGCACGATTGATCTCAGCGATTATCCGCGCCCACATGGCATTGTTTTGCTTCTGGGAGAACGCAGCGTGGTAATCACGTCGGAATCGAGCCGCAAACTGGTAACTGTGGATTTTCATCGCGGCGAAATTACCGGTGAAGTAGGAACGCAGCGGCCTGGTTACCATGTGGTGGCAGTTTCCGCCCATGGTAGAACCGCCTGCACCAGTAACGGCGGTTTTGATGATGTATCTATCATCAATCTTGTGGCATGTGAATTTGTCAGCAGCCTGAATGTGCCAGCGCGGCCGGAAGCGATTCAGACCAATCGCATGGGTAGCCAGGTTTGGGTTGGAAGCAATGATGACGAAGTGGCCAAGGTATATGATGTGTGTTCAGAACAGCAGCTGGCGCAGTGGCAAGGATTTTCCCGGCCATACCGGATCCTGCTGGCTCGCGATGAGAGGCTTGCCATCAAGCCAGACTCTGGTAACGAGTCCCTGTGCTTTTTTGAGGTCGCCGACATGGAAGAAATTGAAAGGATGGATCTCCCTGGAGCTCAACCCCAGGGTGTGGTGCTGCATCCAGATGATCGCACCCTGTTTCCGTCGTTGTCCAGTCAGAAGCGGATTG
>MDTC01266326.1_pt1 | contig 15112 bp, 15 predicted proteins | sample 811181 | NCBI WGS metagenome assembly MDTC01 (sample SAMN05326644, study PRJNA326480) | marine metagenome | isolation source: seawater | place: Pacific Ocean: North | collected 2011 | reverse complement strand
GTTAGGATCAGTACATCCAAGCACAGGTGCTATACATGAACCATCATCATAACAAACAGTAGGATTATAGTTGACTGCAGTTGGGTCCATACAGCCTGCATCATAACAACACGAACCATCATTAAAAATAGCTACAGGAGAATAATTGTATGCTGTTTGGTCAGTACAACCGTAGTCTGCGTTACTGCATCCATTACTTGTCAAAAGCCCAGACCTAAAATTGTTTATTGCAGCAATCATTCTTGTTTTTTGATCATTTGTAAAAATATTCATACATCCATCGTCTGTATAGTCCATGTAGTTCATAAACATATCACCAGCTGTTCCATTACCGTTACAATTTGAAGTTGAAGGAAAATTAGGACACCCATAATTTGAACCAGAGTGTTCAGGAGTGTCACTGCAAAAATCATTACCACAATTACTGTCCCCCCAAATATGTCTCAAATTAAGCCAATGTCCTATTTCATGAGTTAATGTTCTACCTTGATCATATGGTGGTGTAGCGGTTCCCATATTTCCAAAATAGGCATAATCACAAACTACTCCATCAGAGCTAGCGGTTCCTCCAGGAAATTGAGCATAACCTAGTAATCCACCCGAGAGATCACATACCCAAATATTTAAGTATTCAGAAGTATTCCACGCATCAACACCTCCAGAAGAGCTATATTTAACTCCATCATTAGTGCTAAAAGAAGATTGTGAAGTTGCAGTCCTTGTTATACCAGTTGTAGTGTTTCCGTTTGGATCTTCAGAGGCCAAACAAAATTCGATTTCTGTATCGGCAGCTACAGATTGAAATGCTGAAGGAGTATTTATTGTGTCTGCGTTTAGTCTTCTAAAGTCTTCATTTATTATGTCTATTTGCGAAAAAATTTGCTGGTCACTTATATTTTCGTTGCTATTATAATAGACAACGTGTACTACAACAGGAATAGTTATAACAGAGGATTGTGCCTTACTATTATTTTTAATCCAATTTTGCAATTTAATTTCGTCAGATTGCATTTTTTTTAAAAGGGATGGGTTTTGCTCTATTTGTTGAGAAAGATATTCCATTGTCCCACAATTTCTTTGCTGTGAGAAACCATTAATATTTTGTAATAGTAAAAAGATTAATATAAAACTCTTTAAGAATTTAATTTTTTTCATGTTACAAATTTAACTAAAAGATTTTACACTTAATTTTATACAACATAATTAAATTATAAAAATTAAGACAACCCTTTATTCGTTATAGATAACATCTAATAATGTTTGACCAACAGCATTTAAGGTTTCTCTATTGACATTCTGCATGTTGTCATTATGTGTGTGCCAGTGTTTATTAAAATTAGTTATGGTAGCAGGGTCATACTCAATAATATCTATTGTTGGTATTGTTTTTAAAATCATATTTACATATAAATGATCATCTACAATAGGACCTGTATTTTCAAAAATAAAATATTTTTCAAAACCTAATTGATGTCCTTTTTTCCAAACTTTATTTAAAATATGTTTTGCATAAGTTCTTGATATTTCTTCAAATCTAAAGGTGGCATATTTTGCCCCAACCATATCAAGCAAAATCCCATATTTAGCGGTGTAGTTTTTTTTATGTGGATTTTCACTCCAATACTGAGAGCCTAAACACCATGAATTTTCCATTTTTGGATATTCTGATTTTTCTGGCTGACCATAATCTTCAGCATCAAAAAGGACAATATCAATACCAATGTTTGGAGATTGTAAACTAAACTGTCTTGCCAGCTCAATTAATACAGCAACACCACTTCCTCCATCATTGGCACCCAATATAGGGTCATTTTTATTTTTTGTGTCATAATCAGCAATATGCCTTGTATCCCAATGAGCAAATAAAACAACACGATTTTTTTTATTGGGATCAAAGCTTGCGATAATATTCTTTAATGTGTGTGTTTTACCGTCATAAGTTGTTGTTGGCGCAGTCTGTACTATTACATTTGGGCAATATGAGTTCAATTTTTTTTCTAGCCATAGGGCACAATTTTTCCAACCAACACTGCTCAAAAAACGAGGGCCAAAAGAGACTTGCTTTTCAATATAATAGTATGCAGAATCAGAATTAAATTTTGGAATACATACATTAGCTGGTTGCGTATTTGCTAATGGGTTGTAATTAAACATTGTAGTATCCATACAACCAAATACTTTTGTTGTATGTTTTTGTTCTTGTTTAATTTCATGTTTTTTATCAGCACAAGATAAAAAAGCAAAAAAAGTTAGAGTGAATAAAAGACATTTTTTAAACATAAAGTTATTTTTTAAATTTCCATGTTGTACCTTCTCTTTCATCTTTTATTTGGATATTTAGTTCTTCTAATTTATCCCGGATTTGGTCAGATGTATTGTAATCTTTATTTTTCTTTGCCCTATTTCGAAGCGTTAAAGTTAAATCAATTAAATCATTTGTAAGATCACTTCTGTTATTTACTCTTTCATCAATTAGACCTAGAATATCAACAACAAAGCTATTAAACAACAATTTTAATTTATTTAAGTCTTTTGTTGTAAGATGTTCTTTTTGGTCCTTAATTAGATTAATAACTCGAACCCCTTCAAACAAATGCGCTATCAATACCGGTGTATTAAAATCGTCATTAATTGCTGAATAGCAATCTGATTCAAGCTTATCTATATCATATGTTGATTTTTTTGATGCATTTAATTTTTCTATTGTTTTGCTAGCATCCATTAGTTTGACTAGACCTTTTTCTGCTGCTTTTAAAGCTTCATTACTAAAATCTATTGTGCTCCTGTAGTGGGCCTGTAATATAAAAAACCGAATTGTCATTGGACTAAATGCACTTTTGAGTTTTTTATGTTTACCAGTAAAAAACTCATCTAAATTTATGAAATTATTAAGTGATTTTCCCATTTTTTGACCCTCAATAGTGATTAAATTATTGTGTAACCAGTAATTAGCAGGTGGACACAAATCAGCAGCAAAACTTTGACAAATTTCAGCTTCATGATGTGGGAAAATTAGGTCAAGACCGCCGCCATGTATATCGAAATGATTGCCCAGATACTTTTTACTCATTGCAGAGCATTCAATATGCCAGCCAGGAAAGCCATGGCTCCATGGGGAGTTCCATTTCATTATGTGGCGATTGGATGCTTTTTTCCACAACGCGAAATCTGCGGGATGTTTTTTTTCACTTTGAGAATTTAATTCCCTTGTATTGCTTATATTATTTTCAATTTTTCTTCCTGATAAAACACCATAATTATATTGCTGATTATATTTTATTACATCCATATAAACAGAGCCGTTTACAACGTAGCCAAAACCATTACTAATAATTTTTTGAATCATTTCTATTTGCTCTATAATATGGCCACTGGCTCTAGGCTCAATTGAAGGGGGTAAGCAGTTGAGTTTTCTTAAACAATCATGATATTTTTCTGTGTAGAACTGAGCAACTTCCATGGGCTCAAGTTTTTCACTTTGAGCTTTTTTTTCTATTTTATCGATCCCATCATCTGAATCATTTTCAAGATGTCCAACATCAGTTATATTTCTTACATACCTAACCTTGTATTTATTGTGTTTAAAATATCTAAAAATTATATCAAAAATTATAGCTGGTCTTGCATGACCAAGATGCGGATCACCATATACAGTAGGACCACAAACATACATGCCTACATGATTATTAGTTATCGGTTTAAAATCTTCTTTTTTCCTGCTTAAGGTATTGTATATTTTGAGATTATTATTCATAAATAGTTTGTTTGTGATATTTATACTTTAAATTTTTTATCATGTCTTTTGTCATTTTTTGCAAATCATATTCTAATTTCCAACCCCAATCTTTTTGAGCATGATCATCATCAATAGATGATGGCCATGAATCTGCGATTTTCTGTCTGAAATCTTCTTTGTATGATATATTAAATGCAGGCAAGTATTTTTTGATCTCTTCACTTATTTCTTCAGGACTAAAACTAATTCCGGCTAAATTGTAAGACGAACGTATTTTAATTTTTTTTGATTCCGACTCCATTAGTTCGATTGTAGCTCTTATAGCGTCTTTCATATACATCATTGGAAGACAAGTACACTTTTTCAAAAAACATTGGTATTTATTGTTTTTAATTGCTTGGTGAAAGATTTCTACTGCATAATCTGTAGTTCCTCCACCAGGCTTTCCTTTCCAACCAATTAAACCCGGATACCTTAAACTTCTAACATCAACATTGAATTGGTTCCAATAGTACTCGTTCCACCTTTCTCCTGCTAGTTTTGAAATACCATAAACTGTATTTGGTTCCATGACAGTATACTGTGGCGTTTTATTTTTTGGTGTAGTTGGTCCAAATACGGCAATAGATGACGGCCAAAATATTTTTTTAATTAAACCATACCGTGCTAAATCTAAGACATGAGAAAGAGATCTCATATTTAACCCCCATCCAAGCTCAATATTTTTTTCAGCAGTGGCAGAAAGAAGTGCGGCGAGCAAATATATTTGCGTAATATTATGTTTTTTTACAATTGACCCAAGTAATTTTTCATCCATAATATCCATTTTTTCAAATGGACCTGAGTTCATTATTTCATATGATGATGGCTTAATGTCTGAAGCAATAACATTATTTTCTCCATAAATCTTTCTTAGGGCTATAACAAGCTCGGTTCCAATTTGCCCAGAAGAGCCGATTATTAAAATTTTTTCTTGCATAAGAATATTTTTACAAATATAACATTAAACTAATTTTCATCAATAATTTATATATAGAAAAACACTAAAGATTTTATATCTTTACAGAGCTTTAAAAATTATAAATTGGACCCAAATTCTGGAAAAAAAGGAATGTTTAATAAATTAAACAAGGACCAGGCTCTTGATTTATTAAACAAAGAAAAGTTTAAACGAAAAACTGTCTCTTTTTATAGATATGTGAAAATTGAAAATCCATCTAAATTAAGAGATGATTTATATTTAAACTGGAATAGTTTAAAAGTTTTTGGCCGTATTTATTTAGCAGAAGAAGGAGTTAACGCACAAATTAGCGTTCCTGAAAATAATTGGGATACTTTTGTTACAAATGTTCTTTCATATACATACTTTAAAGATATCCCCTTTAAAATTGCTATAGAAGATGATGGAAAATCTTTTTTTAAACTTACTATAAAAGTAAGAGAAAAAATTGTAGCAGATGGTTTAGACTCATGTGAATATGATGTCACCAATGTAGGTAAACATTTAACTGCAAAACAATGGAATGATGCAATTGAAAAAGGGGCTACAGTTGTTGATATGAGAAATCATTATGAAAGCGAAATAGGCCGTTTTAAAGGAGCTATCTGTCCTGACTCAGAAACTTTTAAGGAGGAGCTGCCCAAGGTAAAACAAATTTTAAAAGGTCAAGAAGAAAAACAAGTTCTTCTTTACTGTACAGGAGGGATAAGATGTGAAAAAGCATCTGCTTATTTGAAACATCATGGGTTTAATGATGTAAATCAACTACACGGGGGTATAATTGATTATGCAAGACAGTTAAAACAAGACACAAGCTTAGAAAACAAATTTGAAGGAAGAAACTTTGTTTTTGATGAGCGAAGAGGAGAAAGGATTTCAAATGATGTAATTAGTAGTTGTCATCAATGTGGAGAGCCTCATGATATTCATGTTAACTGTCGTAATGTTAATTGTAATCTGTTATTTATACAATGTGAAAGGTGCAAAAAAAAGTATAAAAACTGTTGTTCGTTAGATTGTATAGAGGTGTTAAATATGCCTGCCGATAAACAAAAAAAGTTACGAAAGGGCAAAGACAACAAGAAAATGTATTTCAGCCATAAAAAGGTGCAATTAAAACTAAAGATAAATGATTAGAATCACAAAAGAATTTAAATTTGAAATGGCTCACGCTCTATTTGGATATGATGGACTATGTAAAAACATACATGGGCACTCGTATAGACTCTGGGTCACTGTTAGAGGTCAAGTTAAAAACGAAAAAAATCATGCCAAAGACGGAATGGTGATGGATTTTAATTTTCTCAAAAAAATTGTTAAGCCTGAAATCATAGACAAATATGATCATTCTTTTGTGATAAACGCCAATTCACCTCACGCCAACGTTGACCTTTCATCCTTTGAAAAAGTTTTTTTATTACCGTACCAGCCAACATCTGAAAATTTAGTTGAAGATTTTGCTAATAAAATAAAAGCAAAACTACCTGAAGGAATACAGCTATATAAAGTTGTTTTGTCTGAGACAGCTACTTCTTTTGCTGAGTGGAATTACAAAGATAATCTGTAGTAAGAATCATCTAAAATAATTTTTTTAAAAATAAGCTAAAATGTCACTATGCATTAGCAAGTATTTCATATTTTTGTATAAGAAAAAACAACATATGTCAGTACTTCTAATTTTTGTAGTAGCCTTCTTGTTAATTGTAACATTGGTACAGCTTTTGCGTGTTAGCGAGTTATTATCTCAAATAAAAAACAAAGACGTTAACGAAGTCACCGAAAACGATAATAATACACAAGGATGGTTGTTCTTAGTTGTTGGTTTTGGTTTTATTGCTTTTGTTATTTGGCAGATGGTTAGTTGGAACCATTTGTTGCTGCCGCCTGCAGCATCTGAACACGGTGTTCAGATTGATGGCTTGATGGATGTTTCGATGGGCCTTATTTTAATTGTGTTTTTTATTTTAACCCCGATGTTATTTATTTTTGCATACAAGTACAGGGGTCGTAAGTCGCGTAAAGCATACTTTTTTTCTCACAATAATAAATTAGAAGTTATATGGACAGTGGTTCCTACTATAGTTTTAACAGCATTAATTATATATGGCTTAAAAACATGGGATAAAGCAATGAATGTTGAGGTAACCAAGGAGACAAAAATTATAGAGGTTTATGCTAAACAATTTGGCTGGACTGCTAGATATTCAGGAGAAGATAATGTTCTAGGAGATGCTAATTTTAGACTTGTAAGAGGGCCGAATGTTTTAGGAGTAGATATGCTTGACCCGCATGCAGCAGATGATAAAATTACAAGAGAAGTACATCTGGTGGTCAACAAACCTGTAATGCTCAAGTTTAGATCTCAAGACGTGATTCACTCTGCTTATTTGCCTCATTTTAGGGTTCAAATGAATTGTGTTCCAGGAATAATTACTCAGTTTGGATTTACTCCTAATAAAACAACTAAAGAAATGAAAGAACAAGAAGGGGATGATTTTGATTATATTTTATTATGTAACAAAATATGTGGAGGGGGACACTGGAATATGGGAATAAAATTCATTGTTGAGACACAGGAGGAATACGACGCGTGGTACGCTAAGCAGGAAACACTAGGCAAACAATTATTAACTCTAAAATAATATAAAAAATGTCCGGACACCACAAGGAAAATTTTATTACTAAGTATATATTTAGCATGGACCACAAAATGATTGCTAAACAATTCTTACTTACAGGAATGTTTATGGCTCTTGTCGGTATGTTAATGTCCGCTATTTTTAGGGTTCAACTTGCAAATCCAGGCGAGAGTTCTTGGTTGTACAATTTACTTCCTACCGGCTGGACTAACGCTGATACAGGTGCGTTAGACCCTGATAAATATTTAGCGCTTGTTACTATGCATGGAACTATTTTAGTCTTTTGGGTTTTAACAGCAGGTCTTTCTGGTACGTTCGCAAATTTTTTAATCCCTCTACAAATTGGCGCCAGAGATATGGCTTCAGGTTTTATCAACATGCTGTCGTATTGGTTCTTTTTTATAGCAACGGTTGTGTTAATGTACTCAGTTTTTTATGATGATCCTGATACAATTGGAGTTGTAGAAGGGCCCGCATCAGGGGGATGGACAATCTACCCACCTCTGAGCGCATTAAAGGATGCTATTCCTGGCTCGGGTTATGGTATGACTTTATGGTTGTTGAGTATTACTTTGTTTATTGTTGGTTCGCTACTTGGCGGGTTAAATTATATAGTAACGGTTTTAAATTTACGTACTGTTGGAATGTCTATGAAAAGACTCCCTTTAACAGTATGGGGCCTTTTAATTACAGCTATTTTGGGTGTGCTTTCTTTCCCTGTTCTTCTTTCATGTGGATTACTTCTTCTTTTTGATAGATCATTTGGTACAAGTTTTTATCTTTCTGATATTATTATTAACGGAGTTGCTTTAGACTACGAAGGGGGTAGCCCTATATTATTTGAGCATTTATTTTGGTTTTTAGGTCATCCGGAGGTATATATCATTTTGCTTCCTGCTTTAAGTATTGTTTCAGAAGTTATATCTGTAAATTCAAGAAAACCTATTTTTGGCTATAAAGCTATGGTTGGAGCACTATTTGTTATTGCATTTTTATCTTTTATAGTTTGGGGACATCACATGTTTATGACAGGAATGAGTCCGTTTTTAGGATCAGTTTTTACATTTACAACACTATTAATTGCTATTCCTTCAGCAATAAAAGTATTTAACTATCTTGCTACACTTTGGAGAGCTAATATCCGTTTTACACCTGCTATGTTGTTTGCTATTGGAACGGTATCAGCCTTTATAACAGGAGGCTTAACTGGTATCATTCTTGGTGACAGTGCATTAGATATAAATGTTCATGATACATATTTTGTTGTTGGCCATTTTCATATTGTAATGGGTTTATCTGCGATATATGGAATGTTTGCTGGTGTGTATCATTGGTTCCCAAAGATGTATGGAAGGATGATGAACAAAAATTTAGGATATCTTCACTTTTGGGGAACATTTATATGTGCCTACGGAGTGTTTTTTCCTATGCACTTTTTAGGTCTTGCTGGACTACCTAGAAGATATTACAGTAATGAAGCATTTACAATGTTTGAGGGGTTAAGCGATATAAATAGTATTATTACCTTTTTTGCTTTAGCTGGAGCTGTTGTTCAAGGGCTATTTATTTTGAATTTTGTGTATAGTATTTTTAAAGGACCTAGAGCAACAAAAAATCCTTGGAAATCCAATACTCTTGAGTGGACTACACCAGTAGACCCCATACATGGAAATTGGCCAGGAAAACTGCCTGTTGTGCACAGGTGGGCATATGATTACTCAAAGCCCGGATCAGAAGAGGATTTTATTCTACAAACTGAACCATTAAAGGAAGGAGAAAAAGAACATTAAAATATGTCAGTAGTTATAAACAGTAAGCAAAATATTGAAGATAACAAAATAATATCAAGTAAAAAACAGTTTCTCTGGATTGCGATGGGATCTATGGTAATGTTTTTTGGAGGATTACTTTCTGCATTAATTATCGAAAAGGCGGATGTCAACAACTGGCAAGCCTTTGTTTTACCTAGTTCTTTTACATATAGTACCGTAATAATTATTTTAAGTAGTGTGTTTTTTTTATTTTACAAGAAACAATTAAAACTTAAAAAATCAGTTTTTAAGCTACTCTTTTTAATTTTTATGTGTGGTATTGGATTTGTTTTTTTGCAAATGCAAGGATGGCAGTATTTATTAAATCAAGAAATTAAATTTGTTGGTCCACAATGGAATAAAGGTGGGGGTTTTTTATACGTACTTACATTAATGCATATGCTACATCTTTTTGGAGGAATGATAGCATTAACAGTAGCCTTATTTAAAGCTAAAAGAAATAGATATTCAATTAAAAATTATTTAGGTTTAGAATTAGTGTCAACTTACTGGCACTTTTTAACTATTTTGTGGCTGATTTTATTTTTCTTTTTAAAATCTTACATGACAGGTTAATGAAATAAAATAACAATTATGAATGAAGAAACACTAGACGAAGCTTTAATAAAAGATCATAAGCCTGCTTGGAGAGGTGGCGATCTGCCTTTTAAAACAAGCTATGGAAAAATGATGATGTGGTTTTTCTTAATAACCGATACTCTTACTTTCTCAGCTTTTTTAGCTAGCTATGGTTTTAGTAGATTTAAATTTGCAGATATATGGCCAGTACCTGAGGAAGTATTTACTCATTTTCCTTTTATGAAAGGAGAGCACCCTCTTTTATTTGTTGCTTTGATGACTTTTATACTAATCATGAGCTCTGTTACTATGGTATTAGCGGTAAATTATGGTCATAAGATGCAAAAAAATAAAGTTATTCTATGGCTTTCCTTAACAATACTAGGAGGATCTGCTTTTTTGGGTTCTCAAGCCTGGGAGTGGGGACACTTTATTCATGGAGATAAAGGAGCAATTGATACTAAGACAGAATTTGTAGTGCATATAGCTCAAGGAGAAAAACTATCCTCTGTTTATGATTTAATGGAATTAGATAAATACTCATATGATCAAGATCAGCAAATTCAAATTGAGTCTATTATAAATCAGTTAAAACAAAAGCCAGATTATAATATAAGAACAGCAAACAAAACATATTTATCAAATGAAGAGTCTATTAAATATCTAAGAGATAATGCTACTCAAACTATTTTAGGTGCTAATTTAGTTAAGAACGAGTACGGGCACCCTCTGTTCGCTGATTATTTTTATTTTATAACAGGCTTTCATGGTTTTCATGTATTTAGTGGAGTTGTATTATTAATCATTTTATTAATTAATGTTATAAAGGGGACATATGAGCGAAGAGGACATTACGAAATGGTCGAAAAAATAGGCCTATACTGGCACTTTGTTGATTTAGTTTGGGTTTTTGTATTTACATTTTTTTATTTAGTATAAATAATTTAAAAATTTTAAAAAATGGCTGAAAACAGAAAAGGTAATTGGTGGATTTGGAAAGTATTTTGGATATTACTTGCGATAACTGCTATAGAAGTTTTTATGGGCATACTTAAAGTTAATGAAAAGCTTCCCGAAGCTTTTGTATATGACACATTTCTTGGTCTAGCATGGATAACTCATACGTTTATTATCTTAACTTTAATTAAAGCAGCCTATATTGTTATGACTTTTATGCATCTAGGCGATGAAATTAAAAGCTTTAGGTGGACAATACTACTGCCTGCATTTATTTTAGTCCCTTACTTGCTATTTATCATAATAGTCGAAGCAACCCACACTATTACTTTATAAATTAAGATGCGTAATAAAATTATAAATAAACAAATAAGATTAATTCTTATATTGGCAGTTCCTATTGTAATTTTACTAGTAACTAAGTGGCACGTTGTAGAAAACCTTCTTCCTAAAATATCTGAAAAAGAAAATCTACCAACTCTTGCTAAAATTACAGAAAAACCAATACCCTCATTTGAATTTGTTAATCAAGATAACGAAACCGTCACTAATGAAACGTATAAAGACAAGATATACATCGTTGATTTTATTTTTACAACTTGTCCTACAATTTGCCCTAAAATGACTTTTCACATGAGACATTTAGTTGAAGAACTGGAAAAATACGATAACGTTGCTTTTCTGTCTCACACAATCAATCCTGAATATGATACTCCTGATGTTTTAAAAGAATATGCAAAGCAGTTTAGTAATAAAAGAAAAATTAATATGTCTAGATGGAATTTTGTGACAGGAGAAAAGGATAGTATTTATAAAATTGCTAAATCGTATTTAACTATAGCGGGTGAAGGAGAGGATAATGTAAATCACGCTGATTTTGGTTTAGTTCATAGTGGGGATTTTATTTTAGTAGATAATAATGGAATAATTAGATCTGGCTATGATCACTTAGGCAATCCTATAGGTTCATATGACGGAACAAGTGTTCAAGCAGTAAAGGATTTAATTGTTGATGTTGGGGTCTTGGTAAAAGAAATAAAAAGAAATGAGAAAAATAATACAAAATAAATTTATATTAATATTTATATTATTGTGTGTATTTACAAATAACGTTTTTACACAATGCGCTATGTGTAAAGCTGTAGTTGAAACTAATCTTGAGTCTGGAGACACAAAGGGGGCCGGATTAAATGACGGAATATTATTTCTTATGGCGATACCATATTTTTTAATGTTTACTTTTGGACTTTTTTATTATTTAAACAAAAGAAAAATAACTGAAAAAGCATAATGAAATATGATTGTTTATTTTGGACAATTATTAAAATTTAAACTTTCAATTACTGTAGTTTTTTCAGCTGTTTGTGGATACCTAATTGGATTTGATACTTTTAACCTGCACCATTTTTTATATTTAATTTTTGGTGGCTTTCTTGTAACTGGTTCAGCAAATACATTTAATCAAGTAATAGAAAGAGATAAAGATAAATTGATGAAAAGGACCTCAGTCAGACCTTTACCTCAAAAAAAATTAAGTTATGTTAATGCTCTAATTTTTGGCATTATTATTGGTGTTATTGGATTATTAATGCTAAATAATATTAACCCTGAAGATACATTTTACGGCCTGATGTCCAAAGCTGCTTTTTTTGGTTTGCTATCTATTTTTTTATATGTCTTTTCTTATACCCCTTTGAAAAGGGTATCTACCATTTCTATTTTTGTTGGCGCTATTCCTGGCGCTATTCCTTTCTTGCTCGGATATGTTGCGGCAACAAATAACTTTGGTTTAGCTGCAGGATTTCTTTTTGTAATTCAATTTTTATGGCAGTTGCCTCATTTTATTTCCATTGCATGGGTATTGGATGATGAATATAAAAAAGCAGGCTTTAAAATGTTATTTGGAGGTAAAAAAAATAAATTTCCAGCAATAATCTCTATCTTAACATCTGTTCTTTTAACTTTAGTGTCTATTATTCCTTTTTTTTATATTAAAGAATTAAATTTATCTTTATTTGCGGCTTTAATTGTATTTTTTCTAGGATTTTGGTTTACTCTAAAATCTATCTTATTGTTAAAATATAAAGATGATTTATCTGCAAGAAAACTCATGTTGTCTTCTTTTGCATATCTTCCTCTTGTTCAAATTACCTTTGTTATTGATAAATTGTTGAGGCCTTACCTCTAAATAGAAATAAATTTAAAATTAAAGTCATTAACATAATGAATGCAAGTAGCTGATGAGTCAAAGATAAGAAAAGTGGAGTCCCCATGACAAGGGTAAGAATTCCAAAAACCATTTGCATAACCACCACTAACAACAATAGTACTATGGCTCTATTTTGAATCAGTGATAAAATGTGTTTTTTACTACTTACAAAAATATGTATAGTAAAAATTAACAGTATGATAGCAAGTGTTCTATGAACAAATTGTATTCCGGCTAAACCTTCAACAAAATTCGTCCATAAAGGAGACATTGCATACACGGAATCAGGTATCCACTGATCTCCCATTTTTGGCCATGTATTATATATCCTACCAGCTTTTAATCCAGCAATAAATGCCCCATAAACTATTTGTATAATACTTAAGAAAGTAAGTATTTTTAATTTTTTAAAGATTAATTTATTTTCACCTTTGATTGAGGGTAATAGTAAAGGTAATAATACCCACAACAAATAGCTACATGTTATAAATGCTGTTGTCAGATGGACAGCAAGTCTGTAGTGACTAACATGCGGATTGTCTACTAAGCCGCTCTTTACCATCCACCAGCCAAAAAATGCTTGTAAAGAACCAAGGATAAATAGTATTAATGACTGTAGCTTTAGTTTTTTTGTCAGTCTTTTTTTTATTAAAAAATAAAAAAAAGGTATTATGAAGACTAGCCCTAATAAGCGTCCAATCATACGGTGTAAATACTCCCAAAAAAAGATGAATTTGAAATCTTCAAGAGTATAGTTATAGTTTATTTTTTTAAATTCAGGAGATTGTTTATATAGTTCAAATGTCTCATTCCATTCAGTTTCATTTAATGGAGGTATTGAGCCCATAAATAGACTCCAATTAACCATCGATAGTCCAGAGTCGGTTAGTCTAGTAATTCCGCCTACAATAACCATTATAAATATTAGAAAAAAACCAGAGCTAAGCCACAATATAACAGATTTATCTTTTTGCATTGAAACGATAAATTTAAGTGTAAAAAGGAGAGATCATAATATATACAATAACGCCTGTAATTGTAACATAAAGCCAAATAGGGAATGTGATTCTAGCTATTTTTTTATGATTGACAAATTCTTCTTGAAATGCACGAACAAAGCTAATTAAAACTAGAGGAATTAAAGCAATTGACAACAAAATATGAGATATTAATATAAAGAAGTAGAGATATTTAATAGTATCAGGGGTATTATTATTACCAAATTCTGTTGGGTCGGTTGTCATGTGATATGCAATGTACATAACTAAAAACACTAATGAAAGCGCAATACATGATTTCATCAGTTTTTCGTGTAATTTTCTTTTTCCAGACTTTATTGCAATTAAAGCAATAACTAATAAGAAAGCTGTTGCTGCATTTATTGTAGCATAAATAGGGGGTAAGAATATTGGTAGTTCGTAATCAACTCTTACTCTAAATAGAATAGCCACAACAATGGGAATTGCAATAGAAATTAAGCGGATTGAAAGCCTGTAGCTTTGTTTTTTATTTGTTTTAATTGAATCATTCATTGTCAATTTTTTTAATTTTTTAAATCTAACGATAACTCATTTAATTGTTCTTGTGAAAGAAGAGAGGGAGAATTAATCATTGTATCTCTTCCAGAATTATTTTTAGGAAATGCTATAAAATCTCTAATATTTTCTTGTCCACCAATTATTGCACACAATCTATCAAATCCGAAGGCAATACCTCCGTGAGGTGGAGCACCATATTCAAATGCTTCCATCAAAAAACCAAATTGCTCTTTTGCTTCAATATCTGAGAATCCTAAGTGATTAAACATTATTTGTTGTAGTTCTTTATTGTGTATTCTTATACTTCCCCCGCCGATTTCATTTCCATTTAAAACTAAATCATAAGCATTAGCTCTAACTTTTTCTGGCTCTTTTTCTAACAGACTAAGATCTGTTTTTTTCGGAGCTGTAAATGGATGATGCATAGCGTGATATCTTTCACTTTCTTCATCCCATTCTAAAAGTGGAAAATCTACAATCCAAACAGGGGCGAATCTTTCCGGGTCACGTAAATTTAATTCGTTTCCTAGATGTAACCTGAGCGCTCCTAGAGCTTTTCTAGTTTTGTTTTTTTCTCCAGCCATAATAATTAGCATATCACCATTATTACTGTCCGCTTTATTTCCCCATTCTTTTTTATCTG
>MDTC01246754.1_pt1 | contig 15112 bp, 15 predicted proteins | sample 811181 | NCBI WGS metagenome assembly MDTC01 (sample SAMN05326644, study PRJNA326480) | marine metagenome | isolation source: seawater | place: Pacific Ocean: North | collected 2011 | reverse complement strand
TTTCCGGAACTGGAATTGATTCATCATTTGTTGAATTAGGAGCGAGTGCAAGTTTTCCAGAATCAATTTGGTCGATTCCCAGATTACTTTCCTGCCAGATGTTTGTTGTTTCATTCCAAAAATGCAACTGCCACCACCAAGAGTAGTCTTCAGGCGCATCATTTCCATTGATTCCAGTGATGTAGTTGCCCCATGATGATTCTGATGAGTTGATGATCCAACCTTTATTATCAGCAGCAGCTGTTAGCAAATCCCACCCGGTAATAAAAACAGGGAATTCAGTGGATATAATCTCTTGATGTTCAGGGCTGCTGCCAGACTCTTCAGTTTCAATTTCCTCTGTTAGAACAGATATTTGGAAATCATCCCAGACAGCTTCCAGTTGGGAGATATTACCAGTAAGATGAGGCCAATCAGCGCCAAAATTTACCCTGTAATCACTCAAAGCCTGCGGAGTATCTTTGGCCGGATCAACAGTTACAGAGATAAATTGGTAATCTATATCCTCCAACTGCCTTTGAGCAGCGACCAAATTGCTAGTGATCAATGGACATACATCATAGCAGGTTGTGAAAATGAAAGCAACCACCACTACATCGTGGTTGCCAGATTGTAATGAATATGGCTCACCGTTAGAGTCGATTAGAACAGTATTAGGAATTGATTTTCTATCCAATGTGTAGCCATTTGAATGCCCCCCGATACCTCCTGCCGATGAGACAGGTATAGTAGATAGAAATAATCCAAGGACAATCGCTATGCAGACTGATCGCATTGGATAGAAGGCCTAGGCCACTGGTTAATCAAAGCAGTGTACTTGCGATATTCACTTGTTTGTAACGTATGAATAATCCCAGTTTGGTGTGCACCATGCTGGAAGGCTATCGATGCCATCTGGGTTAGATAGGCCGATACCCCACATCATTAATGCAACGAATAGCACTGGGAAAAGTGCTGTTCTTGTGTAAATAAACGGATCACCTTTCAGGTGCATAAAGAATGCTGCAATACCATATCCTTTGATTATACCAACAACAATCAGAACTCCCCAAACAGCAGTTCTGGTGATTTTGATATCTGTTCCTGGGATGTACTCAAAGAAAACCGCAGCAACTTCAAACAGTGTGAAGAACATAAGAATTAGGAAATTTACGTAGTATACGTCCTTACCCATCATGTCAGCCATTTTTTGGAATAATCCCGCTATTGGTCCTGTGTGTTTGTGTTCGCCCATAATATCGCCTCAATACAAATAGAATGCAGGGAAAATGGCTACCCACGCCAAATCCACAAAGTGCCAGTATAAACCGAAGTATTCGATTCCCTGGCCATTTTTCTCATCATATCCATTTTCAAGCGCATCAGCCTTGAAAATCATGAACAGCATTACTAGTAATCCCACAAATACGTGAAGACCGTGTGCACCAGTTGCTACGTAGAAGATAGAACCTGCTTGAGTATCGATGGTAAATCCTTCAGCGATTAGATGACTCCATTCGACTAACTTCAAGATAATGAATAGTGATCCGAGTGAAATTGTAATGATTAGGTAATTTCTAACAGTCTGCTTCCTTGTTGGGAATAGTTTAGCCATCAGGGCATTTTCTGATACCTGCCAGTCGGTATTTTTAGCTGCTTTCAATGCCAGAACAATTGTGTAAGATGAAACAATCAATGCGAATGTGTTTATTGCACCAGGCATTAATGTCCCAACTTCGTGACGCAATAAATCAGAAGCAGTTGTAGTGTCGACTAGATCGCACTTTCCTGCATCCTTTGCCCACTCAGTACACCATCCAGTTCTCATCCTTAGATAGGAAGAGAAGAATGATGCGAATACCATTGTCTCTGATATCAAGAAGACCCACATACCGGCTTTCCTAATGTCTTGGCCCTCGAATGGGTCAGAGGTTGCAATTTGTTCAGGGTGACCTTTCAAATCCTCATTCCACCAGTTACCAATTCCAATTATTGTTATTCCCGCTCCAACAACTGCAAGAATGAATCCTCCTAATTCCATATCATAATCTAGCCCAAGTAGAGACTTACTTGTAGTAACGAATTCAGGGAATCCCATCATGAAGAGTAGAATACCCAGCGCCATTATTATTGGAGATGCAGAACCATGATGCTCTTCATGGTCGTCTCCATGGTGATGGTCATCCTCGTCTTCTGGTTGAATACTGTTGTAGAATCCTGCTAAACCATAAAACGCAGCATAGATGATGAACATAACTAGAATTGTCTTTCCTGCTGTATCCCAAGTAAGGAACGAAAGATGCGCATCAACATCTGCTTCGTGGTCCCCATTCCACCTTTTTGTCATTTCTTCTTGAATGTCATCTCCCATTTCGACATTAGTTTTTGCTCTTGAACCATCATTAAGCAATTCTACGGTTAATGGTATCCCTAGTTCCTGACAAATTGCTTTGATCTCATCAGAATCTCCTAACACTAGCGTTTCATTGTAAGATTGCCAAACTTCTTCTGTTGCATGAGCCTTATCTTCGGCTTCCTCCCATGTTGCGTGCTTGATAGTTCCGATACCTCCGGCAAATGTCGCATACCCTGCAACACCAACAAATAGCATAATTACAGAGATAACCACAGTTTTCATCCAAACAGAGTTCTTGACGTCGTGAAGGCTACCGCTCATGCTTCAGCCTCCTTATTCCAGAGTTTGTTGATAGTTCTAAACGGTGATTTGAGGAACGACTCAAGTTTCGTTTCGTGAATATCTTCATCGGTGTTCGCATCATACTGTGTTGGCTCTACAGCGAACGAAGGTGTTGGAGGTGGGGAAGTAACCGCCCATTCGAGAGACCATCCTCCCCATGGGTCCTTTCCTACTCTTTCGCCCTTCCTTACTGAACTTACAATATTCCATAGCAGAATAAGTTGCGATAATCCAAATATAATAGCGAACGAGGAGATTGCGAAGTTAAGCTCAGCAAATCCAGCACCCTCTAGGTAAGTGTGTGTTCTTCTTGGCATACCCATGATTCCCACAGCGTGCATTGGCCAGAATGCTGCGTTGTATGAGCAGAAACCAATCAGGAAGTGGATTAATCCAAGAGTTTCATTCATCTTTCTTCCAGTGACCTTAGGGAACCAGTAATAGATTCCAGAGAATAACGCAAAGACAATTCCACCGATGAACACATAATGGAAGTGAGCAACTACGAAGTATCCGTCGTGGAAGTGAGTATCCAGACCTGCTACCGGGAAGAACATTCCAGAAAGACCACCTAGTGTGAATGTAATCAGGAAGCCAAGTGACCAGAGAGTGTGGGTCTTGAAGACCAAGCTTCCACCCCACAGGGTTGCAAGCCAATTGAATATCTTGACACCTGTAGGAATTGCTACAGCCATTGTAGTAATCATGAATGCAGCACGCCATCCAGGACTCATACCACTAGTTAGCATGTGGTGTCCCCATACAATGAAACCAACGACTCCAATTCCTACCATTGCGTAAACCATGGAGCGATAACCGAAAATCGATCTTCTTGCGCTTGTTGCAAGGACTTCAGAAACGATACCGAACGCTGGAACTACGACAACATATACCTCTGGATGACCGAAGAACCAGAATAAGTGTTGGAATAGCAATGGATCTCCACCGGCTGTGAAGAAGGTCGTACCTATTGTAGAATCGAATAGTAAGAAGAATACACCTATTACGAAAGCAGGTAGGCTAACGTAAAGCATGAATACGCTGATTAATACTGACCAAGTAAACAGAGGCATTCTCATCCATCCAACACCTTTTGCTCTCATTGTGAAAGTAGTAGTAACGAAGTTAACTCCAGACAATGTTGAGGACGCACCTAACAGAACAACTCCAGAAATAAATGCTACAGTACCAGCATTAGGCCCTCCAGTCTCACCAGTTAAACTTGAGTAAGGTGGATACATAACCCACGTAATATCTGCAGCCTCACCACTCCAAACCCCTGTGAAGATAAGAGGTGCAGCAGCGACGATAATCCAGAATCCGAGCGCATTTATTCTTGGGAATGCCAAGTCCTTAGCACCGATTTGTAGCGGTAGGATGTAGTTCATGAAACCAGCAATCATCGGCATTGCTGCTAGGAAAATCATAGTTGTACCGTGCAATGTGAAGAATGAGTTGTACTCTGCTTGAGTGAGGAAATCATTCTCTGGGAACATCAATTGTATACGGAAGAGTAATGCTAGCAAACCTCCAACAAGGAAGAAGAAGAATCCATACAAGAAGTATAGGATTCCAACCTGCTTGTGGTCAGTAGTAGTAAGCCATGGTTTGAGGTAAGCCCAGAAGTTGCCTATTGAGAAATTTTCAGGGTTCCTTGTGTAAAATACCCACATAGAACCTGCTAGAATTAGACCCAGTGCTAATCCGATGACAGTCATCAGAAGGAGAAGTGGCTCTACTGAGATCTGAGCATCCGCGTTAATTCCAGGAATAACGACATTTAGCTGATTCCACTCATCACCAGTAGGTGCCCCATTACCGTTGACAGCATTTCCGTAGATTATGAAGTCTGCAATCGTAGTATCGTCAGCAGGAGCGGTCCACTTGAATTCCCATTCCCTCTGCTTATTGATATCAATTGAGTGAGTCAGACCGCCATCCATGTCTTGTGCGGTGTTTCCGTTTATGTCTGGGATGGACTCTAGAGTGCCACCGGTAGGAATAATTCTGAATCCACCAGCGGCATCTCCATCTTCTGTAACTCCATCATTTGTTATCTTAAGGATGAATACGTATTCTTCAGATGCGTTGAATTTGTCCGGCAAACCGTCGACAGTTATTTTTGTGCTATCAACCATTCCACCGTGACAAGAACAACCTCCGTCCCCACCACTGCCGATTCCGTTTTGCCTTGCTTCAAAAGTTGTCGTAGATGCTAATGCTATTAGCAAAACCGCAAGTATTGCAACGCTTCTTCCTCTCATCATCTCAACTCCTCATGGTCGAAGTAGACACCAAAGTCTGCATCACATGATTCTCCTTCTTTCACGACAACCTTGACATTTCCTTGCATTAGTGAATGCTCTTTTCCGCAGTACTCTGCGCATCTGTAGGGGAACTCTCCCGGTGTGTTTGGCTGTACATAGGTCCAAGTTCCTCCATCTAATCCCGGAACGGCATCTTCCTTCATACCCCATTCGTTTAACCACAGAGCGTGCTGAACACCTTGATAGGTATTGGTAGCATCAAAGTTAGCATCTCTTTCAGGATTCATACTGTGTATGTTGAATAGGACATTTGTGTTACAAGGGATGATGAAATCCATGGTCATAGTGTATACATTGCCAGTAATCTCATCTTCAGCAGGAATGTGTTGCCAAGTGTGGATAATGTCTCCAGTTGCATTTTCAAGCGTTACTTTTTGTGGTATAGCGTCTACTTTTGGTTGATCTAATGTAGTATTGTTAGCAAGATCTAGTGTTACTCGTGTATTACTCCAACCGTACTCAACATTTGCTTTGGTTGCATTGCCTCCAGAATTGTCAGTAATTACCAAACCGTTCGCATCCCATTGGACGTCGTAATCATTACTTTCATCCTCCCAAGTTAGCTCATCAACATAGTAAAAATCCCAGTACCATTGTAGGCCATTTGCTTCTACCGTGAAAGAGTCTTCGTCATTTTGTAAATTTTGAACTTCGCCCCAAACAATATTCATTGATCCGAAGGCGAGAATTGTAACCCAAATTACTAAGATTGTGGGCCCCACGAACCAAGCAAGTTCGAGGTCGAAGTTATGTCTCTCCTTTGGAAATGTGCCGACTTTAAGTTCTTCTTTTCCAGCAGGCTCAATGCCTTCTCTGTATCGCAGTACAGCGATTATCAGCCAAGCAAAGGTGAACAGACCAACTACGATAGACCAGAAAAGAAATTTATCGTACAGAATATTGAACACTGTGAATTCATCGGGCCAAAGGGTGCGATCTGCTCGCATGAATAGACCTGTCAGATGGCCGTATTAATTGATTGCGCGGCAAAGTTCTATCAGATAAGAAGGTTTGTTATATAGCGCAAATGTTAAGGTTATTTTATGGGTGTAAAATCTTGCATTCAAACCGCTCTAAATGGCGACATTATTTTGGAGATTGAAGTTCAACCTGGATCGTCTCGGCAAGGGGTTGTAGGAGTGAATAAATGGAGAAATAAAATTCAGGTTGCAGTCAAGGCTGAAGCGAGAAAAGGAAGGGCAAATAATGCCGTTTGTCACGTGTTGTCAAAACTTTTCAAAGCGGAAGTCGAGGTAGTATCGGGAAAAACAACTCGTAATAAGAAAATCAAAATCGTAGGTAGTTCGCCTCAAGAGGTGATTTCTGTCTTGGAGGGTTTAATTGAATCGTGAACAGAGATACGCCTTGGCTTACAGAGCGTTAGAAGCGGGCATAGAGCAAAATGCAGAAGGTTCAGTAATACTTGTCGAAGGCAAGAGAGATGAGATCGCACTTCGAAATTTGGGTTTCATAGGACCTATCGAGAAACTAAATCGAGGCTGGACAGTGGACAGGGTTGTAGTTTACATTGTGGAAACTTATGGTGAGTGCATGGTGTTAATGGATTGGGATAGGACTGGCGGAAGGTTACAAAAGAAATTGATGGACTTGATGATTGGCCTAGACATCAAACCATCTGATGAATTACGTAGAGCTCTTTCTAAAGCAATGAAACCTGATACAATGTGTGTAGAAGCTTTGCCCTCATTCCTCGGGTAAGGTAACTCCGGATTCCTTTACAGTGTTCAGAACCACATGTGTGTAGGATCTTGTGATTCCATCCAATGTGAATACCGTTTTAGTTAAATCATCTAAATCAGCTCTATCTTTGACTCTTGCCAGGACCATTGAATCCCAATCTCCTGTTACATCGTATACGCTGAAAACTCTCGAGTCGCCTGAAATGTGTTTCTGTACATCCATGATCTTGCCCTTCTCGATACATAGGCCAGCCATCACGGTCATCTGCCAACCAACCCTATCGGCATTTAGTACTGGAGCATATCCTTCTATCGCCCCTTCCTGTTCGAGTTTTCTCAGCCTATTTGTTATGGTTCCTTGAGCTACACCAACTTTCTCAGCAAGTTGTCTTTGAGATAACCTTGCATCCTCAAATAGTGCAGAGATAATTGACCTATCCACAGAGTCTAGACCCATGGTTTTACTCAATCCGGTTCAAGTTTTGAATTGTTCGATTCAGGATCTGGCAGGTTCAAGTCGAGAATCCAGTCTCCGAGTTGATCGACCTTGACTGCGAGTTTGAGAGATAATTTGCCGCTACCTGTGACTTTTAGTTTTCCTTCTTTCACAGATTTTGCAGAGATAGTTTGTTTCTTTATCCTACTACTACTTCTCCATCCCTTCTCGATTGTCATATCACCAATATCAATTGAATTTCCTGTAGTAATCTTGTAATCAAGAACGTTAGCCTCACTAGACCATGTTCCTTCTAGTCTAGGTAATCCAGACTCACGCTTCTTTTCTGCCATTATGATAAATCCGATGCAAACAATCGCCATTCCAAGCAATATTGCAGGAGTTAGGATAGAACCGTTATCTACAGATTGCCAGTATGTTGGCATTTTTGCTCTTTGAATCGAGAGAACTCTATTTGAGGTTTCATTCTCAAAACCACCAATCATTACCAGTAGTACCTCATATTCATCTGCGTGAGTTGCATCTCCAAGAGAGATGCCTGCTCCATCCAAATGGTCTTTTGTAATCGTTTCATTCCAATTGTTTGTTGAGTTATTTGCAAAGTTGAATGAAGATGATGGTGCCCAATCTCTGACAAGGTTGCCAATTTCTCTACCTCTAGAATCTACGGCATTTGATTCAATTATGAATACATGCACCTGGGTTGCACCGTTGAGAGCATGAGGATTTGTCCATGTTGCAGTTATGTCCAACAATTCAACTTCGCTTGAACCAATTAACTGTATATTCCAATCGATAAGAACCTCGTTTTTCCTCACTTCTGGCCTTATGTCAGAAACATTTTCTTTGTATCCATCAATTGCTACCGCGGGGGTACTTTCCATGCTATGGTACATCATTCTCGCACTTGCGTCATCATCAGGAAGCCCTCCTCCTTCTTCATCTGCTCCGGTTCTCCAGTGAAGTAAGGTAATCTCCCCATCTCTGTCCATCTCTTCCAGAAGTTCAACTTGATTTTCATCGCCATCACCGTGAAACCATTCAACCAGAATGGGTGCATCTAATTGACTCTCATAACTTCCTTTTGAGTAGACCGATAAATCTGAAATTGCGCCAGCAACAGGTATCAGGAGAAATGACAGAATCAATACTACAACCCTCATTCTTCCTCCTCCCATTCGAACCCAAGTTTCATTCTTAGAATTTCTTTTTCCCTATCATCAATCATAAGAGACACTCTAGCGGCAACCCATACAGGAACAAGTAAGTCTCCTGACTTGAGTACGTATGATCCGCTTTCAATAGGAACTACAAAATCCTCTTTCAGTGGTGCTCTGCCAGTAAGCAACTCGATCAGGTCGGATTCGCTTATGTTGATTAGACCATTTGTAACATGATGTCTAATCAATTCTAGAGATTCTTGTCTAGGCCTCCAGACACCTTTGTTGTCGGTGAAGGTTGCCTGTCCGACATGTATAACTCGCAATGGGTGGAAATCATTCCCCGGCCAGAAGTCACCTTTGTTATTAGTTACCGGAGGCTGGTATAACCTATCGACCACCATTTTGCTACACAGGTTTACTCTACGACCTCTTTTCCACCATGAAAACTCACCTCTATCCAGGCCCCATATGTTACAAATTTCTGTAACAACATTGTCTGGTGCTGGAACCAAAGCGTGTTTGTTTCTCTTTTGTCTTTGCAATTCTTCTGGCTCTCTGTTTAAGCTCCGTTTCAGAATCATTGACCTTGCAACTCCTTCCGGAGTTCTTTCGGCGACATGTGTGAATAGTGCTACATAGAAACCTCCAGTATTGTTATCGTGTTGATGAACTCTAATCGTCTTTGTAAGATCGGGACCATCTAATCCTCTTTGTAGAGGACTTAGCATGTTTTCAGATAGCCCTGGAAGCTTCGGAATTTCACCTGTAAATTCTACCGTAGATCCTTTTTCATCAAGTATTTCCCAATTATTAGTTCCCCGATGACAGATTAATCCGGGAAGTAATTGCTCTGTATCGATGTACTTCAATTCGAGCCATGGGCATCGGTTCAAAATGTCACAGACCACAGCCTCGTTTTCTATTGGGTCTAATGAGCACGTGCTGTATACCATATCTCCTCCAGGTCGCAATAATTGTGCTGCTCTGTATGCTATATCTGATTGTAATTTGAACATACTTCGTCCTACTTTTGGAGTCCAATTATTCCATAATTCGCGATTTTTCCTTGTGGTAGCGGTACCACTGCAAGGGACATCTACTACGATTCCGTCAACGCCCGGTTCTGGCATCCTTCCAATGTGTCTACCATCGTGTTGAATAACAACCATATTGCTTAATCCGAGCCTTCCTTTGTTTGATGTTAAAAGGTTAATTCGTCCCGAGGAAGGCTCGTTTGCCAATACTAACCCATTCGGAATTGCTTCAGCTAATTGTGTCGCTTTCGAACCTGGTGCAGCACAGGTGTCCATAATCATTTGACCATCCTCAGGAGCCAGAACAACCGGAGGAATCATCGATACAGCCTCTTGTCTTGTTATTCTGCCAGTTTCGTGTAATAGTACCATGAGCTTTTTGACATCTTCACTGGGATAGTCACCTTTAGAGAATGGCATAATCCAAGATTCTGACGAATCTATCCAGTCAATTCTTTTTCCGCCTACAGATTCCAACATAGATCTAGTCCAATCTATGTCATTGCGTCTTGGCGTTAATCTCATTGTAACTGGTAAGGGAGAAGAGGCTACAGGAAGCCATTCATCGATTTTTATTCCGATGCTTTTTGCTAATCCACAAAGTGGTGTTGATTTCAGTCGCCCCAGCAACTCCTTATCAGCAGGGCGCACCATGTGTCGGGCAAGGCCTCTCACTATTCTTCCTTGTGCAACTCTAATGTCTGTGGTATATGTCGGCTTAACATGGCTGAAACTCTAGTCACCGTTGCGTTCCTTTCGTCGGTTGCCATGATTTTGTCCATATTAGTAAGCAAAGGAAAATGGCTTTCTCTCATAACTTCATTACTTTGCTTGACTAGTTTTATCGCAGGAGATTTTGATTCCATTCAGCAACATGGAGGACAGGGATTAATCGTTGTATCATCTATGTGTATTACAATACAGTATTTCATCACAAAAGAAATCAATCAGAATTATCTTAACGGATTTGGCGGATTGGTATCGTTGATTTTGCTACTCTCTATGTATCCTCAAGCAGGATTAATCGACGAGGTTGCAACTTACACACAATTTGAAAATTTTATTGGGTTAGTAACCTACTTATCAATCGGTTATATGATAGGAAATTCGTTGGTCAATTCATACGATTCAAAGGACAAAAAAGCCGCTGTAAACTTGGTTATTTTTGCGGCAATAATGATATTTACAAATGCCTTTGAATCAACTGAGATATTTGTCATTGTCAGCTCAGTTATGCTGCTGGGCATATTGCCCGTTTTTGATGAAAGGATCAAGACAAAACTTGGCAATGGTGAAGGCAGAACCAACGCACTTGCAATTTCTACATTGATTGGTATTGTACTTGTTTATGCATTCACTTTCACTAGCATATCGGAAGTAAACAGAATTGGGAATGGAACAGGTGCAGTAACTGTTGCACTTTGGATGACGCTATCAGTAACGGCTATTGGATTGGTTGGAATGTTGATGCCACTTATTGGGTTTGACGCACACCCAAGACCTGAAGCGTGGGGTTGGAGGTTAGGTTTAGCCATAAGCCCAATGATTTTGATTTTACAAACAGATTTAGCAATTTACATGTTGCCTGGTTTGATAATTGCAATTCTTATTTCGATAAGTTCACCTTTGGTTCTGGAGAAAAAGAGAGTAAAATCCGCTTAATTCTTGGGAAGTCCCCCTAATTGTTATGAATGGATAAAATTCCATGAGTGTTTGGGGAAGTAATTCCCCAAGGGATGGGGATCCTGATGGGAAGAGCATTTAGAGAAGGCGTAAGCCAAGAAAACAAGCTAAGAATGAGGCCAAAACAAAGGTCTTGGAAGCCACTAGCAGACTTACAGGGTCTGAGTGGTAGGACGAAATCAACCGGAAATGAGATGGGGCCTCTTGTCGAGGTCCCAGCAATGGTTAGAATAGAAAACGAAAAATGGGTTTTTGAAAGGATTAGTCAAGAGACTTTGATCCACCTTACTCACAGGCTTGTAATTCATGAATCCAGTGGACCGAGGACCCTTGGAGCAACATTGGACCTTGACACTGCAATGCAAGTGGCACAAGGGATGGCTAGAACCGAGGGCTCGGTTGTATTAATAGAGCCTTTGAGATAATCAAAACATGTCACTTATCCAGCCAATGACTCCTTCATTGACTAGATAGATGAATCCGGAAAGGCCAATACATGCTAGATATATCTGGCGTGGCGTGATTTTCCATGCATCTTCCGACTCCTCATCGAAGTATCGAATCAGACCTGCAGCCTGCTGAATGCCGCCACCGTCTTTCTTTGCCATGTGACCGCCGACAATGATTTCCCTTATGAACGCGACGCGCGCTCATTCCTCTTCATTTGTTGACAAATCAACGAATGGGATATCATTTTCAATTTGCAAGATACTTCCATCGGCCTTCACATCTTCCACCTCAACATCGATAGAATCCGCTTCTATTCTTGCAAGTGCCCGTAAGACGGCTGGTGCATTATCATCAGCTAATGCATTTCGGGCAACTTCAATATCATCACAGTGACCTTTTTGCAACAATGTGGTTTCTATCAATTCGTTTAGATCATCTTTTGCTTTGGAAATATGTCTTCTCCAGTTGTCTTCATTGCTATCGCAGTTTGAAAATTTGGATGTAAATTTGCTTTTTCTGGCAAATTCCCATGGCTTGTGAGACAATGCTGATACTAAATCAAAAATTATCCGTGCCCTTTCACTCAATGGCCCCTCGAGAGTTATTGTATTGGCATAGCAACTGGTGAACAACCCGAATCCCCAATACTTGTAACTGCTTACAGAGATGTTCACATCTCCAGATTTGCAAGAAAAACCCCATGTCTGCTCATCAAAACCCGGTTTTTTGTTCATTATTGGTGTGTTCAACCCCGGGACGACTTTGAGTAATGTACGAGAAATATCTCCAAGATATACGCTTGCTACATTTGCTGGGTGTGATTTAGCCCTTAGATAACCTTCTGGATCGTATCCGTGAGTGCCACTAGCGTGGCGAACTTGAGCAAACAGAACCGATTTGGTGGGGTCTAGTTCTGTTTCCATAATTCATACAAACAATCTGTTAATTTAGAATTATCCATTTTTACAGAAGAGTTCTTGACTTACCCGCATCTTAGGTACAACAGGTGGAACAATGGCAGGCAAGTCAAAGAAAGACCCGCTCGAAGCGTTGATGGCAATTCCAGGAGTTGGCAAAGCGACTGCAAAGAAGCTTAGTGATGCAGGAATTAAATCAGCAGCTGGAATAAAAAAAGCTGGAGAAAAAGGTTTAGTGAAGGCAGGATTGACTGCAGCAGCATCAAAGAAATTGATAGCAGGTATGACTCCTGTGGCTTCGGCTAAGAAAGCTGCAAAGAAGACCGCAACAAAAGCGAAATCATCTGCTAAGAAGGCAGCTACAAAAACCAAAGCAGCTGCATCAAAAGCAGCAGCTTCAAGCAGGAAGGTTGCACAGAAAGTTGTCGATCAAAAGAAGGGCTCAAACAAAGTTAAAACCGAGAAATCTAAAGATGGCAGAAAAGGAATGACCTTGAAAATTCCCAAGTCAGTGGAAGGTATGTCTTGGTTCCGCAAAAAGGAGTAAAACTACCACTAAATTGTAAGACCGCCTGTATAATCTATACTCATGCCAAGGCGCAAGTACGGTAGATTGCGCAAGACAGTCGAGCAACCTTCGAAGAATAATTGCTCTAGGTGCAGAAGTGGGAAGCACTGCCCAATTGAAGGCCATGATGGATATACTGTGGTTAGTGATAGAAATTGGACAGGGCCTTCAAAAACCAAAAAACGGAAGAAAGTAAAGTCATGATTCTTCATCAATTTCAGTAGACTGCGCACGCTTGTAAATTTCTCTTAGTGTTTGGTCACTAATCTCTAGGTAAACTCTAGTTGTCGCTATGCTTGCATGTCCTAACAACCTCTGAATACTAACTAAATCAGCACCTCTTTCCAGTAATCCTGTTGCGAAGTTATGCCGCAGTACGTGAGGAGTCAATCGTCCTCTAGGTATATTCGCCTCGTCTGCTAATTTGTCCATTAACCTCTGAAGATTTCTGGATTGTAATTTCGTCCCATTCTTTGTTACTAGAAGCTCGTCCCCATTTGGAAATCTAGATTCCCTTATCGGCAGCCAGGCTTGTATTCTTTCTACTGTGGATTTTGTAAACAGAACCAACCTATCTTTTCCACCTTTACCATCAATTACCATTGCTGAATTATCCTGCATATCAATATCTGATAATTTTAGATCACATAATTCGCTAACTCTAAGCCCGGTATCAAGGACCATTGTTACGACTAGGTTTGCTAGCGGGTCTTCACTGCATGCTGCTGCTTCTTTTACCAGAGTTAATTCTCTACTAGTGAGAGTTCTGGGCAGTTTCTTTCCGCTTTTTGGTCTGATTAGATGTTCAGGCCATTTTTGGCCTAGCCAGTTAATTAGATGATTTGCAGCTGCCAGCCTTGCCTTGATAGTTGATGGCGATCTATCTACCATTGATTGAACCCACAGATCAAGTCTGCCATTGAACGGCTCGACTCTATCGAGTAATTGTTCAATACTCATTGAATCTCGTTCAAATTCAGTTATGATATCTTCTCCAGGTAATGGAGTTTCAATCAAGTGTCTCAAACCTATCATGTACGACTTTTGCGTATTGACTGATTTACCTTCTGTCTGAAGTTGCGTTTGATAGGTCCCTAGCCATGGTAAATGTCCCCTGTGTAGGAGGCGCGGCGGTAGCACTGGCCCTTCTCCGTACAGCCTTTGCTGTACTGCCGATAGCCTTGCATTGTATGGCCCTGTTCTCATTTGGTGTCACCACCTTGACTGCCGGGGCAGTCGTGCATCCCGTGTCCCGAAGGACATACACAGATTAGGTATCTTCAATATGAAGGCTTCGCGCGTAATGCTCAATCTTCTGCTTTCCATACACACCAACCAAATAACCGTTCAATAGCAAGATGTAGTGGGAAACAATATTCACTATGCATCATCCGTACCTGTGTAAGAGTAGGTGTTTTCCATATGTTATACCACACAAAAAAAAGGAATCCAGCGAAAGTAATTATCTCTGCAATTCTAGTTTTCACGATTCTTAATTCATTTAATGCAAGTGCAGAGTTAACTTTCCCAAGAGACAATAATTCATTTCTGATTGATGATGCTGATGTATTGAACGTAACAGAAGAAGATCAACTAAAAGAGATTTCACAAGATCTTGCCGACGGTTGGGGCACAGAGGTAATTTTAGTTGTGATTAATTCCACAGCTGACTATCAAACCTCAGAGAATAATGGTAATCAATCAGCAAACGAGTCAGATAACCAAACCTCAAACGATCCTCCAATCTCAGTACCAAATTATACAGTAGCACTTTACGACCATTGGAGAATTGACTCAGGCAATGAATGGAAGGATGGAGTACTAGTACTACTTTCAACAAACCAATCAGGCTCTTGGGAGTGGTGGTTTGAAGCAGGGTGCTTCTGGGATGATTACATGTATGTTTTCGATAATGTTGGCTCTAGTGCAGATTCCAAGCTAGACAATGCAGATTGGGCTGGGGGCCTGACTATTATTTCAGAGGATATAACTCTGAACATCGATGATTTCTGGTATGATAATGACGGATATGTTGACCCTCCAAACTGCGGCACTACGACTGCTGGAGGAGACGATTACTCCATTGAGGATGCTTCAACTTTCGAGTTAGTATTTGGAATGCTTTGCTGCTTACTA
>MDTC01209800.1_pt1 | contig 15112 bp, 16 predicted proteins | sample 811181 | NCBI WGS metagenome assembly MDTC01 (sample SAMN05326644, study PRJNA326480) | marine metagenome | isolation source: seawater | place: Pacific Ocean: North | collected 2011 | reverse complement strand
GTTGACCCGTCGCTGCCCGCCGAGTTGTTGTCGGTGGTAGAGGGCTCGGCGCATCATTGGTGGCTACAGGATGTGGATCCCGGACCGGCCATGGCGGGGGCGCTGTGTGTCTCTGGAGGCGAGCCGAACATCGACTGGCTGGAGCTTACAGCACCAACTCTCGGTTGACGCCCCGCATGTCCATCTCGAAATCGATGCCTTCCACCGGTGGGCGGGTGTCGTGCAGATGGACACCCATGCGACGAGCGGGGCCGAGACGGTTCAGGATGATGTCTTCGTGAAACCCGTCGATGGGATAGACGGTGTAAACATTGATAACGTTCAGCAGATCCCAGCGGGCGCCCAATCCGTCGAGACGGGTCTCCATCACCTTGATCACGTAATTCGCCTTCTTCCGCATCGCCTCAGGTGAGGTGTCCCCACGACAGATAATGCCTGCCTCATCGAGTACACCGTCGCGCAATTCGCCCGCACCAGCGACGACAACACTGGGCTTCACCTGGTCGGATTCGGCCTTCACGATGTAGCCGAAGGCGTGCATCTGCGGCTCCGTCGGGGGCGAATAGGCGGGAGAGACATTCGTTCGTGCAAGGGGATTGAGGTCGTCGAGGTAGAGCCCCCAATCCTTCAGCACCTGACAGTAGGTCTCATTGAAGTCGATGAATCCCTGCATCGGGTAGGGCGCAGGGCATCGTAACTGAATGCTGCACAGTGATGTACGATCGCATTCCGCTTTTTCCAGATGACGATCGATGAGGTGGAATCCCTCCTTCCAGGACGTCGGTGACCGGAGGGTGACGAAGACGATCTCGTACCCTGGATCGGCCACGACGCCACAGGAGTAGGGATCGATCCCCTTGAGGAAGTGATAGTGGCCCTGGGGGTTGGCAATGAGCATAGTAGACTTTTGTGGTTGACTTTGCACGAATACCGCATATTGTACCAGTACAATGAGTTGCAAGGTACGCCTTGGATGATTTTTCTTCAACCCACGGGTTGCTGGAATCTGATAGGGGGGCAGGGATGCCACGCACACCTTCCGCCCCACGAGGTGAATCATGGCTACCGTTGATATCAACGCCGCCGCTGCCGCACCCAACGCGGCCACCAATCCGAATGTATCGCCACGTGAACGGGCCTGACAGCGGCTTGGACGACTGGTTGCCAGTATAGAAGCTGTGGCGAGCCGTATCGACTCTGACGGCACGAGTCAGACGGAACGCACGGTGCTGCGCATCCGATTCAACGATCTACAGCGCCAGGTCAATCGCTTGGACGGGATCGTCGCTGGAGAAGGTCTCGAGACACGCGGCCAGGGACGTGTCAGTCCCACGCCCGAACCCGCCGCCGCGCCGCCTGAACGGACTCGCACCGAGGTGGATCGAGTGGAGGTCGCCGAGGCCAACGTGGCCGCCGCCGAACGACCCGCACCGGAGGCGCCCGTTGCTCCGGAGCCCGTTGCGCCATCGGATGGGGTCGATCTGGTCGTCTGACGACATCGATCGCGAGTCGGTCGCACAGAGCATAGGAACACAGAGCTTAAGAAACACAGTGCCTTGGAAAGGGTCGCGCCGACATGCTCGGAGCGACCCTTTTTCTATGGGTCCCTTTCTCGACGGCGTCCAGGTCGACTATCTTGCGCTCCCAGAAACGAGCATCCCTTGGCAACAAGACCATCAAGCGCTTTCGAGTGAGGATCCATGACCTGGCAGGTGCTGATTCAATCAGATGTCGAACCGTATGTGACCATCACAAGACTGCTGGATCAGGCAGACATCGAGTTGCACTGGTGGCGGGATCACGAACCGGATCCGGATACGAATTTCGACGTGATCGATGCGATCTACGCGTATGGCCATTTCTCCGTCACCCGCGAACTGATGCAGAAGTGCCCGCGACTGAAGATCGTCGCCAACTTCGGCGTCGGTTGTGATCACATCGATCAGGAGGCGGCCAAGGAACTGGGGATTCCCGTGGGCAATACGCCAGGTGTGCTGGACGATACCACCGCCGACTTGACGTGGGCACTGTTGATGGCGGCGGCGCGCAACGTGGTGCGTGGAGATCACTTTGCCCGCGGTCCGGACTTCCTTCAATACGACCCGAGTTTCATGCTCGGTCAGCAGATCACCGGTGGTATCCTCGGGATTGTCGGCATGGGACGGATCGGTTACCAAGTAGGCAAGCGGGCGATCGGCTTCGGTATGCCGATTCTCTACCACAATCGGAATCGCAATGAGAAAGCCGAGGCCGATCTCGGGGCCACGCGGGTTGCTCTTGATGAACTGCTGGAGCGGTCCGATTTCATCGCCCTGAACATGCCTCTCACCGACGAGACGACAGGGATGATCGGTGCACGCGAATTTGCCCTCATGAAGTCGACGGCTGTCGTCGTCAACGCGGCCAGGGGCCCCGTCTGGGATCAGGATGCGCTGCTGGCCTGCCTGCGCTCGGGGCATCTGCACGCCGCAGCGACGGATGTGACCTACCCGGAGCCCCTGCCCCGGGACCACGAATTGCTCGCCGAAGAGCGACTCGTGCTGCTACCCCATCTGGGGTCGGCAACGCAGCAGACGCGCGATGGCATGGCCGAGATGTCGATCGAGAATCTGCTGGCCGGTCTTGAAGATCGTCCCGTTCCCAACCGCATCGTGTAGTCGCCCTGCCCACGGGCTCGATGGTTTGGGACGGTCTTGGTCTTGTGGTTGCGTGCAGTAGAATTTTTCAGAGATTCTACGTGATGACAATTCAACCTCTATGGAGTTTTTGCACCATGGCAGACGCCAAGCACTACAAGGTTCTGATCATCGGATCAGGGCCCGCTGGATTCACCGCCGCCCTCTACACGGCACGGGCGGACCTTGCGCCCCTCGTGCTGGAGGGAGCTCAGCCCGGTGGCCAGTTGACGATCACTACGGATGTGGAGAACTACCCCGGTTTCCCCGACGGGATCATGGGACCGGAGATGATGGAGAAATTCCGCGAACAAGCGCAGAAGTTTGGTGCTGAGACGCAGTTCAAGACGGTGACAGCCGTCGATTTCTCCGAGCGGCCCTTCAAGATCGACGCTGAGGGAACACCGTACACGGCAGACTCGGTCATCATCGCCACTGGGGCCTCGGCTCGTCTGCTGGGTCTGGAGTCGGAGACGCGTCTGATGGGTCACGGCGTTTCGGCCTGCGCCACCTGCGATGGGTTCTTCTTTCGCGACAAGGAGATCGTCGTCGTCGGTGGGGGCGACACCGCCATGGAGGAAGCGAACTATCTGACGAAGTTCGGCTCGAAGGTGACCGTCGTGCATCGCCGTAACGAGTTCCGTGCATCCAGAATCATGGAACAGCGCGTGCGGGACAATCCGAAGGTCGAATTCGTGACACCCGCTGTGGTCGAGGAAGTACTGGGTTCGGACGATGGTATGGAGGTCACGGGCGCAAGGTTGAAGAATGTCGACACGGACGAGAGCTTCGAGATCCCCTGCGAGGGTTTCTTCGTCGCCATCGGTCACAAACCCAACACATCTCTTTTCGAGGGTGTCCTCGACATGGATGAAACGGGATATCTTCATACCGCGCCCGACTCGACGCGGACAAATGTGGAGGGCGTCTTCGCCTGCGGTGATGCGCAGGACCACGTCTACCGCCAGGCGGTCACCGCGGCGGGCACGGGCTGTATGGCTGCCATCGAAGCAGAGCGCTGGCTGGCTGAACAGGAATAGGGCGACATCCTTCGAAGTGACACGAGGCCGCCATCGAAGCCGAACGCTGGTTGGCTGAACAAGAGTAACCGACACGTCCTACACAGACAGTCCCACATAGGCAGAACGAGGCCGGCGGATCATCGATTCGCCGGCCTCCATGCGTTCTGTCAGCAGATCTGCTCGGTCAGTTCTTATCGAGTTCGGCGTACACCTCGCGGCCCCGTCGGAACAGATCGCGGACCTCTTCCCGCTGGTCATCGGTGTTGTATCGTCCCACCGCGTCGATCCACTTCAGCGATTCATCGATGGAATCGAGGAAGAAGCGGGCACTGTCGGGTCGATTCCCTGACGGTCGACCGCAAGAGAACCACGTCGGACTCGTATGGGCGTAGAGGGACTGGTTGAAGCTGTCTCGACTGTGTCCCCAAAGCCGCGCCGCCACCCAACCGTCACGTTCGGCCACCGCCTGGCACCGCACGCTGCCGGAAAAGGCATCCCCCGAATCGAAACCACCACCGGCGGCGGTTTCTCGGTGCACGACCCTGCCATCCACGATGATCTCTACCGCATCGACGGGATAGTGAGACTGAAAGGTCGCTTCCACTTCGAGGATCCCACCCCCATCCATCGGAAGGGTAGCTCCGATCGGGGCGTCATTGACGGTCATGTCGATGACGGGACCGTTGGTGATGAAGGTGCGCCCCTTTTTCATGCCATCGATCCAACTCTCGTAAGAGAATTCCTTTTCCGTGTGCACGTACACACGATTGTTAGAACAGACGAACCAGTCCGTCCCCGTCGAGGCCGGCAGTCGGAGGCCACAGTCGAGCAGCTTGTACCACAGGTCGTATTCGGGATCCATCCAGAACGGATCGAAGAGATTGAAGGCGTCGAGTTTGCCAAGAGCGGCTGCCACGGGTGCCTCCATACCTCGACCATTGTGACACCAGATCACCAGACCGCCCTGGTCGATGGCATCGTCGCAGCACGTACACAGTGGTGGGTAGTCCGGATCGAACTGGGCAGTGAGTGTGTGCCCCCGGCTCACGGGCTGCACGAGGTTGCGGATGTTGAGGAACATGACGTGCCCGTACCCCATCCCCCAAGGTGAGTTTTCGCCATAGTGACGATTCTCTTCGCCAATGTCGACCACGTGGTGGGCGGTGGTGAAGTCATTCATCACGCCGATGGGAAACTTGTTGCTCGCGTAGGGTAGCTGCCGGCGGTCGAGGATGCTCACGACGGTGACATTGTACCCCTCGACGGAGCAGTCGATACCCAGCCGATCGTCGGGTCGCGTTTCGTTCTCATCGTAGTGGATGTGGGTGTTGCCCGGATACCAATGGTTCTGCTGGGGATGCACCCACCGCTCGATGCGAATCTCCGTGTCCACAATGCCCGATGCGGGAGCTTCGAGCACAACACGCTGGGGTTTGTACTCAGTCCCGCGTTCGACGAGGATATCCGTTCTGCCTCGGCCCGTGTTCACGGTGAACTCGCCGTCGGGGGCGAAGAAGAAGGGTGTGCCCGGTCCATTCTTCAGCATCGCCCCGCCCGGATGAACGAAGTTTCCACCCGGGTCCAGTACATGCACCTTGGCGTCGATCTTTTCGTTGGTCTGTGCGTCGATGATGGTGCCATGCAGCGTCGCCATGCGTCACCGTCCTGTTCAGGGCCTCAGTTCAATTCGTAGGTCTCATACGGGTTTTGGCAGGGATTGCCGCGACTGATGTGCATGCGGCCGTTGTCCGCTTCGATCAGGATCGAGAAGACACTCGACCACCAGCCTGTGGTGGGGTGGTCATTCGGATGGCGACAGATGGAACGCGGGTGATTGTCATGGTCGCACAGCACAGACTCGATGTCATCACGGGCGATGGGGCGTTCGGCGGCACCCAGCAGCTCATCGATCCTGCACTTGCGCGGCACCGATTCGATCAACTCTAGAAACTCGTCGTTGATGTCTACCAGATCCTCGTGCAGGCAGTGGTTGGTGTGGGTCACCACGCCATCCTCGTCGTCATCCCGCAAGACAAATACGTCGTCGAGGGTGACCTCAAAATCGGCCGGGCCCTGAGGTGTGGCGAGCATGATGTTGGCGGGGATCGCCCGTTCGGCGCGACGCACCGCGGCTGCAGCTTCGTCCAGACTGCGGCTTTCGAAGATGGCTCGCACGGTGAAATAGTGGGGGACACCGCGTTCTCTGGCGGGGGCGGGCAGGGTGTTGAGGCAGACCCCTATGCCGGCATCACTGACGCCGATGTAGGCGATGAGTCCCGCCTGGGTAATGGTGGAAAACGCGGGTTTGTCGTCAGGACGACGTGTGAGCACCACCGTGTGCGGATCCAGCTCGACGTCGTTGTCCCAGTTCTGTCCCGTGGCGGAGCCGACGGCGCTTGCCTCGGCAGAGATGGCGAAGGAGGTACATCCCGCCTCCGCCGGGGCGGCGGTCGAGTCGATCCTCTGGGCAGGCGCGACACCGCGTCCGCCATCATCCGATTGGAGTTGATTGCGGATCTGCAGGAGCATGAGTTGCTCTACCGAGACTCCGCTCGAATGGGCCATGCCTTCCATCTCTTCGAGCAGGTGGGGCGCGTAGGTTCGCACCCGCTCTATGGAGTCGGTGGCCACCACCAGAGCGGACTCGTCGGAGATCGACACCGCTTTCCGCGTTCGTTCCATGGCGATGGCATCGAAACCACGGATTTCATCGCGTAGGCCTTCGCCGATCTGTTCGCCTATCTGGCGTGGCGTCCCGGTGGCAGTGATTTCCTTATAGCGGCTCGTCATGTGTTGTCTCCTGCATCGTTGTTTGCCGGTTTCACGCGCGGGACCCGGGTCAGCCGTTCCTCCACAAAGACGTCCTTCGTCGGTGGAAAGGCATCCGGATTGTCGGCGGATCCAGTGGTCACGTCCATGTCATCGGGACGGTCGTCGTGGTGATGGTAGGTGAGGGGGGGCGCAGATTCTGCAAAAGGTGCGATCCGCGTCGGTCTCCGTGTGATAGTCGACGGGCTCTCCCTGCACGAAGGAGAAACTCTCAATGGGAAAGATCAACCAGCCCACAGCACCCGAACCGGTGGCTCGCCGGCACGTGTCGCAGTGGCACGGCACCGAGGCACGCGGGGGCTCGACGGCCGCCACCGTGTCGCCCCGCACAAGCAGCCGCCGGTGATGGCCTTCTCAGTCACTTCCCCTGACCTCGAGCACGACCTTGCCCACATTGGCGTTGGCACTCAACACATCGTGTGCCTCTTGGGCATCGGCGATGGGGAGCACCCGGTCGACGACGGGTTGAATGGCGCCTGCGAGAAGGGGGGGCCAGAATCGCGCACGGAAGTCTGCCACGATCTGCGCTTTTTCGTCGACGGGTCGACTTCGCAGTAGGGAGCCGATGATGCGCAGACGACGAGTCAGCACCAGCCCAAGATCGATCTCACTATTTCGCCCCCCCAGAAGCGACAGCAGCACGAGGCGCCCCTTTGGCGCCAGGCAGTGCAGATTGCGGGACAGATGACTGCCGCCAGCAACGTCGAGTATGACATCGACGCCGGCGCCATTCAGATAACCCGTCACCTCGTCGGCAAATCCCTCGTCGCGTGAGTCGCAGACAAACTCGGCGCCAAACTGCCTGCATCGTTCGCGTTTCAGGTCATTGCCGGCGCTGGCCAGAACTCGACAGCCTGCGTGACGCGCGAGTTGGATTGCCGCACTACCAACTCCACTGGCACCTGCGTGAATGAGGACGGTCTCACCCCCCTGCAGACCGGCTTCACCAAACAGATTCACAAAAGCGGTGAGAAAGACCTCCGGCAGGGCGGCGGCACGGGTCATGGGCCAATCATCCGGGACGGGCAACAGCAGACGGGCATCCACCGCGACACGTTCCGCATATCCGCCGCCTGCCAACAGGGCGCAGACGCGGTCGCCAGCGGCCAGATCCGACCCTGCTGGATCGGCGACGACGCCCGCCATCTCAAGACCGAGGATATCGGGAGCCCCAGGGGGTGGCGGGTAGTGGCCGGAACGCTGCAGCAGATCGGCACGATTGACGGCCGTCGCGTGAATGTCGACGATGACTTCACCGGCTCCGGCAACGGGGTCGGCCGCTTCTTCCCATCGCAGGGCTCGATCTTCGCTTTTCGTGTCGACACTGATGGCGTGCATTGGACTGGAACCGGCCTGTTGGTGCGGTGCCCAAAACTGGCGTGCGAGGAAGAAGTGTCGCTAACGTTCATACATTGACCCGTCTTCAGCAACCACGATCATGCCAACAGCCGCCCGACTACAACTGCTCTACGACCCCGACTGCGATCTGTGCCTGCAGTTTCAGGAAACCGTCGGTGGATGGGACCGACAAGGGACCATCGAACGAATTCCTCTCGATGACGCCTCGTTGGCCGAACGCCTGACGGCAGATCAGTTGGAGGCTGCTCGGGCCGAGCTCACCGTGATCGACCGACTGGGAAATCATCATCACGGAATCCAGGCACTGCGCCGCTTGACCGAGGCTCTTCCCGCTCTGAAGCGTGTGTCCTGGGCGTATCGGTTGCCCGGCGTCACACCCATCGTCAACAAGATATACCGTGCCGTCAGCAGCAGGCGACACACCAATCGACCCTGTCTCAACTGTGGCGAGAAATGGATGCCCTCGATGAAATGGAGTCGGCGAGGACGGCGATGAGCGAGGCCGCGTCTTTTCTCCTGACCGAAACAGAAGCACGCCGCTTCTGTGACGAGTTGCTCGCACAGCTTCAGGTTCCAACTCGCGAAATCGAGGATTGCACATCGGTGATGGTCGAGGCGAGTTTGCGTGGCGTGGACAGCCATGGAATCGCGATGGTCGCAACCTTTGCCGAACGCATCCGCAGCGGTCAGATGCGACCGGGACGCACATTGTATGTACGGCGAGAGAGCCCCACGTCCATCTGGGCCGATGGCCAACAGGGGATGGGACCGCCCCTGGCGCGACAGTGCGTGCAGCTGGCTGTGGACAAGGCCCGTCAGCACGGTATGGTCGCCGTATCGCTTGTCGATGGGAACTACTTGGGAGCCCTGGCACCCTACCTCTTGCCCGTCGGCGAGGCGGGCTTCTTCGCACTGGCCGTGGCCAACTCGACGCCTCGTGTGGCGCCCCACGGAGGAACAGCTGGCCTCCACGGCACCAACCCAATCGCCTGGATCGCGCCCGTAGCAGGCGGTGAGCCCTTGTTGTTTGATGCGGCTACAGGGAATGCCGCTGCCCGCATCTCCCAGGCCGCCGACGAGGTGCGCCCTCTGGCACCCGGTGTCGCGCTCAACAGCCAGGGAGAGCCGACGACGGATCCTACAGAAGCTGCGGCGGGCACCCTGCTCCCCGTGGGGGGCGCTCTGGGCTACGGTCTGAGTCTGCTGGTGGACGTGCTCAGTGGCGGTTTTGCCGATGCACCCATCGGAACCCAGATCCCCCCGGTGAGTGACTGGGGCTCACCCTATGGCTCGTCCTTCTTCATCTGGGTCGTCGATCCATCGCGATTCGGCGGGGCAGATGCCCTCGCTCAGCGGTGCGCAACGCTCGTCAACAGCGCTCATCAGGTGCCTCCTGCTGCCGGACACGAGGCGGTTCGTGTCCCTGGCGAGCGCGCGAATGCGACGCGTCGTGAGCGGGTTGTCCACGGGATTCCGGTGAATCTTCGCCACTGGGAAGCCATCCTTCGTCGCCTGGGCGATTGTGAACTCGACGTCTCCCGGTGGCTGCGCTAAGGGGCGGTTGCACCCGGTTTTCCGCTTGCTGAGGCACTACGCAAGCGGTATATTGGCGAGCCACTTACGGCATTTTTGGCCATGTCGGTTTCTCGCTTCAAGTGATGGGTTTCCATGAGCACATCTGATCGTCAAGTCGAAGGCGTCACCGTTGAGATCTTCGGTGAGCAGTATCGCATTGGGGGTGATCCCAAGCAGGTACAGCAAGTCGCCGAGTACGTCGACAAGAAGATGGAAGAGGTCGCTGAATCCCAGAAAGGGCGGATGCCGAAGGCTCAGGTCGCCATGCTCGCGGCGATGGAGATCACAGCCGAGTTGTTCCGCGTTATGTCCGAACGCAAGGCGTTTACCGATCGGGCGCACGATAGTATCGAACGCCTGACTCAGTTGGTCGAAGACCGAGGGCGTATCACCAACGAGGTCACTGCTGACGCCGACGCTCGTCTCCAGGAGCGGATCGCCGAGCGCCAGGAAGTGGTCGTTCCTGAGCGTGTGCAAGAACGCCAGCAGGTCACTTCGCCGACCACCACCTGAGTCTGCTGATGCTGCGGCGTCTGACTCTGTGGTTCCTTTCTGCCGCCCTGCTGACACTCGTGGGCGGCATGCCAAGCGTGCTCCTCAGTAGTTGCGCACCCACTCCTCCATATATCGAAGACGACTGTCACGTGTACGAAGATCTCGGTCTTCTGCGCGTCAACCCTGCTGGGGCGCTCGAACGCCACCTACGCATTCAGGCAGCCTTCAAGGTTTGCCCACCTGAGCAAGGTCTGGCCGAGATCACGCGCAAGCGCATTGAGATGAAGCACCACGCCATCAGTCTGCTGAGTGCTCAAACGGTGGAGCAGCTCCAGCATCCTTTGCGGGCCGAGCACCTGCGTGAGAAGCTGTTGATCACGGTGAATGAACACGTGCTGAAAAAGAGCCGCGTCACGGACGTCTTCATCACAGAGATGGAGCTGGAGTAGCAAACACGAGAGGGCGAGCCGTCGCCCATCTCTGGCTCGCCTACCCCTGCAGTCCCTTCGCAGCCAGGTCGCATAACTGCCGCGCCTGATCAGCTGAAGCGCTCTCGGCGATGATTCGCACCACCGGTTCGGTATTGGACGGACGGAGGTGGATCCAGGGGCACTTTCGTCCTCCCTCGATATACAACTTCACGCCATCCTCGACGGGATGGCGCTCGGCCCCAGGATAGTGCTCGATCAGCTGGCGAATCGCCCGTTGCAGATCGTCATCATCGACATCGCTGACTTTGTGTTTCTCAATCGTATACTGCGGCAGTCTGCCTACGATCCGAGCCAGCGGCTGGCGCGACCGAGCCATCGTCTCAAGAACGAGCGCGATGCCGAGTGCCGCATCTCGTCCCGGGTCGACCTCGGTAAGGATAACCCCACCATTGCCCTCACCGCCGATGACGGCCCCTTCGGCCAGCATGGCATCCACCACGTTCACCTCTCCCACAGGAGTGAGCAGAACAGGGCAGCCATTGACCGCAGCCGCATCACTGACGATCTGCGACGTGGACAATGTGGTGACCACCGGTCCGCGTCGACGAGCGGTCACCGATTGCACGGCCAGGGCCAGGGTCAGATCCTCGCCGAGAGGTTCGCCGTTCTCGCCCACCAGGGCCACGCGATCCGCATCTGGATCGATGGCGAAACCGATATGGCACTGGGCCGAGGTCACTGCGCGGCCCAGATCTACCAGATTCTCCGGGGTGGGTTCCGGAGCATGGGCGAAATCACCATTCGGTTCGTCGTGGATCAGGTGTGCTTCCACACCGAGTGCTTCCAGCAACTGATGGGCGTAGAGACCACCCGTCCCATTACACGGGTCGATGGCGGCGCGCAATCGGGCACCTCGGATCAGATCGACGTCCACCGCTGCCAACAATCGGTCGAAGTAGATGTCACGCACGCGGTCGGCATCGATCGACTCGGAGCCGCCCTCCGTCGCTGAGGTGCGCTGCTGCTGTTGGTGATAGGCCTCTTCCACGAGGGCACCATCCCTCGCATTGAGAAAGATGCCATCATCGCGAATCAGCTTCAGCCCATTCCACGGCGCCGGATTGTGACTGGCCGTCAGGATCAGCGCACCTTGAGCCTGGGTTTCCAGGACCATCAGTTTGGCCACCGGTGTGGCGCACAGGCCCAGATCGATCACATGGCAACCGGCGGCCCGTAGGGCGCTGCTGACGACGTCGGCGAATTCCTCACCTGATGGTCGAGTGTCCCGGGCCAACACCACCCGCGCATGCTCAGGCAGCCAGGTAGCAAAAGCGTCGGTGAAGCGTCGCACCGTCTCGTGGGTCAGCGATGCGCCGACGATTCCACGAATGCCGGAGACGGAGACGATGAGAGGGGCGTCGCTCACGCGGGTCCTGTGCCCGTGATGGTGACGGTAGCTCCGACCCCGACGTCCAATTCGCGCGCTGCATGGCCACCGCGAACCGAGACTTCCAGATGACCCCCACTGCCGATCAGCCCCATAGGCTGGCCTAGATCCGCATCCGTATAGGTCACCGACAGACCCGTGATCGTGGTCCGGCCAATGACGATCTGTGCTACGGCGCCCAGGGCCTGCACATCTTGTGTCGTGACGCTGGTGATGAGATTGCCGAAGTGATCTACATGCAGGACGCTGCCCACCAATTCGTTTCCCTGTCGCTGGGAAGTGATCTGGGCAAGACAGATGGCATCGTCCACGACGGGGCCCACGGCACTCACGTCGAGCCCGGCGGCTAGATGAGCCGCGGCGGGTGCGAAGATATCTCGTCCGTGGAAGGTAGGACTCACCACCTTGGCTTGCAGATCGGGGTTGGTCAGCTGATGGACTCGCGCAGCCCGCTGTCGCAGGACGTGACTGAACAGACCATTGTCGGGTCCCACCCATCGGTGCCGGCCGTCATCGATGGCGATACCACGGCGTTCGCTCCCGACGCCGGGATCGACGACAGCAAGATGCACGGTGTCCGGTGGAAACCTGTCCGTGCCCTGGCGTAATGCATAACTGCCGCCAAGAATGTCTTGGGCCGGAATGTGGTGGGTCAGGTCGATGAGGCTGAGACTGGCGTCGATGGAGAGAAGGGCTCCCTTCATGGCGCCCACGTATGTGTCTCGTGTACCGAAATCAGAGGTGAGCGTAACGATGGCCACGGGCGCGTCAGCCCGTGGTGCCATCACCGGTGTCGGTGCCGCTCGGTTCGCCGGTGTCTGCGCCGCCTGTATCGCCGGTGTCTGTACCGCCTGTATCCCCACCTGTCGGATCCCCACCCGTGTCGAGTTCGTCAAGAGGGATGGCCAGCCTGAGATCGATGCTGATCCGTGTTGTGTCATCGGCGACGATGATGATATCCGTCTGGGCACCGGAGAGGATCAGTCGGCCATCGAGATCAAACCCCTCGATGGTGAGGGTAACCCCCGTGCTCGGCGACAGGGCCCCGATGGTCAGCAAGGCTGGCCCGAGTGGTGTGTCGTAGCTCAGCTCTTTGACGACCGTCGGTGCGTCGGGAATCTCCAACGTTGCCACGAGACTGTCCACGACGGTGGCCAGGATTTTCGGTAAGGGCACGGCGAGGGACAGAGTCGACGTCTCGCTCTGCTCTGCAGACGAGGAGGGATCGAGGGGATTGTCCCGTTCGAGTCCCGTGCATGCCCAACCGGCCACAAGGATGCCCAACAGGGCACACCTGCGCATCACGTGCACGGGGTTATGGTCTGGGAGATAGTCTGGGATCTTGTTCATAGTTGAGTTTTCGGGTTGCCGCCAAGTATACACAGGCAACAGACCCTCTACCATAGGATCGGCGCCGAGACCCCTCTGCTTGACACCCTCGTCGCCTGCTGTATCGTAGGCCGGTCTGTCTCCACTCCTTCGAATCGGTCACACCACGACGATGGCTGCACCACAACGCCGCATTGGACTCCTCCTCGCGCTCCTGCTGCAGGTGGCCTCCTGCGCACTGCTTGGACCGCGATCCCCTGGGCTCGACGGACCGCCACGGGTCACGGCCCACTTCGACAGCGAGCTCGCGAGCGCTCGACTGACGTGGAATCGCGTGCGCGGTCACGATTTCCTCCGCTATACCGTGGAACGTTTACATGTAGACGCCTTTGATCCGGCTTTCGAGGCGATCGCCGAACTGACCGATCCCAAGGACACGATCTTCGTCGACAAGGGGATCACGGCCGATCGTCACTATCAGTACCGGGTTCTGGCCTATTACGCGATCGGCAAAGAGGGAGACAAGGAAGCGCATCTGGCCAGCGAACTGGTCGAGGGCGGCATCCATCCTTTCGAGCGAGAATGGGATCTGCCCCCCGGTTTTCTGCCGACCCGCGTGCTCGTGGCAGACGATGTGATCAGCGTCCTGGGAGCTGGTGCCGGTTTCGTTGTGCGGTTTGATCGCGAGGGTCAAGAGGTCGGCCGTTGGCGATTCACATCAGGACTCAATGCCTGTCTCGAAACGGCAACCCTCGACGGCCCCTCTGCGGCTGTCGATGACGACGGCAATCTATTCGTCGTTCACAATGTGTTCGAGGAAGGCAGTACACCCCTGCCGCGATGGACGAAGTTCGATCGGCAAGGCCAACTGTTGTGGACCAAACCGCTGGAGACCGTCTTTGTTCGTCACATCGTCATCAACGACGAACGGATCTTTATCGAAAGTGTCAGTCAGCTTCAGCAGTTCGATCAGGACGGGAACTTCGTCGCGCGCTTCCCGGTGCCTCCCCTCATGGTTTCCAGTCTGCGCTGGTGGCAGGGATCGCTGGCAGCGCTCGTGGAACCTCTCGGTGTGGACAACTCTGGTTGGGAGGCACCGCGTCTAGTGACCTACGCCGGATTCGAGCGTGCGCAGACTCGCTCGGTTCTGGGTCGCGATCCCCTGTCTGAGGACGACCGTGGAGCCGGCCTTCTGCGTCGGCCGAGTGACTTCGTCGTGGACGATGCCAGCGAGCGCGTGTTCATCGTCAATGCAGGTCACGACCGGATCGAGGTGTTCCGGGACACCCGCTTTCTCACTCGTTGGGGGCAACGGGGAGCCGAAGACGGTGGACACTTCCGGTTTCGTGGAAAAGCGTGGGTAATCGATGATCTCACCTCGGGTACGCGTCATCAACGAGAGGTCGTTGCCGGTGGCATCGCCCTGGATCGAGATGGTTCGATCTACGTGGCAGATACGTTCAACAATCGCATTCAGGTGTTCGCGCCCTGATCCCACGCCTTGAGCCGTGGATAGTACCTTACCGAGTCATGCACAATGTCTCTCGATACATCTTCCTGGTCCTGCTGATCACCCTCGTCCATTCACCGACCGGAGCAAAGACGCGCTACAACGTGTGGGCCAAGGAGAAGGTCCGGTATCACCATGAGCGAGTGCAGAAGGACCCGTACAATGCGGAACTGCGGGTTCTGTTGGGCAACGCTTATTTCGCTGATGGGGATTACATTCGAGCCTCTGCAGAGATGGGGCATGCCATCGAGCTCGATAGTCTGTATGCGGAGGCGTACTGCAATCTGGGCATAGTCCTCCAAGCGCAGTCCCGACGTACCGAGGCGGAAAGGGCGTATCGGCGGGCCCTCGATCTCGACTCCTTCCTGGTCGAAGCCATGGCAGGATTGGGGACCCTGCTCTGTAGAAGCTTGCGACACGGCGAGGGCATCGACTATCTG
>MDTC01193204.1_pt1 | contig 15113 bp, 19 predicted proteins | sample 811181 | NCBI WGS metagenome assembly MDTC01 (sample SAMN05326644, study PRJNA326480) | marine metagenome | isolation source: seawater | place: Pacific Ocean: North | collected 2011 | reverse complement strand
TATGCACGTTACTTGCCCGCAGTAAAACTTGGTCGCTGGGACGGCAAAAAAGCGTTCTTTCAACTAGGTGGTAGTACATACATAAACCTACTGCCTGATATTCTCCCTGTGCTACAGTCGCAAGGCTATGACGTAAGTCTCAATGACATGCGTGAGTACACCAGCGAATACACACTGGAGCCTGTACAGGAAGATAGTTTTGCACACGTCAAGTGGCCCAAAGGTCATCCAGCAGAAGGCGAAAGTATACTACTGCGTGACTATCAAGTTGAAACTATCAATGCATTTCTCAGCAATCCACAAAGCCTACAAGAAGTAGCAACAGGTGCGGGCAAAACACTAATGACCGCAGTACTGAGCCAGCGATGCGAAGCACACGGGCGTACAATCGTTATTGTGCCCAACAAAAGTCTAGTAACACAAACAGAAGAAGATTATCGCAACATGGGCTTGGACGTTGGTGTATACTATGGTGACCGCAAAGAGTTTGGTTGTACACATACCATCTGCACTTGGCAGAGCATGAACATACTGCTCAAGAACACCAAGAATCATGTAGCAGATATAACCATAGGCGACTTCCTGGAAGATGTAGTGTGCATTATGGTGGACGAAGTACACATGGCAAAAGCAGATGCACTTACAGCATTACTTACAGGTGTGATGAGCCATATACCTATACGTTGGGGACTGACTGGCACAGTGCCCAAAGAGAAGTTTGAAAGCGTAGGTATTGTGTGCAGTATTGGTCCTGTGATCAATCAGATCAGTGCAAAAGAACTGCAAGACAAAGGTGTACTTGCACAGTGCCACGTGAACATTGTGCAGATGATAGATACAGGCGTGTTTAATAACTACCAAAGCGAACTTAAATACTTACTAGGAGACAGTGACAGACTAGACTGGATTGGTAATCTATGTGCTAGTATAAAAGACAGCGGCAACACACTGATCCTGGTAGATCGTATTAGTGCAGGACAAGCACTAGCAGAGCGTATACCAGACAGCGTGTTTGTGTCTGGGAGTACCAAGAGTGCAGACAGAAAAGCAGAATATGACGAGGTATCAACTGCTCGAGGCAAGGTCATTATCGCAACATACGGTGTTGCGGCTGTTGGTATTAATATTCCGAGAATCTTTAATCTTGTGCTTGTTGAGCCCGGTAAAAGTTTTGTGCGTGTTATACAAAGCATTGGTCGCGGTATTCGCAAAGCCAAAGACAAAGACTTCGTCCAGATCTGGGACGTAACCTCAACTTGCAAATACGCAAAAAGACATCTAACAAAACGTAAAGCCTTCTACAAAGAAGCAAACTACCCCTTTACGGTAGAAAAAGCAGACTGGAACTAGTATGAGAATATTGACCTTAGAAAACCGTGCATACGAAATGAACGATATACCTGACGAGGTTGACGATCTTCGTTTTGCAATACTGGACAACAGCAACCCTGCTGATCCAGATTACTTTTTTATACCCCTTATCTTTTTAGAAAGTTTTAACAGTCCAGCAGTGGTGTTGGACATAGGCGGACACAAAATACGCATGCCTGTAGATTGGAAGATACTTATTGGTGATAAAGAAGTTGGCGACTTAGAAATGCTAAACTTTAGCAGTCTAAATGATAGAGGGTTTGATGCGTTTGTGTTTAATCCACTTGGCGACTTTAGGCATGAGTACTCGCCGGTAAACATAGTGGACATATACAGCGATGTTAAATGGTTCTTCCCCAAACTCAAACAAGGACAAATCCTTGCCATTCCGATTGAGAGTGAAGTGGACAATCCCAAGTGCGTCTACTGCGCCAAAGAGATCAACAAGCAAAATGAGATCGTCCACGTTGATAGAGCATGGTAAAATATTCAGGGCGGACTATAGGACATTTAGTTACAACACATATGTCAGCATAGACGACCTCCACAAGCACACAGTAAGAAGCAAACTGATAAAACGTATACGCAAATACTTTGAAGGTCGTAGTGTGCAGTTTGCCTATGAAGAAGCGTTCGACATGGGCTGGATAAAGTTTGCAAAACTTGACGATGCACAGATGTTTGTGTTAGCATTTAGTGATGTTATAGAAACAAAAGGACAACGCTTTGACTGATAAACTGCCACTAAACACAGTGCTTGCGGCTATTGATAAAAAGGACTATGACTTTTATGACCGCTTGACTGACGAACATCGAAAGCAAGTGGCTCCCTTCCTGCTTAATCGTTATGTGAGCATTGTACGAGGTAGCACAGACCTACAACAATACTATTTGTTGGCTGGCAACCAGCGTGTAAACTGCACATACTTTGAACTGGCAAAGCATCCAAAACTTGTGTGGCAGTTGCTATGCACAGTATCGCCTGGCATGGGCACACAGTTTCATCAATGGGTTGGACACAAGAAAAAAGAAAAGAACAATCGAGATAAAAATCGCAAATACATAGAGCAACTATATCCAACACTAAAGCAGGATGAACTAGACTTGCTTGTAAATATGTATACAGACAAGGACATCAAGGAACTGCAAAGGTTACACGGTGAGTAACTTTACAAGCATTATACATGATGCTATAATAAACTATAGTATGACAGAGACTGACTACAAATGCAAATACTGTGGTAAAAGTTATCGCAAGGAAAGCACTCTTGCGGCGCATCTCTGTGAGCCAAAACGCAGAGCGATGCAAGAAAATGAAGCAGGTGTAAAACTTGCTATGACTGCATACTTGCGTTTCTATGAACTCAGTCAGGGCAGTGCCAAGTTCAAAACATATGCAGACTTTTGTGACAGCCCATACTACAATGCGTTTGTAAAATTTGGTAGACACATGGTCAATATCCGTGCTATCAATACTGCCAAGTTTATTGACTGGGTGATCAAGAGCAACAAGAAACTGGATCACTGGTGCAAGGATGCAGTGTATCAAGAATATTTGTTTGAGCATTTACGCAAAGAAGCAGTGCAGGATGCACTGGAGCGCAGTGTAAAGACCATGGAAGACTGGGCAGACGCTAAAGAAAGTGTGTTCAATCATTACTTTGTGTATGTGAACAGCAACCTACTTGTGCAACACATTACAACAGGACGTATCAGTGCGTGGGTAGTGTTCAACTGCGATACTGGACAACAAGCACTTGATAAACTAAGCACAGAGCAGATTGAAATGATATTTCCTTACATTGATCCAGACTTTTGGAAACGTAAGTTTGTGGATTACTTTGCAGATACAGAATGGGTAAAACACATACTCAAGGAAGCAGGACTGTAATGTGGTTGCATGTGGAGCCTACTACTCGTTGTAATGCATGGTGTCCTAGTTGCGGTAGAAACAAGAATGGTTACGGCTTGACGGACTTTGTGCTAGAAGATCTAGATCCAGATGTGCTGGCACAGACCATACAGGAATATAACATAGACAGTGTACAGTTATGCGGCAATCTTGGAGATCCTTGCGCGGCAAAAAATATAGATGCGTTACTAGACTGTTTAAGCAACATCTCTAGATTACAAATACACACAAATGGCAGTCTACGCAAACCTGCATGGTGGGCAGACCTGGCACAGCGTTTTGCGCACTTGCCACAGTTTGATGTTTGGTTTGCTCTGGATGGCATAGGCGATGTTCACAGTTACTATAGACAAGGCACTGACTATGATCGGATTATTGAAAATGCCTGTGCATTCATAGATGCTGGAGGCTGTGCAGTGTGGCAGTTTATTCCATTCAAACACAATGAACATCAAATAAAAGACTGCATGCGTCTCAGTCAAACACTGGGTTTTAAACGTTTTCATTTTGTTAAAAACGCAAGATATCGTAGTGATGCACGTCATTATAGCACAGGCGAACCTTTGGATATACAGCCTTGGGATCGGGACGAAGACTACAACAGAAAACATAAAATAAAAGACTATGTGGAGCGCAAGGACTGTATGCATTTGAACATTCCTAGCATATTTTTAAGTGCCCGTGGCATGGTTACTCCTTGTTGTTATATGAGCACTACACCTGTGAATAGTGTTGACATTGCAAGTGATTTCAGTAATAATACATATCGAGATATCTGTATAGCGAGGTGTGGATAATGCATGATATGCCAGATGTAGACATTGACTTTGCCGATCGTACACAGTTACTAAACTATGTACAAGGCACTAGCGCACGACTTGCCAATGGTAACAAGCACAATACTGGTGTGTACTTTACAGACATTCCCCAAGCACATGATGGACTAGCGACGCTGGATCATAAAACAGCAGAACAACTGGGATACTTTAAACTGGACTTGCTGAATGTTGGTGTGTATGAACATGTACAGAATGAACTACACCTAGTGGAACTTATGCGAGAGCCTGATTGGACACTGTTGCAAGACAGTGCATTCTTTGAACAACTGATACATGTTGGCAAGCACTATGACACAATGCTTAAAATGCCAGAACCCATTACAAGTATACCTCGCATGGCAATGTTTTTAGCAGTCATACGCCCTGCTAAACGTCATCTAATAGGGCAAACATGGGCAGAGGTAGCAAAGACCATATGGCTAAAAGCAGGCTTGGACAGTTACAGTTTTAAGAAAAGCCACAGTGTTGCGTATGCACAACTGGTAGCAGTGCATATGAATATATTGGCAGAACAATGAACACGTTCTGTAGTGCGCTATTCAACAGTATACGCAAAGACAATGACTTCCGCATAAGACCCTGCTGTGTTTTTAATCCAGAAGTAGATCACTACACTGTAGAAGATTACATTAACAGTGAATACATTGGCTACCTAAAACTTAAAATGCAACAGGGCACCGCAATAGCAGAGTGTGATACATGCTGGCAACGTGAACAGCATGGGCTGACCAGCCATAGGCACTTGTATAATCAATACATGCTTGGTGCGAAGGTTGTGCCTGATGCTATAATCGCCAAAGCACAAAGTGTAATCACACATGCAGATATTAAGATAGGCAACCGTTGCAACTTTGCTTGTGCTATGTGCCATCCTGGAGATAGCAGTCTAATACACAATCGTTTTGCCGCCAACCCAGACAACGAGTTTGTACAGGACTACACTCGCGCCTATCCACAATACATGGATGCGAAAACAAACACACGTTTTAGAAATGAAAGTTTGGATTACTTACGGTATGTTGCGGCAGATCCAAACATACGAACAATAAAAATACTGGGAGGTGAACCATTTGTTGAACGAGAGTTCATTGATGTGCTCGCACAGTTAGCACCAGAGCGAAAGCGTAAACTAAGCCTTTACATTACAACCAATGGCAGTTTTGATCTTGTTGAACAGTGTGAAGTGCTTGGTGCATTCCGTAATATATTTTTTACAGTAAGTCTAGAGGGTGTTGGCGCTGTTCAAGAATATATTCGTAAACGCAGTAGTTGGACACAAATAGAAAGTACCATACTCAAGTTCAGAGATCGTGGTCTAGCCAATAGACATCTCAGCATACATCACACACTGCAAGCACTGAGTTTACCAGGACTAGGCGCACTAATAGATTGGCTTGCACTGCATGATCTACAGTGTACATACCATTTGCTTACACGACCAGAATATCTCAGTGTGGAACTGCTTGACACAGACTATAGACAACAACTACTCCAGTTTGATCTACAAAACACAAATCAGTTCTGGGGTGACGATATTGCAATGACCGGAGACATACAAGGTTACGCATTGAGCAAACCTTATCGTGCAGAACTTGCCGCTCCATTCCTGCGTTACATTGATTTTTACGAGCAGGATCACACGCTAACACTGGAGCAGTGCGCACCTGGACTACGAGAAAGGATAAGTACAGTATGAGTACAGACACAGACCGCATGAGACAAATACAAGAACGTCTCATTGACCATATTAGCAGTGATCTAAAAGAAGAACAAGACTTTCTCTTAATGGCAACCATGCTTATGAAGCACAGTCTGGTCCTTTATAAAACATTTCTCGAGGATGAGCAGATACGCAGATTGCTTGATCATGTAAAAGAAAATGTACAGGATGAAGGATTTGACGTGGAGTTAACTTACCACGACGAGGACACTACATACCACTAACGTATTTTGCTACACTGTAGTAAAACATCATGTGGCAAATCTGATCTAGCACCATAGTCCACCACCATTTAGGTGTGCGCACCTTTGCATCTATCCATCTGTTAAGATGATGTTTTGCAAAATCTATGTGCCAATGTACAACATAATCCAACAAGCCTATCACAAGTGCAGTTAGTGGATCAACTAACAAAACACTGACAACTACGGCGCCAACACCGTGTTGAATATAGTGCTGATGTCCTCTAAAATATTCGTGCTTGGGGGTAGCAGGAATCATACTCTGCACACCGATATCCACTATAAAGTGTTTGATCACCAGTGCTAGTAGCAGTTCCATTATTTTACTTTTCTGACTAGTTGTATATTACGTCGTTTACTTCTTTTTTTGGCAAGGTCAGCAATACTAACGCTACCGCCTTTGAGGATTTCTGTGTCTTTTATGTTGAAGGTAAGCAGTGTGGGTGTAAAAATAGCAAAGTCTGCTTTTAAAAAGAGATTGATAGGAATCATTCTGTTGCTTTCCCACCACCATATGTCGCCTAGTTCTAAAAACTTGGGTTTTAGTTCATCTGGTATTTTACTGTAGTCGTACATGCTCAACACAGTATCATCTTGATTTTGAACTATACCTACATATTCTTGTCCACCATATGTGACTAAACTTAAAAATGGATATTTGTCAAATATTTCGTCTGCAAGTTTGGGCATAGTTTCCTTAATAAATACAGTATGAACGTTACTACTGGATATTTATATGCACAAAGACACACTGCGGTTGTAACTGATACTGGAGTCAACAACATTATGAGCATGTTTTACACACCTACGATAAAAGTCTATAGGGGTATAGACAACTACGTCAGAATAGAGTTTAAGAATCGAGATCAAAAACGGGTAAGTATGACAGATCATACTGCAAAGATTGTTATCATTGACAAAGAAAACAGTGTTGCTTATGTTGAACGTGCGCTGGAACCCGTTGATCCAAGACGCGGAATCTTTGAAGCACTGATCAGCGAAGGTGACCTACTAAACTTGGATGCTAAGTTTTTCACATACAGTCTAAAAGTAACAGGTCCAGAGGATAGAACAGCACCTGCATATGCAGATGATAACCACGGTGCAAATGGTGTATTAGAAATAGTTGAAGGAGTGTATCCTGCATTTGTGGAAAGTACCAGTGAAACATTTGCCAGTGACACTGGTAGCACAATACATATCAAACCTTATATCAATCGTAACACAGCGCAACACACAGCGCAGGTATATTTCAGCAGTGCATTTACAGGCACACTAACCATAGAGGGCTCGATTAATCCTAGTAATAGTATTCAAAACGCTGACTTTACAACTATAACAACTAAGACGTATACTGCACAAGAAGACAATGACTACATCAACTTTACTGGTGTATACAGTGCAGTGCGTTTTGTGCGTACGACTACTAGTGGGACACTAAGCGAAGTATTATATAGACCGTGAAACTAGTTGGATTTGGTTGTAGTTTCACCTATGGCAGTGAACTACAATCACCAGAAGTAGACCCTGAAGATCATTGGGGCAACACTCGCTATCGTAATCAACACAGTTGGCTAGGCTTACTAGCAAAACGGCTTGACTGTGAGTATGATAATCTAGCGCAACCTGCTAACAGTAACTTTGCTATTGCACAACAGGTAGCAGACTATGTGCTAAACACACTAGCAGATGAACCTGTAACCATATGTGTGGGGTGGACAGAACGCACTAGAATGAGTTGGCTTGGCGAAGGATGGACACACAACAATGGTCAAGGATTCACGTGGACACACAACGGATTTGTCACTGAGAAAACTGGCTGGACAGCAAGTGCTAAAGAATGGGTGCTTAATAGCACTGATCGTAGTCATCAAGCATATACAGACAATGCAAAACTTATGGTAAACAGCATATGTGCTGCACAGGGCATACCTATACTACAGTTTAACGCTATAGGTCGAATACATCCTGCCACAACCTATCCTAACTACTTTATTGATGGTAGTACCATGGACGGCATGCTCAAACGTGCAGCTCAAGACGATACACGTCTAGACCTGTTTGCCGCGGGCGGACATCCAAACGAAGCCGGGCATGGGTATTTCACAAAACGGTTGTATCTTTTTGCAAAAGAGCGTATAATACTATAGATGAATAGTATACAACAAACAGTGTTAGATAGTTTGCCGGGCAAGCAAAAGCGCACTACTAACGGATGGATATCCTTTAATGCAGTGTGTTGCCATCACAATGGCGAAAGCATGGACAAGCGTAGCAGAGGCGGTGTTATCACTAACGGTGATAGTGTAAGTTATCACTGCTTTAACTGTGGCTATAAAACAGGATGGTATCCGGGCAGACATATTAGTTTTAAAATGCGTAAACTGCTTACATGGTTAGGTGTAGATGAAAATACACGACAAATGCTAACTATTGAAGCACTGCGTATCAAAGACACTGTAGAACTAGATGTTGAATATGAAGATGAACTACAAGTAGAGTTCAGTGAACGTAGTTTGCCCGACGGAGCAACCCACACACTACCTGATGCTATACAGGCATATGCTAGTGCCAGAGCCTTGCCACTGGATAAACTTATGTATGCAAACACCAAGCCTGCAGGTATGTGGAAACGTGTTATTGTGCCTTTTACATGGCAAGGCAAAACCATAGGATTTAGTGCTAGAACTACAGACGCAGACAGCAAGCCTAAGTACTTTACAAATCACGACGCAGGTTATGTGTATGGTATAGATGAACAGTTGCCAAATGCAAAGTTTTGTGTAGTCACAGAAGGATTGTTTGATGCAATGTGTATAGGCGGAGTTGGTGTACTTAGCAATCGTTGCAGTGAACAACAAGCACAAATCATAGATACCTTGGCTAGAGAGACTATACTTGTGCCAGACCGTGATCGTGCAGGACAACGTCTTATAGATGATGCACTGGAGTATGGCTGGAGTGTTAGTTTTCCTGAATGGGAAAGTGATGTTAAAGATGTTAACGATGCTGTTGTACGTTATGGTCGACTGTTTACACTAAAAAGTATACTTGATGCAAGAGAAACCAGCAGTCTTAAGATTAATCTGAGAAGGAAACGTTGGTGAATATATGGCTTAGTTTTCTTCCAGGCAGTGGCGCAAGTATAATAGAAATGCTACTGCGTAGTGTCACAGACTTGCAAGGCTTGCCGGTGAGCAAAAAGTTTTTGCGCAATGGCACTGCACACGGTGCAACTAAACAGTGGCACCCTCAAAATAGTAGCCAGTTGCAAGCGGGAGAGTACACAGTTGCACAGGACAATGTGTTTACTCCTGTTGTGCCTATGCCAGACTGGACAGGACCAGAAATATTTGAATACATTAACACACAACCGGGTGTAAAGTTTTACTTAGGACCTAGCACAGATATTAGTAGTGAGTTTGCACTAGTGGCGGCACAAAAGGTGCCGGGCATGCCCGATGTACTAATACCTGACAATGATAGAGAGCAGTGGAGCACAGGCGAACTTGAACCATGGGAAACCAGAGAACATATAAGTAGAAATCTAATGCAGTGGTGGTTGCCTACTACACGGACCAACTGGATCTACGCACTACAAGAGGGTTACTACTGCGTAGATACAATGAATCTGTTTCGCGATCTAAAAAGTACGTTTCTCAACATTTGTGAACATGCTGGAGTGACCATCACCGATACTAAACACATCGCACAACTAGACTTTTACTGTGACAAGTGGACACAAATGCAAAATAAGATTTGGAAAGATTGGGAAAATCTAGTAAAATATAAACAAGGATTACCCAGCAAGATAACAGGAGGTATAATACATGAAAGTATCATACAATACCATTTACGAGAGCAAGGTGTGGAACTAAAATGCTATGGACTAAATAGGTTTCCGGACAGTGAAAAGATAAAACAATATTATACGAGGCAAGATGACTAAAGAATATACAGCAGACTTACAAAAACTGTTTTTGGAAATGATGATGAATGATGCACAAAACTATGTGCGTGTTCAAAACATCTACAACACAGAAAACTTCGATCGCAGTATCAAAGATGCGGCGGAGTTTATCAAGACGCACAGCGACGAGCATGGCGCACTGCCTACTTATGACCAAGTACGGGCAGTAACAGGCGTTGAACTAAAGCCTGTGCCAGACATAACAGAAAGCCACAATGACTGGTTCTTAGCAGAGTTCGAAGGATTCACCAAGCGGCAAGAACTAGAACGTGCTATCCTCAAGGCGGCAGACTTGTTGGAAAAAGGCACATATGATCCTGTAGAAAAACTAATCAAAGACGCTGTGCAGATTAGTTTGACCAAGGACATGGGTACAGATTACTTTGAAGATCCCAGAGCAAGATTGATGGCACTCAAAGACAATAACGGACAGATCAGCACAGGCTGGCCCGCTGTTGATCGTAAACTGTTTGGTGGTATGAACAAAGGTGAACTTAATATTTTTGCAGGTGGGTCTGGGTCAGGTAAAAGTTTGTTCATGCAGAACCTAGCAGTTAACTGGGTCACAACAGGATTGAATGGTGTATACTTGAGTTTGGAACTTAGTGAAGGACTTAGTGCTATGCGTATTGATAGTATGATGACAAACGTAAGCACAAAAGAAGTGTTCAAAGATTTGGATACTGTTGAAATGAAAGTCAAGATGGCAGGCAAAAAAGCAGGCAACTTGCAGATCAAATACATGCCAGCACAGAGCAATGTAAATGATATCCGTGCATACTTGAAAGAACTACAGATCAAAACAGGGTGGCGTATCGACTTCTTGCTTATTGACTACTTGGATTTGATTATGCCAGTAAGTGCAAAGGTCAGTCCAAATGATCTGTTTGTTAAGGACAAGTATGTAAGTGAAGAACTGCGTAACTTGGCTAAAGAACTTAACTGTGTGTTTGTTACAGCATCGCAGTTAAACCGAGGCGCAGTTGAAGAGATTGAGTTTGATCATTCGCACATTGCAGGTGGCTTGAGTAAGATCAATACAGCAGACAATGTGTTTGGTATTTTTACAAGTCGTGCAATGCGTGAACGTGGACGCTATCAACTACAGTTAATGAAAACACGTTCTAGTAGTGGTGTTGGACAAAAGATCGACTTGGAGTTTGATGTTGAGAGTTTGCGTATCCGAGACTTAGGTGAGGATGAAGAATATCAGCAGTTTAAGAAACAAAGTAGTAGTATATATGACCAACTTAAACGTAAAGACGCGGGCGGTGTAGTTGAAGCACCAGATGAAGAAGCAGGTAAGATCACTGCAAGTGTACAAAGCAGTAAACTAAAAGACATGCTTGCCGGACTTAAAAGTGACTGAGACTATACTGTTTGACATTGACATCGCATGCACAGGCACGCCCACTCTGGAGTTTTACATTGATGACAGGCTGTATCCAAGAAGTATGTTTACTGCGACGCTGGAGTTTGGCAAACACACACTTAGTATAGTGCATAGTGGCAAAACAAATCACACACCCAATCAGGGTGCAATCATACAGGGTATTACAGTTGACGGTATCGACATCGAGACTATACTGTACACTGATAGTGTAAACACTCCTATATATCCTGAGCCTTGGGCTACACAACAACGCAGTGCTGGTGTAGTGCTTGAAGAAACTGTGAGAGGACAACTTGAACTAGCACATAACTGCACTTGGCAGTTAGAGTTTACATCGCCTTTTTATAAGTTTGTAATGGATCATGTACGATAAAAGTCTAGTAAAACCTCGCATTAGAACAATAGCCGATACCAATATGGCTAGGCTTAAACAAGAATGGTTTAGTGGTAACCACAGTGTATGCACTTGGCAGGACTACATAGACCTAGCACAAGATTGGTTTTTAGGTAGTAAACTTGTAGATCTGCAAGGCATAGAACAGTTTCCATGTGTTGATGTAACCTGTGGAAACACACACTATATTGAAAGTTTTGTGCTAAAATATGGCTGGCAAGGATTTCAAATACTGCGCAACGAATACGCTTATTATAAACTAATGGGCAAACATGGCGTCAGTCTAGACCAACTTGAAGCCAATAAACCAATGATAGTGACCATACCAGACTTTTTTACAGGTGGGGTGCGCAGTGAATGGCAAGATCTACTTGCGATTGCAGAACAAAAGAACATTGATTTACATTTGGATCTAGCATGGATTGTTATGGCCCGAGACATTGAGATTGATCTTGCACATCCTTGTATAAAAAGTTTTGCTATCAGTATGAGTAAACTGCACCTAAACTGGAACAGGGTAGGTCTACGCTGGAGTCGCCAACGCACCATGGACAGCATTACAATACTAAACCATTACTACAAAGCAGACATAAACACAAACATATTCAGTTGCGGCGCATATCATATGCAACGCTTAGACAGAGACTATGTATGGAATCGCTATGGAGATCTTAACCAAGATATCTGCAAACAACTTGGTCTTACTCAAACCAAGTTTGTGCATTGTGTAAATCCAAGCGATCATGGACTGGAGTGTATCACAGACCTCCTATTAGAACATGCAGGTTAACGCTCACTGGGACAGTCTACAAGCCTGTGTTGTGGGCAGTGCTTACCCACCTGAGTTTTACAGTTTTGTAGAACACCCAGGGGTAAGAAACAATCTAGAAACTATTGCACAACAAACCTGTGAAGATTTAGATGGACTACAACAGTTGTTAGAAAGTTTTGGTGTTAGCGTAACTAGACCCAGTGTTGCCAAGTGTGTAGACACTGTTAAGTATGGTAATAAAATACTGCCAGCACCTTTAACACCCAGAGATCACTTTGGTGTTATAGACACAACTTTGTTTATGCCTACACCAGATGTACTAGGCAAATGGAGACAACTAAGAGGAGCAGACTGGCCCGATGTGCCTCCCGCGGATATTGTTGAATATGATGGTTACACTGTAGAATCATTGTACGACTATGACCATACATGGATGACGGAGTTGCCCAAAGACTATGAACACATAGTGTATGATCAAGACGTTGATACTGCAATGGTGCAAAGACTAGGCGATACACTGCTATGCGGCAACTGGCAGGATGATAGACACCGCTGTGATTACTTACAACAACAGTTTCCAGATAAAACTGTCAGCCTAGTCAACTCACAGGGACACTTAGATGGCGTAGTGTGTCATGTTACACCAGAACTTGTTTTTGTTAGCAGTGATATGGCACAGTATTTTGCGCACAAGCATATAGAAGTACATGTGCTAACCAATACACTTGATCGGCAGTTTCAGCGAGAAAAACAACACATGGGCAAGTGGTGGTTGCCTGACTGCGACACTAGATTTGCAGACTATGTTGACAGTTATCTCAAGCATTGGCTAGGGGATATACAAGAGTCATACTTTGACGTAAACATGCTAATAGTAGATCCCAGTACAGTAGTGGTCTCTAGTTACGATGATGCAGTATTTCGTGTGCTAGAACAGCATGGGATCACTGCTCATGTAGCACAGTTTAGACATCAACTGTTCTGGGATTCAGGAATACACTGCTTAACAAACGATTTGGATAGACAATGCTAGATACCGAACTAATAGAACACAGTACACTACATGCCACAAGCGTACTACAAGGATTAGCCAGTGTTAAAGGCACTGTGCAAACTTTTACACAACTTTTACCCAGCACTTGTATAGAGCAACTACTGGCTTACTGCGAACATGCCACGTGGATACCTGCTGAAGATTTGCAAGGTCGTGCTATAAAAAACAGACAAAAAACAATGTTGGTGCATGACACTGTAGTTGAAGTTGTGCATTGTGTGTTTGAAAACTGTACACCCTTGGTGAGACAGTTACTCCGTAATGACACGCTGAGGTTCAATGGTTTGGTGTTATGGAGAGACACACAAGGCTACACTATAGGACCGCACACTGATAACCCTATGTTCAACTGTAGTCTGCAGATGTATATCAAGAATCTTCCTAGACTGAGCACAGTGTTTGAATCAACACCAGACATTTGGACAGACACTAGTCCGGGTAGTGGATATATTGCTGATAATACTTGTGGACTCAAGCACTGGTTAAATGGTGTAGTGCCAGCGGATTATAATCGCTATAGTTTGCATGCGATTTGGAGTTAGTTGAGATAACGATCCAGTCTATGCCCTTGTGCGTCCCAGCAGTCAATGTATGCACTGCCGTTGTTCCAACGTATTTTGCCTGATCCCACAACTACATCATGATCTCTATAACTGAATGGACGTTTGATAGTTACATCTACATACTCACCGTTGTTAACACCCAGTGTTACAAACGTAACATACTTGCCTTGTTCGCCCTTGAACACACGCCCATTAGCAACTAAGCCTGCAAAGTTTACTCTGTCGCCCCAGGTCTCTTGTACAAACATGTTGGGCATGAACTCTGGTTGTGTCCAGTAGCCATAGCGTTTGTACTGTTGCTGTGGTGTTTCTGTTATGCCATTGGGAAAGCCAAGTTCACGCAGGTCCCACCCAGCAAGTTTTGCTTCTGTTTTGTGTACCCAACGACGCCAACTGCCTTGACAGTGTTTTAGTGCCGCGGCCCAAAACGCCTTTGGGTTGTGCGCTTTTTGATACGCAAGTGCCCAAATCAACCTTCCAAGATTTACAGCATGCGCACGGCACAACCCAAAGTTGCCCAAACCATAAAGTTCATTTATGATCTGTTCCTTGTTCTCGCTCTCTCCCATCTTCTCCATAAACTGCATAACCTTTTCTTCGTCACGCTTTGCAAATGCACGACGATACATATCTGCTTCATACATGTCGCAGTCGATCAACTTTGCTATTTTACGAATAGCATCATCTTCATATACAATAGTGTCTTCTAGTCGCTGTTCTGTCCAGTCCTGAAAGAACGCGGCTTTTTGTCTGCCTGTTGTTGCTACAGGTCTTATAAGTGCAGTAGCAAACACACAGTCGTAAACTGACTTAGGTTGTATTGCCCGGAACAGTCTTCGCATGGCTGGCGATTCTGCTTGTGTTACCCCAAGCACATCTCCAC
>MDTC01156790.1_pt1 | contig 15114 bp, 12 predicted proteins | sample 811181 | NCBI WGS metagenome assembly MDTC01 (sample SAMN05326644, study PRJNA326480) | marine metagenome | isolation source: seawater | place: Pacific Ocean: North | collected 2011 | reverse complement strand
CGCCTTCGCTGATGCGGGGTGGAGCAGTCTGGCAGCTCGTCGGGCTCATAACCCGAAGGTCGCAGGTTCAAATCCTGCCCCCGCTACCAAATCCTATAAAATAAAATCTATATTATTTGTCATAAGGACTCTAAATTCGTTCACCGAAAAGATGTGCTGAGTCAAGCTCACCCCCGAGTACCACGAAAATTTATTGCAACAATTTTTATTCGATGATGTGTATGAAATTATTAATGTTATTTAATATGTAATTTAACTTCTTATTACAATAAGATTATATTGGTTGCTTATTATTGAATTAATTTTTGAGGTGAACAAATGATAAGAATTTCAAAAATAATTGCTGCTTTATTTATTGGCTCAATAGGATCTTTCTTTTTTCTTAATAATTTATTTAATTTAGAATCAGCCTATTCAGTCGTGTCATATGTTGTCGCAGGAGTAGATCAGCCAAATTACAAAATATTTGGACCTGTTTCATCATCTGTCTTTCTCAATTATTTGGCTTTAATAATTATTATGGTCATAGAATTTATCATAGGCCTTTTAGGGTTTTATGGAGCCTATAATTTGATTAAAAATAGAAAAAAATCTTTGAAAGAATTTAATGAAGCTAAAAAATTTGCCATTTCTGCAAGTTTATTGGGCATGTTTTTTTGGTACGGATTTTTTGTAATTATAGGCGAAGGCTATTTTCAAATGTGGCAAACAATAATTGGGCTTGGTTCTGTTGAAGGTGCTTTTAGATATGGCACTATTTGTGCTGCACTTGCGTTTTATATTTCAATTAATAATGATTAAAATATAATTTTTTTAACATATAAATTAGTTACTTAAAATTTTATCACAAATATGATTTCCAATAGGTATTGCTGATGTTGCAGCCGGAGATGGAGCATTGCAAACATGCAAAGATCTATGGGTATTGATAATTAAAAAGTCATCAATTAATTCACCATTACGATCAACAGTCATTGCTCGAACACCGGTTTGATAAGGCTTAAGATCTTTTAAAGTTATTGATGGGCAATATTTATTAATTTGCTTGAGATATCCTCGCTTCCAGATTGAATTCCAAAGTTCTACTAGTCCAGATTTAAAGTTCTTCTGTAAAACTTTCCAGAAGCCTGTAAATAAAATCATCTCTAAGGTATCAATTAGATTAAAATTGAGTTTTCCATATCCCTCTCGTTTATAACCTTGTAATGCATTTGGTCCTACTGTAATCGACCCATCAATCATTTTAGTAAGATGAATTCCAAGAAAAGGGATCTTTGGATCTGGTACAGGATAAATTAGGTGATTAACAATTTTATTTTTATCAGATGAAAGTTGGTAATACTCACCTCGGTAAGGAATTACTCGAAAATTAATATCTAGACCTTGTATAATTGCAAGTCGGTCAGCCATAAGTCCAGCGCATACTATTAGGTAACTTGTTTCAAAAATGGTGCCATCTGCCAAAGTAATATCAACTTTATTTTTAACTTCATTAATTTTTGTTACCTTACTATTTTTTCTAGTTTCTCCACCAAGACTAGAAAATATGTCAGCCATTTTTTGCGTCATGCCTGAATAATCAACAATTCCAGTTGTATTTATAAAAATAGCACCAGAACCTTCTATATTAGGTTCTTTGTCTTTAAGCATTTTTTTGTCCAAAAGCTCAACTTTAAGTCCATTTTCATGCGCGCGTTTATAGATTTCTAATAAACGTTTATATTCTAATGGATTAGTGGCAACTATTAGTTTGCCACATTGATCAAATGAAACATTATGTTTTTTGCAAAAAGAAATTGTTTCTTCAACTCCCTTTTTACAGAATTTAGCTTTCAAGCTTCCAGGTTTGTAATAAATCCCAGAGTGAATGACACCACTATTTCTGCCCGTTTGGTGTTGCGCAAGTTCGTTCTCTTTTTCCAATAAAAGTATGGATGCTTTAGGTTTTTTTTGTTGAAGCTGCCAAGCAGTAGACGTTCCAATAATCCCACCGCCAATAATTATATAATCATACATTGTTTAATTTTGCCTAAGAGTCTATTCCACCCATAGAATGAAATTTAGTTTCGTAGAATTCTGCTATTCCCTCTTGACCACCTTCAGAGCCAAGGCCAGATTCCTTCCACCCTCCAAAAGGAGCAACTTCAGTGGCAAAAACACCTGAATTTGAGGAAATAATGCCATATTCTAGTCGCTCAGCAACTCTAATCACTCGACCTATATCACGAGTTGCAAAATAAGCTGCTAAACCATAATTTGTATTATTAGCCCGCTCTATGACATCTTCTTCTGTTTTAAAAGTTTGTATGGCCGCAATAGGTCCAAATATTTCTTCGTTAGCAACCCTCATCTTATCTGTCACTCCTGTGATAAGAGTTGGCTGATAGAAACATCCTCCAAGTTTATGTTGGTCACCACCTAAAATGATATTTGCACCTTTTTTTATCGCATCATTTATAAAATCATTCATCTCATTAACAGCTGCTTTGTTAATTAAAGGTCCTATTTGCGTTGTATCTTCGAAACCATCACCTACTGTTAGATTTGAGATTGCAACTTTAAGTTTTTCTAAGAATTGGTCTTCAATGTCCTGGTGCACATATATACGATTTGTGCAAACACAAGTTTGTCCGCAATTTCTAAATTTAGTTGCAATACAATCTATAATTGCTTTATCGATATCAGCATCATTGAATACGATAAATGGCGAATTCCCTCCTAGTTCAAGGGATACCTTTTTTATGCCTTTTGCGCATTGCTCCATTAGGACTTTGCCAATAGATGTAGAGCCTGTAAAAGTAAATTTGCCGATTTTAGGATGCTGTGTTAACACCAATCCTATTTCTCGTGAATTATTTCCTGCCACAACATTGATCACTCCTTGTGGTATGCCTGCTCGATCAGCAAGCTCACATAATGCAAGCGCTGACAATGGTGTTTCAGTGGCTGGTTTAATAACTATCGTGCAACCAGATGCAAGTGCAGGGGCAGCTTTTCTAGCAATCATGGCATTTGGAAAATTCCATGGGGTAACACTTCCAACAACACCGACTGGCTGTTTATAAGTTTGAAGTCGCCTATCATTGGAAACAGTTGGAATTGTTGAACCTAGAACACGTTTAGACTCTTCAGCATAATATTCAATAAAAGCAGCCCCTGAGCAAACTTCACCGATTGACTCACTAAGAGGCTTACCTTGTTCAGCAGTTAGTATTGCACCAAGATCATCAGAATTTTCTATTAATAAGTTAAACCATCCTTTGAGTAAGACTGCTCGTTCTTTAGCTGGCATAATGCTCCAACTTTTAAATGCTGATGCAGCTGACTCAACAGCTTTTGTGGCGTCAGCTGCATCTCCATTTGCAACTGTTATGACTTTATTATTGTTTGATGGGTTTATAACATCAAATTTTCCTGCTCCCCCTTTTATCCACTTTCCATTTATATAGTTTTTTGATTTAAGTAGATTACGGTCTTTCAAATTTAACATTCCAATTTCACTCTATTTAGTTTTTTACGGGTAGATTGAGAGCTTAACACTTATGTCACTCTATAAAATACCCTTAAATATGACGTTGCGTAGATTAATGTCTATGTCATATAATAGACGAAGCGATTCATTAAAGTATCAATGAATAAAGACCCCGCTAAGGGGTTTTTTGTTGTCCAAAGCATTTTAATGGACAAATGAATTAAGAAATGAATAAATGGGCTTTAGGCCCATTTTGTTTGTAAGATCAGATGATTAGGTGTTAATAGAGTATTCAATGACTGGAGACGAACTTTATAAATTATTGGAACCAATGGTCGGTAGACTCGGCTATGAACTTTTAGATTTAGAATCACATACAGGTGGAAGGAATAATTTTTTGCGACTTACAATTGATAACCCAAACGGAATTTGTCTTGATGACTGTGAAAAAGTGAGTAGGGCAGCCAGTGCATTTCTAGATGTAGAGGACCCTATTACAGGTGAATATAATCTTGAAGTTTCATCACCAGGTTTAGATAGAAAATTGAATAAAGTAAAGCATTTTCAGAGATTTGAAGGTGAAACTTTAAAAATTAGTTTAAATATGCCATTAAATGGCCGCAAACGACTAAAAGGTATTTTAGAATCATCTGATAGTGAAAACATTTTTATAGAAATTGATGGGGAAATACATAGCTTGCCTTATTCAAATATTGATACAGCTCGATTAGTTCCTATAGATTTCAAACCTAAAAGGAAATTGGGAGTTACAAGCAAATGAGTACTGAAATCTCAATGGTTGTTGATGCAGTTTCAAATGAAAAAGGTGTTGAGAAAGAATTGATATTTGAGGCTATAGAGGCAGCCTTAGCTCAAGTCACACGAAGAAAATATGGAGAAGAAATTGAAGTGCGTGTTTCCATTAATCGTGACACTGGAAAATATAACACTTTTAGAAGATGGCTTGTTTTTGCAGATGACTCTAAAGATTTAGAGACACCGGATAGAGAACTAAGAATGATTGATGCCGTGGATGTTGATGAAAACGCAGAGCCCGGTTCATATGTTGAAGAACCAATAGAATCTGTTGAATTTGGTCGCATCGCAGCGCAATTGGCTAAACAAGTTATTGTACAAAAAGTTCGTGAGGCTGAGCGCGAAAAAGTTATAGAGGAGTTTCAAGGCCGCGAAGGCGAAATGCTTTCAGGAATAGTCAAGCGAGTAGATCGTAATGGAGTTTATATTGACCTTGGAGGCAATGCAGAAGGCTTTGTACCCCGTGATCAAATGGTTCCGCGTGAACCTGTTCGACCACAAGATCGAATGAAAGCTCTTTTGACAGAAGTGCGCTCTGAAGTTCGTGGGCCCCAACTATTTATGACAAGAACTTCGCCTCAATTTCTAATTGAGTTATTTAAAATTGAGGTTCCTGAGGTTGGTCAAGGCCTCATAGATATTTTAGGAGCAGCAAGAGATCCTGGCCTGAGGGCAAAAATCGCTGTTAAGAGTAACGATAATAGAATTGATGCAGTCGGAGCTTGCGTTGGTATGCGTGGATCAAGGGTCCAATCCGTATCTAATGAATTAGCAGGGGAACGCGTTGATATTATTTTATGGGATGATAATTCAGCTCAATTTGTAATAAATGCAATGTCTCCTGCTGAAGTAGTATCTATAGTTGTTGATGAAGATAAACATAGTATGGATGTTGCAGTTGAAGAGGAAAAGCTATCACAAGCAATTGGCCGCGGTGGTCAAAATATCAGACTTGCCAGTGAACTTACCGGTTGGGTATTGAATGTTATGACAGCTCAGGACGCTGAGGAGAAAAGTGAATCCGAGACAAAAGTATTAATTGATTTATTTTCTAAACAACTTGATGTTGATGAAGAAGTTTCTCTAATCCTTGTCCAAGAGGGTTTTTCTACTATCGAAGAAGTTGCATACGTACCAGCAGCAGAATTAGTTGAAATTGAAGAATTTGATGAGGGTATCGTCGATGAATTAAGGAGTAGGGCTCGTGATGTACTTCTTACTCAGGCAATAGTAAATGAAGAAAAGATAGATGAAATTGAACCAGCTAAGGACTTACTTAATTTAGATGGAATAGAGAAAAGCATGGCATTTTTATTAGCTAGCAAGGGCATTATTACACGTGAAGATCTTGCAGAACTAGCAACAGATGATTTATTAGAAATCAGCAACGATCTAAGCAAAGATGAAGCTGCGACACTCATTATGAATGCTCGTGCACATTGGTTTGAAGAAAAATAACAAGATAAAATTATTTATCTGGAGTTAAGTTATGGCTGATGTAACAGTCGCACAATTTGCTGAAGTTCTTAAAGTTTCTGTTGACAAGTTAATTGCTCAACTTGATGAGGCAGGAATCACTGTGAAAGATCCTAGCGACAGCATTAGTGAAGAAGCAAAGCTTGAATTATTAACACATTTGCGTCGTAGTCATGGTCAAAATGATACACCTTCGTCTGCAGCATCTCCAAGAAAGATTACATTAAAGCGCAAATCTCAATCGAAATTGAGATTACCAGATGCTCAAGGAAGATCTAGAACTGTTAATGTAGAAGTTCGAAGAAAACGAACTTATATCAAACGAGATGAGCTTGAAAAACAAGCAAAAGATGAAGAAGGTGCGCTGCGTCAACGTAACAAAGATGAAGAATTACTTAAAGCCAAGATTTTAGAAGAAAAGCGTATAATTGCAGAAAAAGAAGAAGCTGAAAAACTTCAGATTGAAGCTCGTGCAAAAGAAGAGCAAGCTCAAAAAGATGCTGAGGAAAATGCTCGTAAAGCAGCTGAAAAAGCTGAACAAGATGCTGCACAAGAACGCGCAAGACTCGAAAAAGCTGAGGCTGAATCTCGCACCCGACGTACTAAAGATAAAGAAAAATCAAAATCAAAAACAATTCCTGGGGATACTCGATATGGAAGAAAAGAGCTTCATGTAGCGGATGACAAGAGTGGTCGTCGTAAAAGAAAATCACCTGCTCGTCGAAGACCTATTGTTGTTGGCGGTGATTCTAAGCATGGCTTTGAAATGCCTACAGAGAAAGTTATTCGTGAAATAAATATACCTGAAAATATCTCTGTAGCAGAGTTAGCACAAAAAATGGCCATCAAAGGCAATGAGGTTGTAAAAGCACTTTTCAATATGGGTGCAATGGTGACAATCAATCAAATTATCGATCAGGATACAGCTATCCTTGTAGTTGAGGAGTTTGGTCACAATGTGAAGCTTGTTGATTCTGCAGAAGCAGATGAAGTGCTACTGGCTGAGGAAAGTAAAATTGAAGGTGAGGAGGTAAATCGCGCACCAGTAGTTACTATAATGGGTCATGTTGATCACGGTAAAACATCGTTACTTGATTATATTCGAAGATCCAAAGTTGCAGATGGAGAAGCTGGGGGTATTACACAACACATTGGCGCATATTCTGTGAAAACAGATAAAGGACATATTGCGTTTCTCGATACACCTGGACATGCAGCATTCACTGCAATGCGAGCACGTGGTGCCGAAGCGACAGATATAGTGGTACTTGTTGTCGCAGCAGACGATGGAGTTAAGCCACAAACTATAGAAGCTATTCAGCATTCAAAAGCAGCTGATGTACCTATTGTTGTAGCTATTAATAAAATTGATAGAGAAAATGCAGATCCAGAGCGTGTTCGAAATGAGCTGACTCAACATGAGGTTATTCCGGAGGATTGGGGAGGTGATCAGATATTTGTAAATGTATCTGCTCACGATGGTACAGGTATAGATGATCTTTTAAGTGCTATTTTACTTCAAGCTGAAATAATGTCTCTTTTGGCGGTTCAAGAAGGACCTGCTCAAGGGATTGTAATAGAGTCAAGCCTTGAAAAAGGCCGTGGAGCAGTTGCTACATTGCTTATTCAAAATGGAACATTGAGACCTGGTGATACGATTATTGCTGGTGAAGAATATGGCCGTGTTAGAAATATGTTTGACGAGCTAGGTAATTCCATCAAGCAGGCAGCCCCATCTCAGCCTGCTGTCATCCTAGGCTTATCCAAAACACCAAATGCTGGCGATGATTTTTTAGTTGTAAAGAATGAGCGCAAGGCGCGTGAAGTTGCTGAAATCCGTCAACAAAAAACACGTGAAATAAAACTTGCTCAACAACAAGCATCAAAGATGGAAGACATGTTTACAAAGATGAAAGATGGTGATATCTCTTCTGTTCCTTTAATAATCAAATCAGATGTTCATGGAAGTGCAGAGGCATTGCGCGATGCATTATTAAAGCTTTCAAATGATGAGGTAAAAGTTAAGATACTGGGATCTAGTATTGGAGGAATTACTGAAACTGATGTTAATTTAGCTGCAGCCTCAAATGCCACCATTATAGGATTCAATGTTCGCGCCGATGCTGCGGCTAGATCAGCAATCAAAGAATCTGGTGTCGATCTTCGCTATTACAGCATTATCTATGAAGCAATAGATGATGTTAAAGATGCACTTTCTGGTTTGCTCGCTCCAGAAATTAGAGAGCAAATTCTTGGCCTTGCAGAGGTAAAAGACATCTTTAGGTCACCAAAATATGGAGACATTGCCGGCTGTATTGTAAGCGAGGGGTTAGTAAGACGTTCAAATCCAATCAGAGTTTTGCGTGAAAATGTTGTTATATATGAAGGTGAGTTAGAGTCATTACGAAGATTTAAAGATGATGTAAATGAAGTAAAATCTGGAACAGAATGTGGAATCGGAGTAAAAAATTACAGTGATGTTAAAGTTGGTGATCAAATCGAATGTTTCGAAAAAGTAGAAATTGCCCGAACACTTGATTGAGTAGAAAAAATGGCTAGAGAATTTGCAAGGAACCAGCGTCTAGGTAATCAGGTTTTACGAACTTTAAATAGGCTTCTTACTCTAGAAGTTCAGGATCCACGCCTAAAGATGGTAACATTGAATTTTATTGACTTATCACGAGACTTGAGTATCGCAAGAATTCATTTCATTATTTTGTCTCAAAACATTAACCCAGAAATAGTTAAAAGTGCACTGGATAGAGCAAGTGGCTTTCTCAGAAGTAGGATGAGCCAGGAGATGAAAATTAGACAGGTGCCAGAATTGCGTTTTTTTCATGATAACAGTGCAGCAGAGGCTCAACATATCAGCGATCTTATTGAGACTGCACTTAAACCAGATTTTAAAAAAAATCATTAATCTTTCTCGTTATGCCAAGGGGATTAAAAAGATACGGAGAAGATGTCAACGGTTTATTACTACTTAACAAACCTTCCGGCGTCACTTCGAATAAAGCCTTGCAGATAGTAAGAAAGCTGCTTAATGCAAAAAAAGCTGGCCATACTGGAAGTTTAGATCCAGCAGCAACAGGAATGCTTCCTTTATGTTTTGGCCAAGCTACCAAAGTTTGCAAATATTTATTGAATTCAGATAAAAGTTATCTTGTAACAGCAACTCTTGGTATAGCAACAGATACAGGAGATAGAGAAGGAAAAGAAATCTCTAATTCACCAATCCCAAATAAAAGTAGCAAAGAATGGGAGAAAATAATTCAGAGTTTTGCTGGTAGATCGAATCAAATTCCACCGATGCACTCGGCACTAAAAATAAATGGTAAAAGATTGTATGAGATTGCCAGACATGGAGAAAAAATTGATCGCAAACCTAGGCCCATTGAGATTAGCTCAATTAATTTGCTCGAAAGCTCTCTCTCACAACTTATATTTAGAGTAAGATGCTCCAAAGGAACTTACATTCGTACATTGGTTGAGGATATTGCAAAAAAAGCTGGAACAATTGCATATACATCAAAACTACACAGGGAATCAGTTGGTGACTTCAAAAGCGAAAATATGATTGAAATGAGTGCTATTGAATCATTAGTTGAGCAGGATATAAATAATATACGTGAAAAGTTACTACCCGTAGATATCGCTTTGTTAGGAATGCCTAAACTAACTATTAATTCAAATAACGCAGCTAAATTTTGCGCTGGTCAAAAAATTAAGGATTTTTCCGATAGGAAAAATGGTCTAACAAGAGTTTACAAGTCAGATCAAAAATTCATAGGTATTGGTGAGGTCACTCCAAATGGAGCACTCTTACCCAGAAGAATATTTATAACACACGAAAAAACCTCATAGTTATATGATTTTGGGGTGTTAATAGGATCAAACAGGCGCTAGAATATCGCGCTTTAGTAAGTTTAAGAAAACTTGGAGTATTAAACAGATGCCACTTTCCAGTGATGTAAAACAGAATTTAATAGCTGATTACGCTCGCGGTGATGCTGATACCGGTTCACCAGAAGTGCAGGTAGCACTTTTATCTAAAAGAATTACTGAACTAACTGATCATTTTAATAAGCACAAAAATGATCAACATAGCCGTCAAGGTCTATTAAGCATGGTTAATAAAAGACGTAAACTACTTGATTACTTAAAATCCAAAGATAATGATCGTTATCTTAAGCTTATCAAGAGTCTAGGCTTGCGAAGATAATTAATTAAAAATAGAGAGCTATATAATAGTAGAGATTATTTTATACATTCTCTCAATTAAAAATAGCATAATAATTTCCTTACTAGAGTAAAAAAATAGTGAATTCTAAAAAGAAAAGCTTCCAATTTGGGGAGCATAAAGTAACACTTGAAACAGGTGGAATTGCTCGTCAAGCAGATGGCTCAGTCATAGTAAATATGGATGATACTGTGGTTCTTGTTACCGTTGTTGGTAAAAAAGAAGTTGATCCCGGTAGAGATTTTTTTCCTTTGACAGTTAATTACCAAGAAAAAGCATATGCGGCTGGAAAGATTCCTGGAGGTTTTTTTAAACGAGAGGGAAGGCCGAGCGAAAAAGAAATACTTACATGTCGCTTATTAGATAGGCCGATTCGACCATTATTTCCCAAAGGCTTTACAAATGAAGTTCAAATTATTGCTTCAGTAATGTCCTTAAATCCAGAGATAGATCCTGATATACCATCAATTATTGGTGCTTCAGCCGCTCTAGCAATATCTGGACTACCATTTGCCGGTCCTATTGGTGCCGCAAAGGTGGGTTATAAAGATGATAAATTCATACTTAATCCAAGCATTAGTGGTGTTGCTGAAAGTGATCTAGAGCTTGTTGTTGCAGGAACAAAAGACGCGGTGCTTATGGTTGAGTCAGAAGCATGCGGATTATCTGAAGAAATTATGTTGGGCGCTGTTATATTTGGCCATGATCAAATGCAGGTTGTTATTGATGCCATTACTGAATTTGCATCAGATATGGGTAAACCTAAGTGGGATTGGATTGCCCCGCAGATTAATGAAGCTCTGGTTGAATCTGTTAAAACTGAATCATTTAATAAAATAACAGAAGCGTATCAAGTAACTAACAAGCAAGATCGACAAAAAGCACTCGGGGAAATAAGACATGAAGTTATTCAAACTTTGGTTTCATGCGAAAATTCTGAATGGAATGCTGAAGAAATACAAAATGAATTGTATAAACTTGAGAAAAAGATTGTCCGTCAAAAAATTATAGATGGTGAGCCTCGGATAGATGGCAGAGATAAAACATCTGTTCGTTCAATAAATGTAGAAGTTGGATCATTGCCACGAGCACATGGATCTGCTGTGTTTACACGTGGTGAAACTCAGGCAATTGTTGTTGCAACCCTTGGTACTGGTCGTGATGCTCAAATAATAGACGCAATTGAAGGGGAGCGTAAAGATCCATTTATGCTTCATTATAACTTTCCTCCATTTTGTGTAGGTGAAACTGGTTTTGTTGGGTCACCAAAACGTCGTGAAATCGGACATGGAAAATTAGCAAGAAGAGGTATTCAAGCTGTATTGCCAGATATGGATGATTTTGGATACGTTATTCGAGTAGTGTCTGAAATAACTGAATCAAATGGATCAAGTTCTATGGCTTCTGTTTGTGGCACAAGTTTGGCATTAATGGATGCAGGGGTACCTATAAAGGCGCCTGTTGCAGGTGTTGCCATGGGCTTAGTAAAAGAAGGTGAAAAATTTGCTGTTTTAACAGATATTCTGGGTGATGAAGACCATTTGGGTGATATGGATTTTAAAGTTGCCGGTACTGAAGATGGCATTACAGCTTTGCAAATGGATATAAAAATACAGGGTATTACAAAAGAGATAATGAGCATTGCACTAGATCAAGCCAAAGACGGTCGCATTCATATACTTAATGAAATGAATAAAGTTATAGGTGAGACACGTTCAGAGATGTCCGAATGGGCACCAACCATTATGACTATAAAGATCGATCCTGAAAAAATACGTGATGTAATTGGTAAGGGAGGTGCAGTCATTCGTGCAATAACAGAAGAAACTGGCGCTTCTATTGATATTGACAATGATGGCACCATTAGAATTGCATCCGTTGACGGTTCATCTGGTAAAGAAGCTCATCGGCGTATAGAGCTCATAACTGCTGATGTTGAAGTTGGACGTATTTATGATGGAAAAGTTGCTAGACTGATGGACTTTGGAGCATTTGTAACTATATTGCCAGGAAAAGATGGATTGGTGCACATATCACAAATATCCAAAGAGCGTGTTGAAAAAGTCAGCGATAAATTAGCTGAGGGAGATCAGGTAAAAGTTAAAGTTCTTGAAGTTGATAGACAAGGTAGAGTGCGCCTTTCAATGAAAGAAGTTGAAGATCCTGAATAGTAAATACTTAATATAATTTTTAAGTAAATCACATAAAATATTGACATATATAATAATTAAATTTGATCGTTAAATTAGTTAAAAAAAATTAAAAAAAAACCTTTGACATATTTTTTTTAGTAAGTATATTGTTCTTTACCAACTTGATACCGACTAACAATCAACTGCAGACGGGAGTTAGAGAGGTCAAGAAGGAAGAGTTCATAGGGTGAAAGCGTTTGTAAGAGTGCATGATAAAAAATAGCTTACAAGCCCACCAAGAGTTCAGGAGACAGGACTCAAGGAGCCAGAGAAAATCTCACTTTGGACCCCTAGAAACTCGAACTAAAATAAACAGGGCTTTGCTCTGTTTTTTTTTGCGTTAATTTTTTGACTACCTAATTTAAGATATCAAAGACTCCATAAAGCTAATTATTCTTTTTGGTAAATAAAATTTTGGCTTTCTTAAGGTGCCTCCCTCTATAAAACCTACGTGACCTCCTTTTTTAGAAATCTCAAGAGTTATATTATCAGATAACATATTGATTGCAGGAATTCCTTCTGGCCTCATAAATGGATCATCAAGAGCGTTTATAATAAGAGTAGGACAATCAATGTAACGTAAATAATTAGTGGAGCTACATTTACTATAATAATCATTTGCATCTTTAAAGCCATGTAATCTTGACGTAATGAGATCATCAAATTCATAAAAAGTTCTAGTTTTTTTTAATTTGTTTAAATTTAAGTAAGTTGTTGATTTTCCAAATTTTTTATAAACTGATTTTTTCAACTTATTTACTAAATATTTTTGATACATGCATGATTTGAATGATTTTAGAGTGTCAGAAGAAATATGTAGATTTAATGGAGTGCTTACTGCTACTGCCGCCCTCAATGGAGTTTTAGATCTATTTTCACCTAAATATTTTAAGAGAACATTACCACCCAAAGAGTATCCAGCTGCTAGTAATGGAGCTTTACTGTTAATAGGATTTTTTTTTGATTTAAGATACTCGATAAAATATTTAATATCTTCAGTATCACCTGCATGATATCGACGCGGATGTTTGTTTTCACAATTTCCACAATCTCTAAAATGCAATACACAGCATTGCCATTTTTTTTTAAATGCTTCTTCCATTAACATTTTTACGTAAGAAGATTCTGAGGAACCCTCTAAACCATGAAGGATAATAAGTAATGGCGTACTTTCATTTAATTCAATATTTTGAACCCAATCAACGGCTGTTATATCTCCATCTGGTAAATCTAAAATTTCTCTTTTTATTTTTAATGAGGATGGCCGACCCCAAGAAAGAGTTGAATATAATGTTTGGAAATGGGCATTTCTGAACCACCATGGTGCCACGAAAGGACTTTCTATAATTTTCTTTTTTTTATCATAATTCATAAATTTAGTTTTTTTAATAATTAGATACTATTTCTAAATTATTTATTTCTTGTAGACAATTTTATTATTTCCTCTTAATTTTTCAATGCTCCAATTTTCGGTTGCCCATGACCAGATGTCTGAAATGGTTGCAGAAATCAGTTCTTTTGGAGGATTTTGATGAAGATGTTCCAATGCTAAGAAAATTGTTTCTGAAATATAATTTTGGGAAATACCAGTAGCGCCATTCAGTTTGCTAAGCTTAATTCCATTCTCATAAGTTATTATTGGAACATGTATGTAATTTGGCGTATTGTAATTAAGTAACCTCTGAATCCAAATTTGCCTTGGTGTGGAGCTCAATAGGTCAAATCCACGAATAACCTCTGTTACTCCTTGCTTTTCATCGTCGACTACTACAGCAAGATTATACGCTATCAATCCATCTCGACGAAGAATTATAAAATCTCCAGATTCACACTCTAATTTTTGAGAATAATATCCCTGTATTTGATCTAAAAATTCAATTTTTTTGCTATTTGTTAGAATTCTGTAGGCATTGTTAGTTGAATTTTTTAGATTTCTGCAAGTTCCTGGGTAGATAACTCCTAAAGTACCTACTTTAAATTTTGAAAGATCTTTTCTTGAACATTTACATGGGTATGCTAAAGATTTATTTATCAAAAAATTCAAGGCTTCTTTGTGTGCTTGGTGGTTTGTACTTTGAAAGTAGACATTCCCGTCCCATTCAAAACCATAGTTCTCAATTGTTCTTATAATTAATTCAGAGGAGTTTTTTTGCTCTCTGGAAGGATCAATATTTTCTATCCGTAAAAGCCATTTTCCTTTTTTGCATCGAGCTTGAAGATAACTAGCTATTGCAGTTACAAGCGATCCGAAATGAAGGGGACCAGTCGGAGACGGTGCGAACCGTCCAATGTATGATGACGTTTCGCTTATTTTCATTAACTCAGAATATTATCTGTAACGGTCATCACGGTCTCTAAATTGTCTTTCTGCCTGCTCTCTCCGCTCTTGTGCCTCTAAACTAAGTGTAGCAACAGGTCTAGCTTCAAGACGTTTTAAACCAATCTCTTCACCAGTAATCTCACAAAATCCATATGAACCATCTTCTATTCGTCTTAAAGCAGACTCAATTTTTCTAAGAAGCTTTCTCTCTCGATCACGCGTTCGTAATTCTAATCCAAATTCTGATTCTTGAGTTGCTCTATCGCTTGGATCCGGAAAATTTGCAGCTTCATCTTGCATGTGATGAACAGTACGATTAATTTCAGAAATTAGCTCATTTTTCCACGTATTTAATATTTTACTGAAGTGGTCAAGTTGACTGTCACTCATATATTCCTCGCCACGAGCAGGTTTATATGCAGATATTCCATGAATAGGTGCATATAATTTATTACTAGAGCGGCTTTTAGAGACAGTTTTTTGTTTTTTAGTAGCTACCTTTTTCTTGGCAATAACCTTCGTTTTGACGGTTTTTTTAGTAACTGCTTTCTTTTTAGCTACCTTTTTCTTGGCAATAACCTTCGTTTTGACGGTTTTT